>OGMW01002414.1_pt1 | contig 12632 bp, 8 predicted proteins | sample 1573281 | NCBI WGS metagenome assembly OGMW01 (sample SAMEA2581907, study PRJEB24529) | metagenome | biome: Human gut stool | place: China | collected 2011
ATGTCTTATGACTGCTTGTCAAAAAAGCGAGCCGGAAGCAAAACAAGATTTTTGGACAGAAACCATTGAGGTGCTTGAAGAAGCAAGCAAAGCGAAAAGCTATGATTCGAATGCTTGGGAAATCGGCATAAAGGACGCATCTGTGGTAAGTGATGCAGATCATCGAAGCGTGCATATTACATGGAAAGATGTAAACAATGCACAGGAAACCTTTTCGTTTTCACTTGAAAACTATGGAAAACCAAGCATTGTATATTCCTATAAAAAAACAATGGAAGCCGATGCAAAGACGATTCAAGATATAGCGGTGGTAAGATCCACAGACACTGCTTATCAAGTTTATCGTGCAAGCTATCAACGAAATGTTTATCAAGATGATATATGTATTGATAGTACGCAACAAGAAGTAGATATACAAATCAAAGATAATCGTGTAGAATACGAAAATATTCCTTATCTAAAAGAAGTCATGGACAAGGGAGATAAGCTGCTAACGGCTTTTCAAAAAGAATTTGGTATTGAATACGCAAAGAATGGTTTTGTGAATTTACCGGCAATGATAAAGGATACAAATATTGTTTCTATGATTGATGAACTAGAAACAAATGCAAGCTATACAAGCTATTATTCTTTACCGCAAATCAATGCCAAGGGACATTCGCTGATTACCTCCTTAGATGTGAAGCAAGATTACAGCAGCGTTATTTATCAGGTGTACGATGTAGAGGGGCAAGGCTATGAAACAAGAAACATGGCATTGGAGGCAACGAGCATAGAAAACTTATACAATATGATACCTGATTATGATGCGGAAGTATTGTATGCGGTATATTTTGATGGTGAAGCTGCATACTTGTACTCTCAAAAGCAACCAGTGCAGGAAATTTACGAAGATGTCCAACAAGGTGCAGTCAATGCACTTACGGTATTAAATACAAGCAATCCAAGTGGGGAATCCTATGGAACTGCGTATTAGATAGAAATGTTTATTACCCCCAAAAATAAGGGTATAAGCTAGGGAAAGGAAGATATACATGCTGCAAATCAAACATATTCATAAGGAATATAAAACCGGTACACTTGTTCAAAAAGCCTTAGATGATGTAAGCCTACATTTGCGTGATAGTGAATTTGTCGCAATCCTGGGGCCAAGTGGTTCAGGAAAAACGACATTGTTAAATATCATCGGTGGTTTGGATCGCTATGACAGCGGAGATTTGATTATCAATGGCATATCCACAAAAAATTATCGTGATCGGGATTGGGATTCCTACCGTAATCATACGATTGGCTTTGTATTTCAAAGCTATAACCTGATTCCACATCAAACTATCTTATCCAATGTGGAATTAGCTCTTACCATTTCCGGAACTTCCAAAAGTGAACGTAAAAAGCTGGCAATCCATGCCTTGCAGCAGGTAGGTTTAGGTGCACAGCTACACAAGAAGCCAAACCAGCTGTCCGGTGGACAAATGCAGCGTGTCGCAATTGCCAGAGCTTTGGTAAATGATCCGGATATCCTGTTAGCCGATGAGCCGACAGGAGCACTTGACTCGGATACAAGCATTCAGGTCATGGATCTGTTGCAAGAGGTTGCCAAGGATCGCTTGGGTGTCATGGTTACGCACAATCCCGAATTGGCAGAGCAATATGCCAATCGTATCGTAAATTTACGTGATGGAAAGATCATATCCGACAGCAATCCTTTTGTTGTAGAGGAAGAAAAACAAGCCGTTCATCAAAGTATGGGCAAAACCTCTATGTCGTTAATGACCTCCTTATCGCTAAGCTTCAACAACCTGAAAACCAAAAAAGGAAGAACGATCTTAACTGCCTTTGCAGGATCGATTGGAATTATCGGTATCGCAGCTATTTTATCCTTATCCAATGGTGTTAGTACGTATATTAAAGATGTAGAAGAAAACACTTTATCGCAATATCCGCTGCAAATTCAAAGCTCCGGTTTTGATATGACCTCTATGATGGGAGAGGCTATGCAGCAGGAGGAACAAGAGCCACAAGGCGATATTCAAGTCGGCAATATGCTGACAAGTATGTTTTCTACTATCGGATCAAACGATTTAGCAAGCCTCAAGCAATATCTTGAAACAGGAGGATCGGGTATTGAACGCTATACGAATGCAGTGGAATACACCTATCAAATAACTCCGCAAATTTATCGTATGGAGGAAAATGATGTTCGCCAAGTACACCCGGATCAATCCTTTCAAACACTTGGTCTTGGTTCTACTAGCAGCTCTAACAATATGATGTCAAGCATGATGAGCACCAATGTTTTTTATCCTTTACCGCAAAATGATGCATTGTATAAGAATCAATATGATGTAAAGGCAGGACATTGGCCAACAAATGCTAACGAGTGTGTGCTTGTTTTAAGTGGGCGAGGAAGTGTTACGGATTTTCTGTTATACACCTTAGGACTTCGTGATGCCAAAGAGCTGGATCAAATGGTGGAGCAGTTTGCTCGCAATGAGGAGGTCATCGTGCCCAAAGCCGATGATGCCTACGATTATGAGGATATTCTAGGAATTACCTTCAAACGTGTAAATGCTGCCGACTATTATGCTTATGATGCAACCTATCATGTATGGAAGGATAAAACCAAGGATCGTGCGTATATGCCAGAGCTTGTACAGAAGGGTGAGGATTTGAAGCTTGTGGGAATCGTTCAACCAAAGGAAGATGCAACCGCAACGATGCTGATGTCAGGTATTTATTATACCGATGCCTTGGTAAAGGACGTAATCAAAGACGCAAGCAGCAGTGCTATCGTTAAGGCACAGCAAAAACAGCCAAATATCAATGTATTTACCGGGAAAGCCTTTGATGCGAAAGGTGATACTGCGAGCCTAGATATGAAATCCTTATTTACGATTGATGAAGCGAAAATGAGAGAGGCTATACAATTCGATACATCGAAGCTCAAGCCTGATATGCAAAATCTTAATGGAATCATGGCAGGAATCGAGCTTCCGCCAATGGATCTAAATGCGATTTTAACACAGCTGGATATATCTATACAGCCACAGCAGCTACAAGCCCTTGTGGAAAAACTGATGAAGGGGTTTGAGGAATATATAAAAACCAATCCATTCGCTGATTACCAAACGCATTTACAAGAGTATTTGAAAAGTCCACAGGTAGCCGGAGTACTTCATCAAACGATACAAGAAGCAATTAAGGAAAATAAAGAAATAAGCATCAGCAAGGAACAGATGGAGAAAAGTTTACGAACGGTTTTAGCAGGATATGATGCTTATGCGAAAGAACATAATTTAGCAGATATGCAAGATATAGGCAAATACTTCATGGAATATTTGAAAAGTGAGGAAGCACAGGCAATTCTTCACTCGTTCTTACAGGAAACAATACAGTCCAATGATCTGCAAGCGCAGCTGCAACAAATCATGCAAACGTATATGCAAGATGTCGAAAGTGTCATGGCACAGGCGATACAGAGTAAATTACAGTCAAGCTTAATGGACTTACAGACTTCCATGAGTGAGGCATTTTCCTTTGATGCCAATGCCTTTGCACAAGCTATTACGATGAATATGAATGAGCAGGAGCTTGGCGAGCTGATGGTTTCCTTGATGTCCAAGGAACGCTATACTTATGAGAATAACTTAAAGCAGCTTGGCTATGCGGATTTCGACAGTCCATCACAAATTAACATATATCCCAAAGATTTTGAAAGTAAAGAGGAAATTTTAAATATCTTAAACAACTATAATGAACGTATGGAGCAGCAGGGTGCTGAAGATAAGGTAATCACATATACGGATATGGTCGGTACGCTGATGTCCTCAGTCAGTGATATCATCAATGTCATTAGCTATGTTCTTATTGCTTTTGTAGCTATTTCACTCATTGTTTCTTCTATCATGATTGGAGTTATTACGTATATCAGTGTGCTGGAGCGAAAGAAGGAAATCGGAATCTTACGTGCCATCGGTGCTAGTAAGCGTAACATTTCCGAGGTCTTTAATGCGGAAACCTTTATTATCGGATTGTTGGCGGGAATCATCGGAATCGTAATTACATTGCTGTTGTTGCTTCCGGCAAATCAAATTATTCATTCGATTGCGGGAAATAATCAAATCAATGCGTCTTTACCACCACTTGCGGCAGTCATTCTGATTGTATTAAGCGCCTTATTGACCTTGTTGGGTGGTATCATTCCATCACGTAAGGCAGCTAAAGAGGATCCGGTAACAGCACTTAGAACAGAATAGCTATAAGAAAATAAGTATTCGAGTAGATCGTTACGGCTATATCCTTTGACAGTCAAAAGTTCATGTGTTTGAGAGATACGTATCGACTATCTTTGTTTTTGCATAAAGGAAAGTGCAGCATTTGGAAACATTAAATACCTATACAAATGGAAAAATGCTATAATATAGGTGTATTAAAAAGCGGTGATCCCTACCAGTTAAAGAAACGGGAGCGAAAAAAGATTGGGCTAACTACGATGTAGTAGCCCATATTTTATAATTGGAGAATATATAAAACATTGTTACAAAATCAATTACGATGGTTAAATCGTGATGGCGAGAAGCTTAGAGATATTACTTACAACCTATACATAAACAGAAGCAATAATACTTTGCCTTTTCGAGTTCAAAAAAATGTTGTGATTTTCGATTCTTAGAAGAAAAATGTAATGAATATAAAAAATGACTTCTATCAATCTTTTCAAGCGTTAGAGTATGATGGAATAAGTATGAAGTTTGCTTTTTGATAGTATCCATGAACAAAGACAGCTAGGAAAATGCGTATCCGTATTTTTGACTGTGTTTGTTTTTTCGTAAATGAAAATGATGGCGAAATCATGGGGATATGATATAATCATAAGGAATTCAATGGGTAAAATAATGATATACGGAGGTAGTGCGATGTATCAGTTTAACATAAGTATTCCTAAGCAGGAGCATGATGCTTTTGTATCACAGCATGCGTTAAGCAATCTTTTGCAATCTGCGGCGTGGGCAAGTGTCAAGGATAATTGGAAGCATGAAATTGTTGGTGTCTATGATGATGAGAAGTTGGTCGCCTCTGCTTCAATTCTTATTAAATCATTGCCTTTGGGCTTTACGATGATGTATATTCCAAGAGGACCGATTATGGATTATCAAGATAAAGATTTGGTGATATATTTTTTTCAAGCTTTGCGTAAATGGGCGAAGAAAAAAAGATGTTTATTTGTAAAGGTCGATCCGGGTATTGTCTATAAGCAGTTTTTCTTAGACGATGAACAGCGAGAAGCTTTAACAAGTGCTAAAACGGCAATAGCGAATTTACAGGCAGCCGGTTGTATTCATAGTGGTTTTTCAACGACAATGGACGCTACTGTGCAGCCGCGCTTTCATGCATCGGTAAAAAAGTGTGAAGATTATATAGAACAGCTTCCTAAGAGAGCGAAGCGCAATATTCATACCGCCAAAAAAAAGAAGCTTCAAATAGAAACCTGTGGTGTTGAAAAAGTAGCGGAATTCGCTCATCTCATGAAGCTGACAGAGGAACGTAAACAAATCAATCTACGGGATAAAGAATATTTCCGAAAACTGATGGAGATTTATGGTGAACATGCCCTTCTTCAAATGGCGTATATTGATTTAGAACAGGAATACAACGAGGTAATAAAGCGTTATACTGCCTGCTTACATGAATTGGAGATTTGTCCGGAAAATGCCAAGAAGAAACGCTTTACTTTAGAGGAACAGCAGGTTTCTTTAGAGCGTCAAAAAAAGATGTTGAAGGAAGAATTGGACCTACATGGAAAGAAGGTATATATCTGTGGAACATTAAGTGTAATGTTTGGAAATACCGCAGAGGTTTTGTATGCAGGTATGGACGATGCCTTTAAGCGCTACATGGCACCTTATCTTACTTGGTATCATACGATTCAAGCATGTTTCGATAGAGGCTTTGAATGGTGCAACATGGGAGGTATTGAAGGAAGCTTAGATGGTGGTTTAACAAAATTCAAAAGCAACTTCCACCCAACCATTTTAGAATATGTCGGAGAGTTTGACTTTCCGGTAAATAAGCTGTTGTTTAAAGCTAGTCAAATAGCCTTTAAGCTACGTAAAAAAATGCATTGATACTCCTTATCGAAGGAGTATTTTCATAACAGAAGGGAGCAGGTAAAGCATGGAATTTAAGGATTTCGGATTAGAACAGGGGATCATGGAAGCATTGGATATTTTAGGTTATCATAAGCCGTTTGCAGTGCAGGAGGCAGTTATTCCACATTTGCTTGCCAAGCAAGATGTTATCGTACAACCGCAAGTTTTGCGATTCCGATCTTACAGCAGCTTATTTGGAATGAAAAGCTGCCACAATCCTTGATCCTGGCTCCGACACGTGAGCTGGCGATGCAGATACAAACGGAATTTGATCAAATCGGGGCTAAAAAACGCATCAAAAGCCTGGCAATTTACGGTAAGTTTCCTTTTCGTTTTCAAAAGCAGGACTTACAACAGCGAACCCATGTTATATGTGCCACTCCCGGAAGAATCTTAGACCATTTACGTGAGCATACCTTCGATGCCTCAAGCATTCGTTATGTAGTCATTGATGAAGCCGATATTATGTTGGATATGGGCTTTCTCGATGAGGTAGAGGCAGTGCTTGATTATTTGCCGAAAAAGCGAACAACTGCCTTATTCTCCGCTACGATGCCAAAGGAAATCATACAGCTGGCAAATCGCTTTTTGCACGATCCACTAAGCATTGCGATGGAAGCTAAGCAAGATGTGCATCAAAATATCGAGCATTATGTATATAAGCTTAATCAACAGGATAAAGAAACGGCATTGTTACATCTGTTAGGTAAGGAAACAGTTGAAAGTGCGATACTTTTCGTACGTACACAAGAAAGAGTCGAAAACATTTATCAAGTATTAAAGGCGCATCATATCCGTGTAACTAAGCTGCATGGGGGCTTGTTGCAGGAGGAGCGTTTGGCAAATTTAAAAGCTTTTCGAAGTGGGGAAAAGCGTATTTTAGTTGCTAGTGATGTTGCGGCACGTGGTATTGATATTGCCGATATCAGTCATGTTATTAACGTTGATTTTCCCGATAAAAAGGAAACCTATATCCATCGTTTAGGGCGAACGGCACGTAAGGATACAAGTGGGAAAGCAATCTCTTTTATAACTGCAAGAGATCAAGAGAAGCTTATGCAATTAGAGGATTATTTAGGATATTCATTATCCATGCGTGATGCCTCTACAGAACTTTTAACACAAGATTATGATCTAAGCTATTTATCGCAGTCAAGTGAAAGAAAGGAAGATAAGGGGGCTGCCTTGCGTAAAGATGTATTGCGCATCTATATCGGTGCGGGAAAAGCCAAGAAGCTTCGTGCCGGTGATATTGCCGGCGCACTGTGTCAGCTTGAAGGCATTTGTTTTGATGATGTTGGTGTTATTCAGGTGCAGGAGCATCATTCGTATGTCGATATTTTGCATGGCAAGGGAGAAGTGGCTTTAAAATCCTTGAAGCGTATCAAAGGGAAGGAAGTACGTGTGGAGATTGCAAAGCAATAGCCTATAAAAAAAAGCAACCGTGGTGGACAATGTCATTAAGTTAAGGTAACATTGCACAAAAGATAGTTCTATTTATGTTAAATTAAGGACAGACATGATTCTATGTTCTGTTCTTTTTGCTTTATCCTAGATATTTTAGCTTTTTATCTTATTTTTGACGCACTTTAAAAGAACCTGTGAAATAGGCTCGAAAAAAATTGCGATATCTAAAAATTATGTTAGAATAACTTTGTCAACTTGTTCTATTATTTAACGCTTTTGGTGATTGTCGTTTTATAGAACGTTGAACGTTTCTATCTGGCCTTGATGGGGTCAGATATTTTTTTATGTTTCTAATCAGGATGTATTCTTTTATTTGATTACGAAAATAGTTTCTTATATTGGTTAATGCCGATCTTACATTGATATTGTATATATACTTTGTTTTTTTAAGCTTTATCTTCTTTTTTATATTTTGAATGATCAAATTTGCATAGTTATAAAATAAAATTGATGCATATATTTCCTGCTGTATATGCTGTCTTTTTTTACAATGGAAATAAAGCATACCAACTGCATGTTTGAGATAATAGAATGCAGTTTCTTCATTCCATCTAAGATGGTAAAGATCTTTGAAATCACTTAGTCCAAATTCATTTTCATCAAGATTAGTAACCAATGTTTCATATTTATCATCAGCTATTTTAAATCTTACAATTCTAAAACTGAGATTGTAGAAACGATTACAGGCATCAAGATAATCAAAAACAGAAGTTGAAGGAACAAATACAAATTGATTGTTTTCATTTTTCTTGACTTCATTTGTTTGGAGATTTGTAAGGGTACGAGTAACAGTAATATCAAACGTTTCATCAGGCAGAGATATAGATGTCATAATCCCACTTCTAGTATCGATATCCTTAACTCTAAATACAAATTTTTGATTATTTTCAATACAATGAGCTATAAGATTATAACTTTCATAGCCTCTGTCAGCTGTAATAATCGAATTCTCAGGATAATTGCGGTGATTGATAAAATCAATCAGTGCGCTTTTTTCACTTTTTTTGGTTGGAAGATCAATTCTTGATTCCCAAAATACATGATTGATACAGTCATATAAGGCATTCAGATGATATTGGCAAACAATAGAATCTTGACCGTAAGAAATTTGAGTATCATCATGCCAAAAAGGCAGGTTAATATCAGAACCATCCTGTGCAAGGATATAGTAACCATTCAATGTAGACAAATTATCAATAGAAGAAAGAAATCTTCTGTTGATAGATTTAAAAATTTCAGGATATAACAGATCACGACGTTGAGAAACAGCAGATATTGATGGAATATCAATATTGGAAGAAGTAAAATAATCAGAAACTTCACCTGATAAAGAATGAGCCTGCAACCCAAGAATGAATTTAATAAGGGTTTTAGGAGTGAGGATACGACTTCTGGTAAAATTAGAAGTCGGATCGACACAAAAACATTTGATTGAATCCACTGTAGAATCAATAACATTGTCTAAGCGACAAGAAATCCACTTTGGGGAATAGTAGGTATTTTTAGTATTTTTATTTGACATAAATGAGATCCTCCTTAAAAAATACACCTACTAAAAAGGGCTAATAATGAATATAAAAAGTATTCATTATTAGCCACACGAAATCAAGGTTATGTCAATACCATATTTAGAAAAAAAGAACCCCTATATTTTATAAAATATAGGAATTCTCTTAAAAATGTCTTAACTTAATGACATTGGCTAACAGCCTCTTCTTTTTAAAAACACAAATAAGCAAGGTTTCTGATTACGCAGTTTGAATAAATAATCTAGGAGGAAATAATGAAAAAATCAATTCTATTTGGAGCAGGGAAAATCGCCAGAGGGTTTCTAGGTCAATTATTATATTTAAGCGATTTTGAAATTACATTTGTAGATGTTTATGAGCCTATTGTATCTGTTTTGAATGAAAAGAAAACATATCATGTTCATGTGTTGGGAGATGAATCACTTGATAGTGATGTTACACATATTAAAGCATATTTATTTGATGAAAAAGAAAGTATCTATCATACGTTTTATGAATCGGATATCGCATTTGTATCGGTAGGTGGGAATCACCTAACAGATGTAGCAAAAAGTTTAGCTGATATTTTCAATCGGTTTGGTATTCAAAAAAAGATAAAGAATATCATTGTTTGTGAAAATTGGAGAGATGCGGCAAATACCTTTAAAACAGCTATGTTGAAGTTTTTGAATGAAGAGAATAAGAACTTATTTGAGGAATTCATCGGTGTTTCTGAAGCTGTTTTAATGCGTACAGCAACACAACCAGATGAAGAATTAGCTAAGCTTTATCCTCAAGATGTTTGGGTACAAAACTTTTGGTACTTACCAATTGACGGTTCACGAATAAAAGAAGCGATTCCCAAAATCCAATGTGTTGAATTATTAGATGAATTTGGTAACTTCTTGACACAAAAAATGTATACCAACAATACAAGCAATGCAGTAATTGCTTATAGCGGATATTTATTAGGATATGAAATTCTAGCAGAAGCTGCCAACAGTTTAGAAATTAGTGCTTTATTAGATGATGCATATAAAGAAATCAATCAAATATTAGTCGCCGAGTTAGGTGTAGATGAAAAACAACAAATGGAATTTTCTCAAAAAGCACGTGCCAAGTATTGTGATTGGACGATTGTAGATAAAGTGATTCGTCATGGGAAAGATCCAATTCGAAAGCTCGGACCACAAGATCGCCTAATTGCACCATGTAGAATGGCTTTAAAGCATGGTATTTATCCAAAAACACTTATAGATACCATTGCAAAAGCACTTTATTTTGATGAACCAAGTGATGCGGAAGCAGTAAAGCTAAAAATGCTTCGACAACAGAAGGGAGTCGAATATGTGCTGCAAACAGTATGTGGATTAGATAAAAACGAGCGTTTATATCATGAGGTATTAAAATCAGTAGAGCAAATAAAAGAGCAAGGATTGGTAAAAGGACATGAGTAATATTGTGTTGATTGGTGCCGGGCAAACCGGACGAGGATATTTGAATCGTTTTTTTAAAGATGAAAAAGTAACTTTTTTAGATATTGATTCAGAGCTGATAGAAAGGCTGCAACAAGAGAAAAAATATAATATTTTCTTTGGTAAGCAAAGAGAAACATTAACATTGGATAATTTTAAAGCATATACAGTAGATTCCAAACAAGGACTCGATGCTCTTGCACAAGCAGACTTAGTTATGATTAGTGTAGGACAAAAGAATTTAGATTCGCTAGTTCCCCTGATTCAAAAAGCTTTGGCTATACGTCAAAAAGGTGATGTTGATATTTTAACAGCGGAGAATGGAGTTCATACGAAAAACTATCTAATTCCGTTATGTCAAGATAAGCGAGTTCATCTAGCAGAAGCGATTGTTTTTTGTACTACTTTGAAACAGGAAAATTCATTAGATGTATTTAGTGAGGATTTAGATTATTTACCATACGATGTTGTATCTTTGGGACATCAGCTTCCCTATAAGCATACAGTAGCTGAAAAAAATTTGAGTAGTTTGATGCAAAGAAAAATTTATACCTATAACTGCTTATCTGCTGTTGTTACATACTTGGGATATTATAAAGGCTATGAAGAATATGCAAAAGCGGCAAATGATCCGGAAATTACTATGTGTACGGATAACATCTTACAAAAATTAAACGCATGTATTTGTAAGGAATATGAAATTGATGTTGATGAACAAGCAAAATTTTCTCAAATGGCTGTTGCAAAATTTCAAAATAAAGCAATTGTTGATACGATTGAAAGGAATGCAAGAGATGTAGATCGTAAATTAGGGGAAAACGAAAGAATTCTAGCCCCTCTTTGTATTCTTAAAAAATATGGTAAGCAAAGTGATGAATTATTGCTGGTAGCTGCCTGTGCCGTTTATTATGGACAAAAAACAAGCACATTATTAAAAAGCTTTGAGAAGTATTTTGAAATTCTCCCTAAGGAGTGGTTTACACAGATTGTTGATTATTTAAAAAAATTAGATAATCAAATGACGATTATTGAAGTGCTGTCCGTTTAGGAGCGTCGCTATGGAGGATAAAAATATTTTAATAAGTATAGGAATTTTGCTGTTATTGATAGCAGTATTTTCCATATTGCGCTATTTAAAGCAAAGAAAAATTTTCAGATTCATTCAAACGCAGAATTTTTCAGAGCTAGAAAAGGAATTGGATTCGATAACAACAAGAATGTTGATAAAACCATATAATCGTGAAAATATCCGATTAAATATGTATCTAATGGAAAGAGATAAAAAGAAAATCAATGAACAGTTTGAACGATTATATCCAATTCTTAAGAAACCTCTTCAAAATCAAGAATTCTTAACGAAAATGTTTCAACACTATTTGTTTGAACAAGATGAGAAAAGATGTAAAAAACTATTAGGTACTATTCAAGAAAGTATTCAACAGGCTTCGATACTACATGAAGCACAAATGCTATTTCAGATATTCTTTGAAAACAGTTCTGCATATATCAATGAGCTGAAACAAAAAATGGAGACTATGGAAAATGAACAAAAAGCGATGTGTGCGTACTATATTTCTCTACAGTATGAAAATAAAAAAGATGAATACCATGCGCAAAAATATCGAGAGGTTTCAAAGCGTTTGTTTTAATGTGTTTTCATGGCAGCTGTTTTTTACTTACAGAAGTAAAAATGGTAAAATAAAAGCAATTCATTAAAGTTAGTGTATGGTATAAAGGAGATGATACTATGGAATTGATTATTGATTCATCAAATATCGAAGCGATCAGACAGCTAAATGAACTATTAACCATTACAGGTATTACAACCAATCCCTCGATTATCACCAAATCCGGAAAAGATCCAAGCATCGTCATACAAGAGCTAACGGACATCTTGAAGCCGGAGCAACTGCTATTCATTCAGGTTGTTAAAACAGATTATGAGGGGATTCTTGAAGAGGCTAAACAAATTCATGCGCTTCGTAAGAAAAATATTTATGTAAAAATACCGGTTACCAAAGATGGTCTAAGAG
>OGMW01002424.1_pt1 | contig 12581 bp, 10 predicted proteins | sample 1573281 | NCBI WGS metagenome assembly OGMW01 (sample SAMEA2581907, study PRJEB24529) | metagenome | biome: Human gut stool | place: China | collected 2011
TGTTCGATCTCTTCGGTTCTCTGGCGCACATCCATGCTGGTCCCCTCCCTTTTGTGGTTCTTCTCCCCCCTTTCCACCGGAAATCCCGGCGCAGCCGATCCCACGCGCCGCGCCTGCGGCAATTGTAGCACAACGGCCCTGTCGAAGGGGGAAGTTCTGTGTCAGCTCCTAAAATTCACTTGATTTTTAAAAAGGTGCGTAGAATGGCTCAGACACTGCTGTCTCCGCCCCGCCCCGGGTCAGCTCCCGCAGCTGTTCCAGCAGCGGACCTTCGGTGTGTTCCGGCATCTGCCAGCGCAGGGTGACCCGGTCGGCGAACTCCGGCGCAGCTTGCTTTGCCCCGGCGGCGTCGATGAGCAGGGATGCCCGCTCGTAAAGAGAATAGTCCACCGTCATGCGCAGCTCCACCACACTGCGCACCGTAACCACCTCAGCATTTTCCAGCGCGCGGGCCGTGGCCGTGGTGTACGCACGCACCAGCCCGCCAGTGCCCAGCAGCACCCCGCCGAAGTAACGGGTGATCACCACGATCAGATCCGTCAGGCCGCTGTGCTGCAGCACCTCCAGTGCCGGGGTCCCGGCCGTTTTGGCCGGCTCGCCATCGTCGGAGTAGCGTTCCCGATTTCCCTCCCGCAGCCGGTAAGCATACACGTTGTGCCGCGCCGTGCGGTTGGCCGCGCGCACCTGCTCCAGGAATGCCACGGCGGCCTCCTCGCTGTCCGCAAAGGAGAGCTGCGCAATGAAGCGGCTCTTCTTCTCTTCGTATTCTCCGATGGCTGTCCCCCGGATGGTGCGGTAATCCTCCACGCTGAATCCTCCTGCTGTGTTTCTATATAAGATAAGTATAGCATAAATCGGCGCAAAGAAAAAGCCCGCCCGTGCCGGCAGCACAGACGGACTCATTTCTTATTCTTTCCGTTCAGCGGATCTCGATGCCCAGCTTGAACTTCAGGTTGCCCAGCACCTTCTTGACGGTGCGTTCCACCTGCTCGTTGGAGACTTCGGCAGTGGGGTCAGAGAGGGTCAGGGAGAAGGCCATGCTCTTCTTGCCCTCGCCAAGGTTTGCGCCGCGATAAATATCGAACAGCTTGACCTCCGTGATGAGGGGGCTTGCCTTCCTGATGGTCTCTTCGATGTCGCCGCAGGCCACAGCCTCATCGCAGACCAGAGCCAGGTCGCGCTTGACCGCGGCGTAGGGGCTGAGGGGCTTATAGCGCAGCTCACCCTCGACGCAGGACATCAGAGCCTCATAGTCCAGCTCGCCCAGATAGATGTTCTGGCTGTCCTTCTGCTCCTTGGCGATCTCCAGCTCCGCGTTGATCTCGTTGGCCAGCTTGCCGAAGACGCCCAGACGCTTGCCGTTGCAGTAGACGGCGGCGCTGATGCCGGGGTGGAGCCAGCTGGTGGTCTCACGCTGATAGGTGAAGGTCAGGTCAAAGCCCTCCGCCAGTCCTTCCAGAGCGCCCTTGACGGTGAAGAAGTCCTCTTCGGGGCCGAAGGCACCGATGCAGAGGGTCTGGCGCTCGTGGGGATGCTCGTTGATGGGCAGCTCCTTGGCGAGGTAGACGGGAGCCATCTCGAACAGGCGGCCCTCAGCGTTGCCCTTCTTGAGGTTGTCCACGATGACGTTCAGCATGGACGGAGCCAGCAGGGTGCGCATGACGGACAGGTTCTCGCTGATGGGGTTCAGGATGCGGATGGCCTTGCGGGCCTCATCCTCTGCCGGGATGTGGAGCATATCGAACTCGGCATTGGAATAGAAGGCCAGCGTGGAAGCCTCATAGAAGCCCTGAGCGGCCAGCAGACGCTTGGTCTTGAGCTGCTGCTTCTGCTCATAGTTCAGACCGCCGTTGGTGACAGCGGCAGTGTTCAGGAAGGTGGGTACGATGTGGTCATAGCCGTACTCACGGATGACTTCCTCGGCCAGGTCGGGGAAGCTCTCCACATCCTCACGGTAGAGGGGTGCGGAGACGTCCCAGCTGCCGTCGGCCTGCACGTCCACGGTGAACTCAAGGCGCTTGAGGATGTCGATCATGGTCTGGTCCGGCACGGTGATGCCCAGCACACCGCAGATCTTGGCCGGGGTGGTGACGATGTGCTTGCGCTCGAGAGGACGGCCATCGGTCAGATCGTATTCCAGTGTGGTGATGTCGCCGCAGTCCAGCTCCTGGATGAGGTGCAGGGCGCGGGCAAGGCCCAGCTCGGGAGAGTGGCGGTCAACGCCCTTCTCGTAGCGGGCGGAAGAGTCGCTGTTCTGGCCCAGAGCGCGGCTGGTCTTACGGACGGAGTCGCGGGCGAAGGTAGCGCACTCGAAGAGCAGGCTGGTGGTGTTGTCGTCCATGCCGGAGTTTGCACCGCCCATGATGCCGGCCAGAGCCACCGGCTTCTCTGCGTCGCAGATGACCAGATTGTTGGGGTTCAGGGTGAACTCCTTCTCATCGAGGGTGGTGATCTTCTCGCCTTCCACGGCACGGCGGACGGTGATGCTGCGGCCGGCGACCTTGTTCAAATCGAAGGCGTGCATGGGCTGGCCCATCTCCAGCAGGGTGTGGTTGGTAATATCGACCACATTGCTGATGGAGCGCAGGCCGCACAGGGCCAGATGGCGCTTCATCCAGCGGGGAGACTCGCTCATCCGGATATTGCGGACGTAGTGTGCCATGTAGCGGGGGCAGAGGTCCGGAGCCTCCACCTTCACGCTGATCGGCTCGTCGGCGTCGCAGACGGTGTTGTAGTCCATGGCGGGCATGTGCAGGGGCTTGCCGAGGATGGCGGCCACCTCGCGGGCGATGCCCAGCACCGACTGGCAGTCGGGACGATTTGCGGTGATGGAGATGTCGAAGATGTAGTCATCCAGACCCACCACAGGGGCGATGTCGGTGCCGGGGACGGAGTCCTCGGGCAGGATGAGCAGGCCGTAGACCTCAGAGCCCGGGAACAGGTCATCGTTCAGGCCCAGTTCCTCGCCGGAGCAGAGCATACCATTGGACTCGACGCCCTGCATCTTGCGGGCCTTGATCTTGATGCCGCCGGGCAGGGTGGAGCCGTCCAGAGCGGCAGGCACGCAGTCACCCAGCTTCATGTTCGCCGCACCGGTGCTGATGCGGATGTCGTGGCCATACTCGCCGCAGTCCACGACGCACTTGGTCAGATGGGTGCCTTCCTGAGGCTCCATCTCCACGATCCTGCCCACGACGACCTTGCTGATGCCGGCGTCCAGCGGGATGAGTTCCTCGACTTCAAAGCCGCAGGAGAAAAGCTTTTCTTCAAGCTCCTGTGCGGTAACGTCAATATCGACGAGTTCTTTTAACCAACTGAAAGGTACTTTCATTGTTTGCTCTCTCCCCTCTTATTCGTGGAACTGCTTGAGGAACTGCAGGTTGTTCTCAAACATCAGGCCGATGTTGTTGATGCCGTACTTCAGCATGGCGATGCGCTCGATGCCGATGCCGAAGGCGAAGCCCGAGTACTCGTCCGGGTCGATGTTGCAGTTCTCGAGGACTTTGCGGTTGACGACGCCGCCGCCCAGCACCTCGATCCAGCCGGTGTGCTTGCACAGGGGGCAGCCCTTGCCGTGGCACTCGAAGCAGCTCACGTCCACCTCGACGCTGGGCTCCGTGAAGGGGAAGTAGGAGGGACGCAGGCGGGTGCGGGTGTCGGCACCGAACATCTTCTGCACGAAGGTGTTCAGAGCGCCCTGCAAATCGCCCAGCGTGATGCCCTTATCCACGACCAGACCTTCCATCTGGTGGAACATGGGGCTGTGGGTAGCGTCGGAGTCAGAGCGGAAGACGCGGCCCGGGATGAGCACCTTGATGGGAGGCTTCTGGCTGTCCATGGTGCGGATCTGGCCGCCGGAAGTCTGGGTGCGGAGCAGGAACTCATCGGACAGGTAGAAGGTGTCCTGCATATCGCGGGCGGGATGGTCCTTCGGGACGTTCAGGCGGGTGAAGTTGTGGTCGTCGTCCTCGATCTCGGGGGCGTCTGCCACAGCAAAGCCCATGCCCGAGAAGACGTCGATGATCTGGTTGGTGATCAGGGTCAGCGGGTGCAGGCCGCCCATGGGGCGGGTCTTGGCGGGCAGGGTGATGTCCACCGTCTCGGCGGCGTTGCGGGCAGCAAGCTCAGCCTGCTTCACCTTGTCGGCAGCGGCGTCATACTCGGCCTGGACCCTGGCCTTCAGTTCGTTGATGATCTTGCCCATGGCCGGCCGCTCCTCGGGGGCGACAGAGCGCAGATTCTTCATCAGGGCGGGGATCTTGCCGTTCTTGCTCAGATATTCCTGCCAGAAAGTTGCCAGCGTTTCTTTGGAAGAGACCTGGCCCAGGCTCTCTTCGGCCTGCTTTGCCAGCTCGTCGATCATTGCTTGCATGGATGTTCTCTCCTTCTCATTCGTGTTGTTCAGCGGACAGCAAAAAAGCTCCGTCCCCTGCCCCGGCCTCCTGAAAGGCCCGGCAAAAGGGACGAAGCTCATAAAATTCACAGCTCCGCGGTACCACCCGGTTTCCGCCCGGCTCTTTCGCAAGCCGCGCGGCGCTCAAAACGCCGTAACGGGGCGCACCGTCCGGCCCTACTGTCGTTCAGGCCGGCCGCTCGGGAGCGAACTTCAGCCTGCGCCCGCGCGGAAGCCCTCTCAGCCGGTGGAGCTTCTCTCTTTGCTGCGGTGCGCCTGCCTACTCTCTCCGTCGCTGCGTTTGGAGTATTCAGGTCGTGGTCATTTTGATAACCGAGAATCATCTTATCACATTTTGGGGCGGTTTGCAAGGGCATCCGCCATTTTTCTGCTTACGGCATCTGTTGACGCCGCCTCTTCCTGCGATTATAATAAAGACAGAAAGGGGGCGATTTCATGAATACCCAGCAGGCACTTCTCAGCAACGAAGCCAATTATACTGTGTTCCGGTTTGGTGACAAGACCATCCGCTTCCGCGCCCCTTATTCTCTGGAACGCTACACCGGTATTCAGGAGTGGGACCACGGCTATCTGGTCGTCCTTGCAAAATATCGCCACGACCCGAACCCCGAGGAAGAATATATCGACCTTGTCCCTATCCTGAAAAATCTGTATTTTGACCCGGATGAATTTCTTGCCCCCATCAAAGGAGTGAAGCTTGCAAATGGTTAATGTTCAACAAGTGGCAGACGCCGCCGATATGATCGTGAACGGCTATGCATTCAGCCGCTGCCCGGAGGGCTTCCGGGTGCTGAATCTGAACCGCCCTGACCGGGCTGTTGTCTTTTCTCCTGCCGCCGAAGTCCTCGAAACCAGCATGGACGACATTGAGATCCAAATCGTCCGGGGCTATCTCGAGAAAAACCGTGCTTTGCTGGAGGACTGAGATGCCGAAATATTACGAGTTCAAGATCGCGGGATATTACCTGTACTTTACGTCATACTGCGTCATCGAGTGCATGCATGTCCACGCCAGCGACCGCAGACTTACCGAGGCCGGTTCCGCAAAGTTTTTTGTCCGGGACAATGGCGATACTGTCTTGCAGGAGCGCGGCATCCTGACCGACCGCGAAATCAGCAAGATTCAAAAATTCATCAAGCAGAACTATCAGGAGATGTACCTGAAATGGTCTGCTTACAGTGAGCAGGGATTTTACAACAAGAAATGACCCTTGTCTTTTCCCTGCTCCGATGTTATACTGAGCTCAACGCTTTACGGAAAGGAGGGTACACCTGCAATGGGTTGGAACGGCTGCGTTTTCTTCAAAAAAGGAAACCCCTAAGCTTTTCCGGCTCGAAGTGTACCCTTTTATACCTTTCAGCAGAGAGTGGAGCATGTTCTATGCGCCCCGCAGCTTTGCTATGGGGCGCTTTTGTTTTGCATAGACGCTTTCCCTTTGTCAAAGCCTCTCCCCTTGGGAGAGGTGTCACCGAAGGTGACGGAGAGGGCAAGGCCGCTGACGGAGAAGCTCCTATACAGCGATACTCTTACTCTGACAAAGAGACAACTTATCGCTGCACAAAGACTCTGCCATGCCGGGCTTGCCCTCTCAGGCGCTCACGCGCCAGCTCTCCCAAAGGGAGAGCCTCTTGGCCGAGGGAAGGCAGCAAACAGCCTACAAAGGGTACACATTTCTATCCATAATAATAGAAAGGGTGTTCCCCCATGAACCATAAACTCAACCTGAAAAAGCAGCTTGCCTGCATCTATACCAACAACTTCTTCTCCGGTCTGCGCATCACCGACGCGGTGTGGGTGGCGCTGCTGGCCGCGCGGGGCTTCTCGCTGTGGGAGATCGGCGTTGCCGAGAGCGTGTTCCACATGGTCAGCCTCACCTTCGAGGTGCCGAGCGGCATGGCGGCTGACCTGCTGGGCCGCAAAAAGACACTCGTGGCCGGCGGGGTCTGCATGGTGCTCTCCAACCTCCTGATGGCCTTTGCGCCGGACCTCTTTTTCATCTGCCTTGCGATGGCGCTGAGCGCACTGGCCAACGCCATGTTCTCCGGCACCGCCTCGGCCCTCACTTACGACAGCCTCAAGCAGTGCGGACGGACAGACGACTACCTCCGGGTCTCCGCCAACTGCTCCCAGCTCTCCATGCTGGCCACGGCCGTGGGGTCCCTCGCCAGCACGCTGGAACGGTTTCTCCGCTTTTCCGGTTTCTACCTGCTGAGCGCCGCCTTTGAAGGCACTGCCGCTGCCGCCACCGCCCTGATGACCGAGCCCATCGTCACCGAGACGCAGGCCCGCCGGGAGAAGCAGACCTTCCGCGACCTGCCCGGCCAGCTGGCGCGGCTGGCACGGGACAGCATCACCGCTCTTCGCGCCACCCCGCTGGCGGCAAAACTCATCGTCTCCGCCGCTGTCCTCTGCATCCCCAGCTACCTGACCAAGATGTTCGTCCAGCAGCGGCTCGTCGAGCTGGGCTGGCCCACAGCACTGCTGTTCGTGCCGATGCTGCTGAGCGGGCTTGCCTCCATGCTGGGCGTTGAAGCGGCCCGGCGGCTCCATCCGGAGAGCCTGCGGCGGTTTTACGCCGTCTGCGCCCTGCTCTGCGGCGGGGGCTGCGCGCTGGTGGGTGCCGCCCCGGTGCTGGGCTGCATCTTCGGCTGTATGCTGGTGCAGGGCGTCATCGACGCCTACCTCCTGCATGAGGACCAGAAGCTCAACGATGTCATCCCCAGCGACCAGCGTGCCACCCTCATCAGCGTGGACAGCATGGTCTACAGCCTGCTCATGATACCCGCCAGCCCCCTCGTGGGCGCGGTGGGCGACGCCTTCGGGCAGGCCGGTGCGGGCCTTGCCGTGCTGGGCGTCCTCGTGGCCCTGACCGGCGCGGCGGCGCTTGGCCGAAAGACGCGCGCCTCCTGAGCAAAAAACGCACTGCCGGGTTCCTTGACAGCGGCCCGGCAATGCGCTATAATAGCGATAGAAAAGGCACTGTGACAAGCGGTTTGGCCTCTTTCTAAGGATTTGGCTTTTTGAAAACCGTCACCTTGGCAGAGGTGGCGGTTTTACTTTTTGATTCGCAGTGTGAACGTGAGTCTAAACAAGTGAAACGTCAAAGTAATCGGCATCTTCTCACCTCCTTTCGGAAGTGAGAGACCAAACCGCCTGCCGTATGTACAGTGCCTTACCGCCTTGCGGCGGCAGTATCAGTGTATCATAAACGCTGACAGAAAACAAGAAAATCCCCCACGAAAGTGGGGGATTTCCTGTTTCTACTCGTTTTTACTTACTCAGCAGCTCATCCACCAGTGCGTCCATCTGCGCCTCAGCGGCGGCGTTGGAAGCAGAGCGGAGGGTGACGACAGTGTCACAGACGGTGATGTTCTTCATGCCGTCCAGCTCGGCGCGCATGAGCTTTGCGGCCATGGGCGCCCAGGTGCCGTTCTCCATCAGGGCGATGGTGCGGCTCTGGAAAGCCTTGGTCTTGAGGTGGGCCAGCAGGTTCTCCATCGGCGGGAAGAGGAAGCCGTCATAGGTGGCGCAGGCCAGCACGGTCTTGCCGCAGCGGAAGGCCTCGGTGACGGCGTAGGAGACGTCGGTGCGGGTCAGGTCGATCTCCACCACCTTCGCTCCCTTGGCGCGGAGCTTTTCGGCCAGAATGTGGGCGGCGGCGCGGGTGTGGCCGTGGATGGAGGCACTGGCGACCAGCACCTTCTCCGGCTCTTCGGCCTTATAGCTGGACCACAGATCGTAGTAGTTCAGGTACTTGCCAAGGTCGCCGGTGAGGACGGGGCCGTGGAGCGGGCAGATGGTCTTGATGTCCAGCGCAGCGGCCTTTTTCAGCAGAGCCTGCACCTGCGGGCCGTACTTGCCCACGATATTCAGGTAGTAGCGGCGGGCCTCGCTGGCCCAGTCGGCCTTCTCGTCGAACTTTGCCACCGCGCCGAAGCGGCCAAAGCCGTCGGCGGAGAAGAGGACTTTTTCGGTGGACTCATAGCTCACCATGACCTCGGGCCAGTGGACCATGGGTGCAAACACGAAGGTCAGGGTGTGAGCGCCCAGCGAAAGGCTCTCGCCGTCCTTCACGACGACGCGGCGCTCCTTGGCGATGGCCTCCGGGCCGAAGAACTGCTCCATATACTGGAAGGTCTTGGCGTTGCCCACCACCTGCATCTCGGGGTAGAGGGCGGCGAGGCGGGCCACATTCGCGCCGTGGTCAGGCTCCATGTGGTGGACGACGAGGTAGGCGGGCTTCTCCCCTGCCAGTGCCTCGGTGACGTTCGCCATCCACTCGTCGGTGGCACGCGCGTCCACGGTGTCGAGGATGGCGGTCTTCTCGTCCCGGATGACGTAGGAGTTGTAGCTGACGCCGGTGGGGACCGGGTACTGGCTCTCAAACAGATCGATGGTGGTATCGTCCACGCCCACGCCCAGAATGGCGCTGCTGATGTTCTTTACGCTCATAAGCACATTTCCTCTCTGTTATTGGTGTGTATGGTCTGCCATGGCCGGCAATTATTTTAAGAATCGTCTCAGTATAGCACAGTCTGCCGTCTTCGTCAACTATTTATCAGGCCGGATGGCCGAATGACGTTCTACTGCGGTAGGTTATGTGGCAAAGTGGCAAAATAATAATATAGATACGTTATATTTCCCCACTTTGCCAACTTGGCAAAGTGCTCATATCTGGCAAAGTGGTCAGTTTGCCAGCTCAGGCCAGTTTGCCACCCTGGCAAAGTGCACTTTTGACCGTCACTACGTCAATATTCTCCCACTTTGCCAGATGTCTCGCTGGTCTCAGAGAGTGCCTTCGGCAGCTCGTTCATGTCGTCTATCTCCAAGAGGGCGCTGGCGCTGGCCTCGTCGAGGCTCTGGACGCTGCGCAGCTTCCGGCTGATGGCCCGGCTGCGGACGCCGATGAGCTGGTCCAGCTCTTCGTCGGTCTGGCGCAGACGCTGCTGCATCTTGGCGAGGCCCTGCCCGAACTTGTCGAACTCCGTCTTCACCGCGCCCAGCAGCTGCCAGACCTCGCCGGAGCGCTTCTGGATGGCGAGGGTCTTGAAGCCCATCTGCAGGCTGTTCAGCAGGGCCGCCATGGTGCTGGGGCCTGCCACGTTGACCTGATAGTCCCGCTGCAGCACCTCCAGCAGCCCCGCGTTCACCACCTCGGCATACAGGCCCTCAAAGGGCAGGAACAGGATGCCGAACGCCGTGGTATAGGGCGGCTCGACGTACTTTTCCCGGATGTCTCTGGCCTCGCTGCGGAGCACCAGCTCGAGGGCATGGCGGGCATCCTCCACGGCCTGCGCGCCGCCGGAAGCGTAGGCGTCCTGTAAGTGGGCGTAGGTGTCGCCGGGGAACTTGGAGTCGATGGGGAGCCAGACGCTGCCGCCGTCTGCGCCCGGCATCCGGATGGCGTATTCCACCCGCTGGGTGCTGCCCGGGATGGTGGCCACGTTGGTGTCGTACTGCTCCGGGGCGAGGATCTCTTCCAGGATCGCGCCCAGCTGGATCTCGCCGAGGATGCCCCGGGTCTTGACGCCCGAGAGCACCTGCTTCAGGCCGCCCACGTCGGCGGCGAGGGACTGCATCTCGCCAAGGCCCTTGTACACCTGCTCGAGCTGCTGGTTGACGGCCTTGAAGCTTTCCGTCACCCGCTTCTGCAAAGCGTCCTGAAGCTGCTCGTCCACCGTGTGGCGTATCTCGTCCAGCTTGCGGGTGTTCTCAGCCTGCAATGCCGTCATGCTCTCGACCATGGCGCGGCGCAGCTGCTCCATCTGCTGGTTGTTGGCCTGCTCGAGGCTCTGCAGACGCCGCTCCAGGATGCGCTGCTGGCTGTCCTGTCCCTGACCGAGGGTGGTGCTCATGCTCTGCACAGCCGTCTGCAGCGTCTCGCTGACGCTGCGGATGGCGGCGTAGTTCTGCTGGGCGATGGCATCCTGACGGGCGTTGAACTCTCTGGCCTGAGCGGCCAGCTGCTCTTCGAGCCAGTCTTTCAGCTCTTCGCAGTCGGCTTCGTCCAGCCCGCCGGTGGGGCGTCCGCTGCGGAAGAGCAGCACCGCCATCATCAGGCAGATGGCCACCAGCAGGACGGTGTACAGCATTGCGAGAAATTCCATTTATTCTACTTCCTCAAACTTCAAAACTTCTTTAGTGGTCACGGTATCGTCACCGTACAGGCCCACGCCGTCGGCCTCCATCTCGCCGCTCTGGTTGTCGTAGGGGTCGCTGCGGAAGCCCAGCATCGGCGGGTCGAAGGGCGCTTCAAAGGCGCTGTTTGCCACCATGCGGCCCGTATCCAGACTGCCGAAATAGTGGCGGCGGAGCACTTCATCGCCCCGGCGGGCCATGGAGGCACCGTAGGAGCAGTCGGCATACATCCAGCCCCTGGGGGCGACGTAGAACCGCGCCCAGTCGTGACAGCCCGCGTCCCCCGGGGCCACTGCAAAGCCGCTCTCCCACCGGGCCGGGATGCCCGCGATGCGGCAGAGGGTGATGAAGGTCAGCGCCATGATGCCGCAGTCTCCCCGGCGGCTGCGGGCGCAGTTCTCGGCGATGGACTCGTGGACGAAATAGGACGGCTGGAAGTGATACCGGACGTTCAGGGTAACGTAATCGTAGATGCGCTTCGCCTTCTCCGCCGGGCTGGTGATGCCCTCGGTGAGCTGAGCCGCCAGCGCCCGCAGGTAGGGCGTAAAGACGATGTGGGGCGCTTCCTCGCCGGTGTAGAAGTCCGGCTGCTCCGGGTCGGGCGTGAAGGAAAGCGGGTCGGCATAGACCGCCGTCTCCCGGTAGCTGTACTCGGCCCCGAAGGTGCGGTTCTCGGTCAGGTCGGCCTCCCAGCAGACGGTGCGCTGGGGCGCGTCCTCGGCGGCGATATGGGCGGGCGTCTCGGTGAAGCGGTCCAGCGTGATATGGCTCTGGGACGGGCAGGCGGCAGGCAGGGCCAGCCATGCCCGGACGTGGACGGCGTCTCTGCCATCGGCTTTCGCCTTTTCCAGCGCGGCGGCGAAGGCTTCGTCGGACATCCGGATGCTGGTGCGGAGGGTGATGTCGGCGCTGGCGCTCCCCTCCCGCTCCATCTTCTCGTGGAGGCGGTGGCGCTCTTCGTTCTTGTTGTTGGGGGCGTCCGGCGTCAGCTTCCGGGCGGCGAGGTCGGCGTGGGTAGCCAGCAGCGTCTCGGCGAACCGGGCCTGCTCGACGGTGGCGAAGTCGGGGTTGGACGGCTTGATCCGCCCGGCGCGCACCAGCGCGGCCTCGAACTCGGGCGTGCGCAGCCCGGGGTGGCCGTGGCCGAGCGGTGCGGAGCTGAAGAACATCGTCATGTCGAGGTACTCGGTGCCGTCGCGCTGGTCGCGCAGGCGGCAGCCGGACCCGGCGTCGAGGTCCACGACGATGTCCATGAGGTCGCCGGTGACGTGCGCGCGCAGCGACGTGACGGCGTCGGCCGCGGAGGTCGGTGCTGGTGCCACATCTCGGACGGTCTGCTGAGCGGTCATGTCGGCCTCCCGGCATCGCAGGCGGTGTGTCGGCCATCACTGGCGTCAAGGAACAATTACATCAGGAAGCCGTCATAATTCAATGTTCTCCGGCAAAAGGTCCGCCAAGGAGGAAGATTTTCTTTCGGTCGGCCAGTACGATCACGCTCCGCCACGTCACCACCCGTCTGATATGTGTCCTGCGTCACTCCTGTCAACCTCGGGCGACGCGGCACGTCTTCCGAACGGGATCCCGGAACGGACGCACGCAGACAGGGAGATGGACGAGATGAGCAAGCGCAGGAACCTCCGCAAGACCGGTGTGCTGGCCGGGGTCGCGGCTCTCGCGGGGCTGGCCTTCGCCGGAGCGGCCCAGGCGATGCCCAGCGACCACCCGGACTACGACCAGTACTGCAAGCCCGACCAGGTCGACGTGACGGTCACGCAGCTGGACCACGCCATGGGCAAGACCGGCGCGGACGTGGTGTTCACCGCGAAGCCGGGGCAGAGCTGCCTGGTGACCGGTGCGCCGGGGCTGACCTTCAAGGACTCCGCGGGCAAGCCGCTCGACATCGCGGCCCGCACCGCCCCGACGCAGGACCAGCCGGTGCGGGTCGACCAGGGCCACCAGGCTTCGGCGGCGTTCAGCTACCGCACCGTCGACATGAACACCGGCCAGCCGCTGACCGGCCCGAATGAC
>OGMW01002435.1_pt1 | contig 12534 bp, 10 predicted proteins | sample 1573281 | NCBI WGS metagenome assembly OGMW01 (sample SAMEA2581907, study PRJEB24529) | metagenome | biome: Human gut stool | place: China | collected 2011
GCTTGGAAGAACACATTTTTTTATTGGAACAGCAGCGGCACTTGCTGTTTTACAGCCGCAGACGGTTCCCGCGCTTGTGGCCGGTGCCATCATGTCGGGGGCCGTCTTCGGTGACAACCTCGCACCGGTCAGTGATGTGACGATTATTTCGACGCTCACCCAGCACCATGCAAACGGTGAAAGTGCCGAGGTGGCGGATGTCGTGCGCTCGCGTCTGCCGTATGCGCTGATAGCGCTCGTGCTCTGTCTGCCGCTTTACGCGCTGCTCGGTACACACACTGCGCCGGCTGCTGCCGCGGCCGGTGCGGCAGCCTCGCTGAAAGGGCTGCTGATGCTCGTGCCTGTCGGCGTACTCATTGCCGTGGCTGTCTTCACGCGTGACATTCTGCGTGCCATCACCGCAGGTCTGATCACCGGTATTCCGCTCGGACTGCTTGCCGGACTTTTTACGCCTGAGACGGTTTTTCACATCGAAAACGGCACGCCCGCCGGTTTCCTTTATGCCGGTCTCAACAATATGGCCGGTATCGTGCTGCTCTGTCTGATGCTCTTTGGCTACACCGGTGTGGTTGCCCGTGCTGATCTTGAAGCGGCCCTCATGAAGGTGCTCTCGCGCCGCAGCGGTGAGGCGCCCATGCGCGCACAGGGCTTTGAGATGCTGCTTGCCGCACTGACCATGATTGTGACCGTGCTCTTTGCCGGTGTGACTTCCGCCTCCTGTGCGCTTGTCGGCACACTCACCGACCGCCTTGGCATCGAATGCGGTGTGGCAGCCGAGAGACGCTCTCATCTGCTGAGCGGCTTCGCCAACAGTCTGCCCGTGCTCTGTCCGTTCTCCGCATTCGTGCTGATCACGCTGGCAGTGGCCAAGTCCGATGCCGTTCAGCTCGGCCCGACTGATATTCTTTTCGGTGCTTTTTATCCGCTTGCGCTCTTTGCAGTCTTCTCCGGCAGTATCCTTACAGGCATAGGTCGCGTACGCACGGTGGCGCCCGCCGGAGCCGCAGGCTGACATTCAAACGATAGGACTCTAGTCATGACAGAGAAAAAAGATGATACGTTCGAGCTGTACGATCTGAAGGTAACCGTGGAGGGTGACAATTTTGTCTGCCGGCACCACAAAGGGAGCGGTTTTCTGGTTGAAGGAGAGGATCTGGTCTTTCCTGAAGGCGGACGCTTTTCGATGTACGCGCTCTCGGCCATTCTGCCGCTGCTGCCTGCCAAGCAGCGTCCGACTCATCCGCATGACTGGATGAGCACGGATGCGCTTATCGCCTGTCCGGATCCGAACTGCGGGGCAAAATTCCGCATCACCCGTGAGAAAAAACGCGTGCTCAGTCACGCCGACTGTACTGTGGTGCCGCTTGACGGAAACGAGAACACAAACTGAGGAAGGAAAAAATGTCAGAAGAAATTGTCCATCAGCCCAGAAGCCTCTATGCCGGTTACCGTATTCCGCCCGTGATCGGCGGCGGCTGGCAGCTCTCCACCGGGCATGCGCTTAAGGCGCCTGTGGATGAGCAGGAGGCCCGCCGTGCGTTCACCACGCTGCTCGATCTGGGATTCAATACGTTTGACGGCGCGGATATCTACACCGGTGTGGAGGATTTCTACGGCCGCATCATCCGGGAGCGTCGTGCCGCCGGTCTGAGCGTGCCGCAGATCCATACCAAGTTTGTTCCTGATCTCAATGATCTCGCGCAGGTTGACTATGACTACGTTGAACGGATCATCACCCGCTCGTGTCAGCGTCTCGGCGTTGAGCGGCTTGATCTGGTGCAGTTTCACTGGTGGGATTATGCGGTGCCGGGCATGATTGAAACCGCGCATCACCTGGTCCGGCTTCAGGAAAAGGGGCTCATCCGCGGCATTGCCACCACGAACATGAATGCCCGGGCGCTGGAGGCGCTGCTCGATGCGGGCATTCCGGTGGTCAGCAATCAGGTGCAGTATTCGGTGCTCGACAGACGTCCCGCGCTTCGCATGCAGGCGCTCTGTGAGCAGCACGGTGTGAAGCTGCTCTGCTACGGCAGTGTGGCCGGCGGATTCCTGTCGGAGAAGTGGTTCGGTCAGAGAGCGCCGCGTGTGGAAGGACTTGAAAACCGCTCGCTTGTGAAGTACGCCCTCGTGATTGAGGACAGTCTGCGCTGGGAAGGCTTTCAGGGGCTGCTCGCGCTGCTCGCGCGCATCGGTGAGCGCCACGGTGTCGGTATCTCCACTGTCTCCACGCTCTATACGCTCTCGCGCCCGTGCGTTGCGGCGGCAATTGTCGGAACGAGAAACGCGAAGCATGTGGCGGATCTCGAAAAACTGATCCGCACCAGACTTGAACCGGAAGACATTGCCCGGATTGATGCCTATCTGGCGGAGTTCCCGACGGTTGACGGCGACTGCTTCGATCTGGAGCGTCTCGACGGGAGTAAACACCGTGCGATTATGCGGATGAATCTCGTCAACAGTGTTGACGGACACTGAGAAAAACAAAACGGAGGCCGCCCGGGCGGTCTCCGTTTTTTCTTCCGGTCACTGAGCGCTGTCAGCTCTCAGAGGCCGCCGTGCGGCGGGACTGCATCAGATAGGGCAGTGCCGCCGGCAGCACCACACTGAGTCCCCAGAGCGCACCGAGTCCGGTAATCGCGCCGCCCACATAGCCGATCGAGCCGATGCTGAGGTGGGTGAGCACAAGTCCGCCCACGAGAGCACCGCTGCCGATACCGATGTTGTAGATGCCCGAGAAGACCGACATGGCCACGGCTGTGCCTTTGGGGGCGGCTGCAATGATCACGGCCTGGAAGGTGAGGTTGTAGAACGTCACACACAATCCCCAGAGCAGACACAGCGCAAAGACGCTCAGCGCAGTGGCTGTAGAAGCCTTCACAATCAGCAGGGTGGCTGTCATGCCGAGCAGAGCGGCCATCATAAAGACCCGGGGCTGTCTGTCAAAGTAGCGCGAGAAAAGCCAGCTGGCCACCAGACCGATGGCCCCGTAGGCCACCAGCGTCCAGGTGATGAGCTCTTCGGAGAAGCCGGCGGTCTGCGCGAGGAACGGCTCAATGTAGCTGTAGAGCGTGAAGTTACCGGTCATCACAACCGGTGTCATGACATAAATGCCGAAAAGCACACGGCGGGTCAGAAGTGCGGGAACCTCAGAGAGCGCCACCGTATCGCTGCTGCTGACTTTCGGAAAGAGTTTCATCAGACAGATGAGCACAAGGCCCGCCAGGACGGCGATACTGAGGAAGGTCATGCGCCAGCCGAGCATCAGACCGAGAATGCGTCCGAGAGGAAGGCCGAAAATCATGGCCACGCTTGAGCCGACAACCACCATGCTCAGAGCGGTGGAGCGACGCCGCGCGGGAGCGACCTCCACAGCGAGCGGACTCACAATCGACCAGAAGATCGCATGCGAGCAGGCCACACCGATACGGCTTGCTAGCAGCATCCAGTAGTTGGAGGCGATGCCAGAGAAGATGTGACTCACAAAAAAGACACCGACCACAAGCAGCATCAGGCGGCGCAGTTCCATTTTGGAGGCAAGCAGCATAAGGGGCAGGGACATCACTGCCACCACCCAGGCATAGGCGGTCACCAGCCACCCTGTCTGGGCTTCGGAGGTGCCGAAGTCCCGGCCGATATCGACCAGCAGGCCGATAGGAATGAATTCAGAGGTGTTGAAGATAAAGGCGCACAGCGAGAGCGTCAGAACAGGAAGCCAGACGCGAAAAGAGCCGGATGCGGCGTGTTGAGTTGTTTCAGACATTTTCTTCGGGCGCGTGCCGCCCGGGGGACCAGCGCTCTTGTGCAGAAGAGGTTCTTTCTGGCGGCACACGCAGTATTTCAAATCAGTACAGAGGAAGCGTATTTTGCCACTAAATCCCGACGCAATGGCTGAAAAATGTCAGGTCTTCTTCACGCACCTGTCCAAGGACTTAACACAACCGGTGTAGTGGCGTTGCGCCGGCTTGTGCTAGAGTGAATTCTCAGGAACTGAATTAATCAGCCGGTCTGTTTTTCTGAACACAGAACCGGCCTCATCCAACGGAGGACAGCGTGCAGGAAATTGACAGCATTGACGAGCGACTGAGCCGTCAGACCGTTCTGGCGGAAATGGGCGAAGAGGGAAAGGAGCGCATCCGAAAAGCGCACTTTCTCGTGATCGGCGCGGGCGGGCTGGGCTGTCCGGCCATTCTGTACCTCGCCGGTGCCGGTGCGGGGAAAATCACCGTGATCGATAACGATACGGTCTCGGTGACAAACCTCTCGCGTCAGCTTCTGCACACCACGGACCGGGTCGGGATGAACAAGGCGGTCTCCGCGAAGGAAACGATTGCGGCACATACGCCCTTTACAGAAATTGTGCCCGTTGACGAACTCGCCGGCGAAGAGCGTCTCTATGAGCTGATGCTCGATGCGGATGTGGTGCTCGACTGCACCGACAATCTCAAGACCCGTGTGGCCGCAGGCCGTGCCGCACAGCGTGCGAAAAAGCCCCTTGTGTTCGGCTCGGCCATCCGTTTCAACGGTCAGGTCACAGTCTTTGACAACCGCGATCCGGAGGCGCCCGGTTTTGATGATCTGTTTGAACCCGATGACGGCGCCAATGATGTGAAGGCCTCACGGGTGGGGGTCTTCTCGGGGCTCACCGGTGTGGTCGGCACACTTCAGGCCTGTGAGGCGCTCAAGCTTGCAGCCGGTATCGGCGAGACGCTCGCCGGCCGTCTGCTCATGATTGATGCGCTTGAGATGCGCTTTGAGACGATCCGCTACAGAAAGCGCTGATTCGCATCATCTTAAAAAAAGGCTCCCGCGGCAATGTCCCGCCCGGGAGCTTTTTTTGGGAGCCGCCCGCGTCCGGTTACTGACGGCTGACGCGGATAACGGCTTCAGGTGCCGTGAGCGTTGTGCTTCTGAACGGGGAGATGTCAATGCCTCCGCGGCGCGTGAAGGCGCCGTAGACGGAAAGCGAGGCCGGTTTAAGGCGAAGCATGATGTCGGTGTAGATACTCTCGACACACTGCTCATGAAAGCCCTGATGGCGACGGTAGCTCACGATGTAGGCGAGCAGAGCCGTATGATCGATTTTCGCTCCCTCGTATTCGATTCGCACGCTTGCAAAGTCAGGCTGTCCTGTCACCGGACAGCGCGAGCGCAGCAGGTGACTCACGAGCGTTTCCTTCACTGTCACAGTGGCGGGGGCATGGGCGAGCAGCGCCGGATTGACTTCATAGTCTCTGAAAAGACGATCCCCGCTGTATTCCTCTTCAAGCACCACTCCTTCGAAATCCACGGCACTCTGATGCCACTGACCGATCGGGAAAAGCTTCACCGTGACCGTTTCCCCCACGACCTGACCCACGTCCCGGGCGATGATGTTTTCAACGGTGGAAAGACTCGGGAACACGCTCTGCGTGAGACTGCCGATGTAGAGCTTGAGAGACTTTGATTCGACAATCGACGGGCTCGCTGCAGGCACATGAATCTCACCGGCTGCCGCCTGCGGCAGACCGTACTCATTGAGCCAGGTCACTTCGTACAGACGCCAGATGTCGACCCCTTTGAAAGGCACGTTGCCGGCGAGGGCACCACGGCCGAGATAGCGGGGGATCGGGGTGAGCAGCTTGGGCTGATAGGTGTCGACGTACTCGGTGGCTTTGCCAAGAAGCGTGTTCGTGGGTGCGGTATTCATTGTCAGAAAGCGGGTTAGCGGGAAAACAGGAAAAAACAAAAGGCCTCCCGTAAAAGGAGGCCTCTAATTATACGATCAGAACCATTCGTAGGTGCTGTTTTTGAGGGATTCTCCAAGGCTCGGGAGGACCCGCTCGAGCAGCACGCCTTCTCTGGGGTCGTAGCGGTAGCCGAAGGTGGCGCGGATACCCTGCAGAATGAACTGTGCAGCGCGGTCGATTGCCATCGGCAGGCTGTCGCCCTGAAGCAGCGCCCCGGTGAGTACGCTCGTGAATGTGTCGCCCGTTCCCGGGTAGTGTGCCGGCATGTACTGGCAGGTCACCCGCCAGAAGCGGTCTGTTTCGGTCGAGTACGCGCACACGCTCGTGTGCTGTTCGTCCCCCTCAAGCGGCACGCTCGTGATGATCACGGTCTTGGGTCCCATGGCCGAGAGATCGGTCAGCAGCCCCTTGAGCTCATCCTGGGTGAGGCTTGTCTGGTAGGGACGGTTGAGCAGGGCGAACGCCTCGGTAAGGTTCGGTGTGATCACATCAGCCGAACTCACCAGCTGACGCATGCCGTTGACCATGTCATCGTTGAAGGTCGCGTACAGTTTGCCGTTGTCGCCGAGCACCGGATCCACCACCACAAGGGTTTCCTCACGGCGGAAGTCGCGGATGAAACCCTCGACGATTTCGATCTGTCGGGTCGAACCGAGAAAGCCCGAATAGATGGCGTCAAAACGCACATCAAGGCGTTTCCATTCACGGATCATCGCCACCATGTTGTCGGTGAGATCGAGAAAGGAGAAATCCGGGTACTGCGTGTGGCTCGAGAGCAGAGCGGTCGGCAGCGGACAGGCCTGAATACCCATTGCGGAGAGAACGGGAATGACAGCTGTCAGAGAAACCCGGCCGACGCCGGACATATCGTGGATGGCAGCCACCTTTTTAACAAGATTGGTATACATAGGAGGTTTCCGGTAGAAAATAGAGTGGAAATAACCGCTGAAGACCTCTGCCGAGACCGTTCTCTCCCAGCGACGGCTGCCGCCCTTAGGGTTTTCCCAGAGGCGGGTGAGAATCTTCGCCTGTTATTATGCCTGTTGCGCTACGCTGTTACGAGTGCATTCACTCACATTAACAAAAATCGGAAAGTCAACCATGCTTTATTTTCAGTGCGACTATCTCGAGGGCTGTGCCCCGGAAATTCTTCAGGCCTTAACGGACACCAATCTTGACCAGACCCCGGGCTACGGGCTTGATGCGTGGAGTGAAAAGGCCAGAGGACTGATCGCTGCGGCCTGCGGCAATCCGCAGGCTGATGTGCATCTGCTCGTCGGCGGCACGCAGACCAATTCAACCGTGATCCGCGCGCTGCTTCGCAACTATGAGGCGGTGGTGAGCGTGGCCTCCGGGCACATCACCGGCCATGAAGGGGGCGCTGTGGAGGCCTCCGGCCACAAGGTGCTCACCATACCGGCCGTTGACGGGAAAATGACGGCGGAAAATCTGATGAATTTCATGTGCGAGTATCAGGGGGATCATGCGCCTGATCAGCTCATGCAGCCCGGTATGGTCTATATCTCGCATCCGACCGAATACGGCACGCTCTACACGCTCGCCGAACTTGAGGCGATCCGCAAGGTCTGCACGAAGTACGACATGCCGTTGTTCATCGACGGCGCACGACTTGGCTACGCGCTGACCGCAACCGGCAACGACGTGACGCTTGAAGACATCGCGCGTATCGCGGACGTATTCTATATCGGCGGCACCAAGGTCGGAGCCATGTTCGGTGAGGCCGTGGTGTTCACGCACGGCAATATGCCGAAAAACTTCGTGACGCTCGTCAAGCAACATGGCGCGCTGCTCGCCAAGGGATGGCTGCTGGGCGTGCAGTTCGACACGCTGTTCACCGACGATCTGTATTGCAGGATCGCCCGCCACGCCAACGATGCGGCCGACCGTATTCGCGAAGTGCTGGTGGAACGTGGCTATACGCTCACCTTCGACGCGCCGACCAATCAGATCTTCATCACGCTCGACAACGCGACATCCGAGCGTTTGCAGCGCAATGTGCGCCTCGGCTTCATGGAAAAGGCCGACGACACGCACACGGTGATGCGCATCTGCACCAGCTGGGCCACCACCGATGAGCAGGTGGAGCAGCTGATCGCATTGCTGTAGCGCGCATCGTCGCTGTCAATCGGAAAAATAATCATTACGACAAACAACAAAAAGGCGCAGGAATTACATCCCGCGCCTTTTTGCTTACGTTACGATCATTTATCACGCATGTGGTTCCATTTATGCTGATTGTTACGCATTGATTTGCTTATTGGCATTATCGGCGATCGCCTCGCGTTCCATAGCCACGAATTTACGCACGGAAGCAGCCACCGAATAATGCTCTTTAGTGTGTTCGGCATAGATTTCGCCCCATTTCGACAGTTCATCGGGGTGATCGACCCACCAATCGATGCGCCTTGCCAACGCTTCCACATCGTCGACAGGGAATAGCGATTCGTCACGTAACGCGAACTGGCCTGCGGCGCTCAACGGAGACGATGCGATGACCGGCACCAAACCGGCGGCCATACCTTCAATGACGCTCACCGATTCGAGATCGGCAATCGAAGGATGCACCAGCAAATCGCCGGAACGCAGCAACGCGGGCATTTCGGTGTTCTTATGAAATCCGATCGATGCCGGTCGGGAAAGCAAACGTGCGGCGAGTCGCTGCAATTTCTTTTTCAAAGGACCGGTGCCGGCAATCGTCAGTTCAATATCTTGCGCATGCCTGCAACGGGCGATCGCATGAATTAATGCGACATGATTCTTTTCGTTCGTCAATCGTCCGGAAGCGACAATGTGGAACGGAACCGGAGCAGACTTCCCCGCATCGCGCTGCGTTTTCGCAGTGAATCGTGATTCATATCCGTTGGAAATCACATGCAGTTTCGATTTGTACCCGTGAGAACGCAGCAAACTTGCGCCAAGCTCGGTCGGCACATGCACATGGTCGATTTTGCGGTACAGCCACAAATTGAACAGCCAGTAGATGAACTTGTCGATGCCCGGAATATATTTCAGCGGACCTGCCGAATACGTGATGTTCTCCGGCTGCACATGATAGCCCGCAGTAACCGCGATTCCCATCTGTTTGGCGACTTTGCACGCATGCTGGCCAAAACGGAACGGCGTGTAGATGTGCACCACGTCCACGCCTCGGAACGCGGTTCTGAACAGCGTGTCGCTCGGTTCGGCGAACTGCATCTGCTGCTTTTTCGCCACCCAACTGACCAGAGGCACATGGTTGACTCGTGCCGGGTATTCAGGCGCACCAATGCCCACAAGCCTGACCGTATGGCCTTGCCGCTTCAATTCCTCCGCCCACTGCAACGCCGAATTCGACGTGCCGTTACCTCGGTTTCCCGACGTATCGACCACCATGGCGATGGTCAGGGGGCGCTGTGTTTCTTCCTGTTCCGTCTCAGACATGCACTCCATCCTACGCCGATGGCACAATGGAAGGCATGACTGAAGAGAATCGTGCCTTGGGCACTCCGCTTGGTAAGCATCCGACTCGTGTTCTGTTTCTTGGCTCCGGAGAGCTGGGCAAGGAAGTCACTCTCGAACTGATGAGGCTTGGCGCATGGGTGTGCGCGGCCGATTCCTATGAGGGTGCCCCCGCGCAGCAGGTGGCGCATGAATACCGTGCGCTCGATATGGCCAATGCCGAACAATTGCGCGTATTGTTTGACGAAATCCAGCCGGATATTATCGTGCCGGAAGTCGAAGCGATCGCCACCAGCGAATTGGCTGCCGCGGCCGAGCGTGGCGCACAGGTGGTGCCAAGTGCCGAAATCGCATCCATTTGCATGGATCGTGAACGTTTGCGCGTACTTGCGCATGAGGAATTGGGATTGCCGACCACGCCGTACCGCTTCGCAGGCTCGCTGGAAGAGCTTCGCGCTGGGGCAAAAACGGTTGGCTACCCGTGCGTGGTCAAGCCGATTATGAGTTCTTCCGGTCATGGCCAGTCCGTGGTTCGTTCCGCCGATGCGATTGACGCGGCTTGGGTTGAGGCACAGGAAGGTCGTCGCGCGCACGACGAGGGTGACGTTTCCCGAGTGATTGTAGAAGCGTTGGCTCCATTGGATTACGAACTGACCGTGCTGACCGTCAGCTCCAGCGCCGGCATCGTGACCTGCGCTCCGATCGGACAGCGTCAGGAAAGCGGCGACTATCGCGAATCCTGGCAACCGGCCTCCTTCACACAGGATGTGCTTGCGCAGGCGCAACGCATAGCGTGCACCGCAGTGGAAGGTCTGGTGGCGAAGGCCAAGGCTTCCGGCGAGAAGGGTTGGGGTGTGTTTGGCGTGGAATTGTTCGTGCTGACCGACGGTTCCGTGCTGTTCAATGAGGTCTCCCCACGTCCGCATGACACTGGCATGGTCACGATGGCGTCGCAACGGTTAAGCGAATTCGCGTTGCATGCGCGTGCGATTCTCGGTTTGCCGATTACGCAAGAACATGTCGCCTTGTCGATCCCGGACGGTGCCGTCGCGGCAAGCCATGCGATCGTCATTCAGGGCGATGGTGAAGCCGAATTCCGCAACGTCGCCACCGCTTTGTCTCAGCCGGGCACCGATCTGCGTATTTTCGCGAAGCCGGAAGTGCACGGCCATCGTCGCATGGCAGTCGCGCTGGCCATCGGAACAGATGAGGCCGACGCGCGTGCTAAAGCCGAGAATGTGGCCGAATCGCTCGAAATCGACATCGCCTGACGCACTATTGCCGGATACTGACGGAAGACTGCCGGAACGCGCCCAAAAACCATTCGATTGTAGCCTCCCGTTGGTATCTTGTTAACCGTCAAGTTCACCAAACTATCTACCTCCCAAACACCAGGAAAGGCGAGTAATGGAGAAGTTGGAAAAGCTCTACGAGGGCAAAGCCAAGCAACTGTACGCAACTGACGATCCGGAGGTGCTCTGGGTCGAATACAAGAACTCCGCTACCGCAGGTGACGGCGAAAAGAAGGAAGACTTCGCCGGCAAGGGCAGGCTGAACAACCTCATCACCACGCTGATCTTCGATCTGCTCAAGAAGCGTGGTATCGACAGCCATCTGGTAGCCCGCGTGGGCGAAACCTCCCAGCTGGTCAAGAAGGTCACCATGTTCCCGCTCGAGATCGTGCTGCGTAACACCGCCGCCGGCCACTTCTGCTCTCGCTTGGGCGTGGAAGAGGGCATCGAGCTCAAGGAGCCGGTGCTGGAGTACTTCCTGAAGAACGATGATCTGCACGATCCGTTCGTGAACGACGACGATCTGGTTGCATTGGGCGTCTGCACCCGTGAGGATCTGGCTGAGATCGCACCTCTCGCACGCCGCATCAACGAAGCCCTGATCGAGATCTTCGCCAAGATCGGCATCAAGCTTGTTGATTTCAAAATCGAAATGGGTCGCACTTCCGATGGCACGCTGCTGCTGGCCGATGAGATTACGCCTGATTCCTGCCGTCTGTGGGATCAGCGTGACGGCTCCGGCAAGGTCGAGCATCTCGACAAGGATCTGTTCCGCCGCGATCTGGGCGACATCATTCCGGCTTACGAAGAGGTCGAAAGCCGCTTGGCTGAACTCGCCAAGTCCGAAGGCATTGAAGTAGCCGAATAATACTTGCGATAGCCCGCATCTGCAGTACAAACTCGGATGCGGGCTTCATCGTTTTTAAAAATCTTATTTTTATCAATCTCACCAAGCCCCTCTTTCAAGGAGTCAACCATGGTTTTTCGCGTGTACGTGGAAAAGAAGCAGGGTTTTGATGTCGAGGCCAAGCAGCTCGCCAACGAGCTGAAGACCATTCTTGGCATCGCATCGCTGAAGAATGTGCGTCTCGTCAATCGTTATGATGTGGAAGGCATTAGCGAGGAACTGTTCGCACAGGCCACCCCTACCGTGTTCAGTGAGCCGCAGGTCGATAATGTTTCCGCCGATTTGCCTGATTTCGGTTCTGATAATGTGTTTGCTGTGGAGTATCTGCCCGGCCAGTTCGACCAGCGTGCGGATTCCGCCAGCGAATGCATTCAGCTGATCTCCCAGGGCGAGCGCCCGACTGTTCGTTCCGCCAAGGTGTATGCACTTGAAGGCGAGCTGAGCGACGCCGACATCGCCGCCATCAAGCATTATGTGATCAACCCGGTCGAGGCTCGCGAAGCTTCGCTGGATACCAAGACCACGTTGAAGACGCAGGTGCCGGTACCGGGCAAGGTGGAGGTCATCGAAGGTTTCCGCACCATGAGCGACGCCGATCTTGAGCAGTTCATCGCCGACCGTGGCCTGGCCATGGATTTGGCTGATCTGCAGTTCTGCCGTGCTCACTTCACCGAGGAACAGCGTGATCCGACAATCACGGAAATCAAGGTGATCGACACGTATTGGTCCGATCATTGCCGTCACACCACGTTCGGCACGCAACTTGATGATGTGCAGATTGACGACGCGACCGTGCAGGCCGCGTTCGATAAGTATCTTGAGATGCGTCACGAGCTTGGCCGCGACGAAAAGCCCGTATGCCTTATGGATATGGGCACCATCGGCGCGAAGTGGCTCAAGAAGAACGGTATTCTGAAGAATCTTGACGAATCCGAAGAAATCAACGCCTGCACCGTCAAGGTGAAGGTTGATGTGAATGGCCATGATGAGGATTGGCTGTTCCTGTTCAAGAACGAAACCCACAACCACCCGACGGAAATCGAACCGTTCGGTGGTGCGGCAACCTGCATCGGCGGCTGCATCCGCGACCCGCTTTCCGGCCGTTCCTACGTGTATCAGGCCATGCGCGTGACCGGTGCCGCCGATCCAA
>OGMW01002448.1_pt1 | contig 12445 bp, 16 predicted proteins | sample 1573281 | NCBI WGS metagenome assembly OGMW01 (sample SAMEA2581907, study PRJEB24529) | metagenome | biome: Human gut stool | place: China | collected 2011
ATGATATAGGAACAACTGCACTTGGCGCTGTGGGCTTATGCTTTCCGATCATCATGATCATTACTGCTTTCAGTAATCTCTTTGGTTCCGGAGGTGCACCAATTTTCTCTATCAACCGCGGAAAAGGAGATTCCAGGACTGCTGACATGATCATGAATACTGCTTTCACCATGTTATGTGGAAGTGCTGCTGTGCTGATGCTGATCGGATTTCTTTTTGCCCGCCCCTTACTGACTCTGTTTGGTGCTTCAGATGATGCTCTGGTTTATGCGTATCCCTATCTGATGATTTACCTTCTGGGTACTCTCCCTTCCATGATAGCAACAGGAATGAATCCTTTTATCAATGCACAGGGATATGCCATTATCGGTATGCTGTCAGTAACAGTCGGTGCAGTGGCAAATATTATTCTTGATCCGATTTTTATTTTTGTTCTGGATATGGGGATTAAGGGTGCAGCGATTGCTACTGTCATCTCTCAGATTCTCTCTGCCTTGCTTGTATTTTATTTTCTTCATGGAAAATCAGAATTGAAGGTAAGATGGATTCATATAAATGAGATTTCTGAGTGCACCAGACATGCCAGGGATATCATCAGTCTGGGGTCTGCTGGATTTATCATGCAGCTGACTAACAGCCTGGTAAGTATCTGCTGCAATAATGTTCTTTCCGTGACAGGCGGTGATATTTATATCTCTGTCATGACTATTATATCCAGTGTTCGCCAGATGGTGGAGACGCCTATCCATGCGATCAATGAGGGAACCTCTCCTGTTCTCAGCTACAATTACGGAGCCAGACGTCCCGACAGGGTAAAGAAAGCAGGGGTTGTTCTGATCATTATGGTTCTAATCTATACAGGTATCATGTGGAGCGTCATTCTCATTGCCCCTGAATTTCTGATCGGAATCTTCAGTTCAGATAAATTGTTATTGAAGGATGCCGTTCCTGCGCTGAAGCTTTACTTTGCAGCCTTTATTTTTATGGATCTGCAGTATATTGGTCAGACAGTGTTTAAATCATTAAATAAAAAAAAGCAGGCGATTTTTTCTCCCTGCTTCGTAAAGTATTTATTGTGGTTCCGCTGACTTATTTCCTGCCCTATGGATTACACATGGGCACAGATGGCGTTTTTATGGCAGAACCGGTATCCAATGTGATCGGTGGTTCTCTGTGTTTTATTACCATGCTGGTTACAATATTGCCTGAATTAAACAAAATGGGAAACTCCCGATAAGCAGAAAAGTCCTCAGTATTTATCCATTTTTAACTATCGCATAACTTTGCAGAAATTGTAAAAAGGATAAACAATGAGGACTTTTATTTAACTGAACATGAGAGTTCTTTACATAACTTCACACATTTCCCAATATGATATTAATCAGGTTCTTATCCAGCATGATTGTGCGGTTCCATGGGTTGAGGATGATTCCCTCAATCTCATTTATCTGTAATGCTGAATGAAAAAGCTGATCTATGTCTGTCAGAAAAGTGGATTGTATGCTTCCACCACCTTTCAGTTCTTCCTCAAAGCTTGTAAATGCCGCCCACCAGACTTTTCCATCTCCGGTTTTCACTGTGCCGATCCGGAGCTGGTTGTCTCCTGTGGGCGGTTCTACTGAAAGGATAAACTGGCCGTTTTCTCTCATTCGTCTACGGATTACAGTCAGTGTATGTGCCAGCATCTCCTGAGTGGCTTCCTGCTGCAGACCAGCGATCGCCTGCTCTATTTTTTCATTTCCCTGAAGACCTTTATCCTGATTTACATTTATATTCTTATTATCGCTCATATTAATATCTCTTTTACGCCTTTCATTTTTTTCGGTATATCTTCTGAGTTTTTCATACTTTTGATACTTTCTCAAAATCTCATATGATGCTTCTATCTCATTTGACAACGTATATTCTGTCAGCTCTGATAATACTCAACCATGTAATAACTATACTCTGTAAAACAAAATAGCGCAAGCGGATTATCATACTCCGCCTACGCCTAATTTACTATTGAACAGTGTTTGCATGCCCTGTTCTTAATTTTTAATCCTGTTTATATTTCACAGCAGTTCCATATGCAATAACTTCTGCTGCCCCTGACATTACCTGGGAGGAGCCATATTTCACACCGATCACAGCATCCGCATTCATCTCTTTGGCTTCATCTACCATACGCTTGGTGGCAATCTGTCTTGCCTCATTGAGCATTTCCGTATAGCCTGTGATCTCTCCGCCTACCAGAGTCTTCATCCCTGCCATGAAATCTTTTCCTACATTTTTTGTCTGTACAACTGTTCCCTTTACAATTCCCAGTGCCTCAAACTCTACACCCGGAATGTATTCAATACTTAGAAGCTTCATCCTCTTCTCCTCCTTCAATCTCTTTCATGCGTCCTGCAAGTGCTGCCAGAATTCCTCCGATGATCACAACCGGTATGGCGATCAGAAATATCAGCAGTCCGGTCGGTATGGGATCTTGTGTATTTGCCCACAGCATAAGCCCTATGGTAAATCCCATAAGCAAGATCATAACTACTGCTCCGATGATCGCTCCTGTCCTTCTTTTCTTACGGATATCTGTTTTCTTTATATCCATAAACCTTGCACCCTCTTTCTCCATCTGCTCGATTTCTTCCAGACAGTTCTCGGCATTTAAGGTATCCAGGGACTGATGCTCTGTAATCAGGCGCTCACACATTTCCTGCATTTTCACAAGGCCCTCCCTGCGGCGTTCCAGTTCTCCCAGGTGCTGTTCCAGACAGAACTGCAGGCTTTTCCTCTTTTCAAAAAGGGCTCTCATCTCTTCTATGGAAATATCCATCTTCCGGAATAATTTGATTTCCTGAAGTCTGGCAATGTCTGCCGTATGATATTCCCGGTATCCGTTCTCTGCGCGCTCCACATTCAGGAGACCCTGCTCTTCATAAAAACGGATATTCTTTCTGGTGATGCCTACCAGCTCTTCCACCTGTTTGATCTTCATTCTGTTACCTCTTGCTTTCCTGACAGCAGATACAGCCAATCCGCTGCTCTACCGCCCTGTCTGTGCTTCCTTTATACTGCTTCCACAAGGAGGAAGGTCAAGTATTTTTTGAAAAAAATCGAAAAAAGTATAGCTTCCGGCAGGGGGAATCTTTTAAGCTCCTGTACGGTCTGAACCCCTCATAATTGTGATCAGAGAACTGAGCAGCAATAACATAGGATAAAATAATTTCGGCATGATCTGAAATGCAGAAATCTCACCGCCCAGTTCATTCACTGCTGAGATTGCAACCAGCATCTGTGCACCATATGGAATCACTCCCTGGAAAACACAGGAAAAAGTATCCAGTAGGGAAGCTGTCTTTCTCGGTGTAATTCCATACTCCTCTGCCATTTCCTTTGCGATAGGGTTAGCCATGACGATAGCCACTGTATTATTGGCAGTAGCAATATCCATAGTTCCTACCAGAAGTCCCATTCCAAGCTGTCCGCCTTTCTTTCCGCGGAAAATTTTATGGATCCAGCCAAGAAGTGCATCGAATCCACCATACTCACGTATCAGCGCACACATGGCAGCTACCAGGATTGCCACCATACAAGTCTCAAACATTCCGGATACACCGGATCCCATATTTTTCAGGATCTCTACAGGTGTGATATGTCCTCCGATCAGCATGATAAATGCTCCGGATACAATTCCTGTCAGCAATACCACAAATACATTGATTCCAACAATTCCTCCGATCAACACCAGCACATACGGTATTACCTGTGTCAGATGATAGGGCTGGAGCACACGACCCTGAATTTCTGTCTGAAATGACAGGATCAGGATTAAAATCAGTGTGGCAACCGCTGCCGGAAGAGCGATCCAGAAGTTTTCCCTGAATTTGTCTTTCATCTCACATCCCTGACCATTACATGCAGCAATCGTCGTATCTGAAATAAAAGAAAGATTGTCTCCAAACATGGCTCCGCCCATAACAGAAGCCACACAAAATGCCAGATCAAATCCTGATGCTGTGGAAACTGCTGCTGCGATGGGTGTCAGAAGGGTAATGGTTCCCACAGAGGTTCCCATAGCCACAGACACAAAACAGGCAACTACAAACAGCACAGAAACTGAAAATCTGGCAGGTATCAGACTCAGCATACAATATGCAACACTCTCAGCACTGCTTCTTCCCACAACTCCTACAAAAGATCCGGCTGCAAGGAAGATCAGAAGCATGGTGATGATATTTTTATCCCCAACTCCCTGTGCCATAATCTCCAGTTTCTTATCAAAATCCAGCGATCTGTTCTGCAGACAGGCAACTAGGATCGCAGCCAGAAATGCTACTACGATCGGTACATTATAAAATCCCATGGGGATTTCCATCACATACTCAAACAAAATGCCCAGTCCAAGGTATAATACAAGAAATACACCAATGGGAAGCAGGGCAATTCCTTTTCCTTTTTTCATCTTTCATCCTCTTTCTACCATAATCTCTTTATGGTTATATAATCACCCTGCTATTTTAGCATACCCACAGCTTTCCTGCCATAATATTTCTCACAGTTTTGGCTGATAGCGCATATCCGATACATTGTAAACCGTCACAAAAGCCTTTGGATCTTCATGATTGATGTAAGCCATCAGCTTCTGATATTCTGTTTTGTCTACTATCGTGATGATCTCATTGCGTTTCTTCATATTATAGGCACCTGTCGCTTCATAGATTGTCGCTCCGCTGTGCAGATCTTCGATAATGAATTTACGCAGTTCTTCCTCTTTCTGAGTGATGACGCAGACACGACGTTTAATATTATGGTCAAAGATAAAGTGATCCAGAACCATTCCATTAAAGTATGTTCCGAGAATACTCAGCACCACTGTTTTCTTATCATATACAAGCGCTGCGGAAAGAGCCACACACATACCGGAAAGAGACATTGCTTTTCCCAGTTCCATGTGGAGATATTTGTTCATGATCTTTGCCACAATATCCAGTCCGCCGGAGGATGCATTTCTGTTAAAAAGAATGCTCAGTCCTACGCTGACCACCAGGATATAGCACAGCACATCCAGCTCCTGACTGTTGGTCATAGAGCCAAAATCCGGAAATACTTTCTCAAATAATCCGAGAAATAAAGGCAAAACGATGCTGGTGTAAACCGTTTTTACTCCAAATTCGCGTCCGCAGGTAAAAAAACCAATAATCAGAAGTACCACATTCAAAATCATGGTGATTGCCGACAACGGCAATGGTACAAAGTTTGATAACACGATACCAAGACCGGAGATACTGCTTACAGAGGTATGGCTCGGCACCAGAAAGAAATAAACTGCTGCCGCAATGATCGCTACCGCACCTGTCAGGATCAACGCTTCCTTTATGATATCTGCATAATTTAGTTGTTTTTTCATAGTTAGATTTCCTGTCTTTCTTTCCATATTCTTAACAATAACGCAACTTGTTTATGAATATGTACGGTCTTTGGGGGAACATCTTTATAAAACAAAGTTAAACTTGTATTGGTTTGAGTAAATCCTGCACATTCAAATTGTTTGATAATTTTTTGAGGGTTCATTGTTTGAACTGTGTTTTTATTTAAACGGTATAATATTTTATCGGAACAAAGGTAACACTGATCTCGGGCAATCAATTCATCGCTAATATGAATATCATGCCAAGATAATCCACCGATTTCTCTTATATCTAAACCGGTAGAAAACATAATGGGCAAGAAAATAAATAATCGTACATCATCAACTGATTCAAATAAATGTTGAACGAATTCTAAATTCCAGTCTTTATATGGTTTACGCTTGCAACTTTTAGGCGAAGCTTGTTCATAAAATGGATTACTTCCGATTAACTGTTCTGCCACTAAATAATCAAACGATGATTTTAATAGTGCATAGCAAGCACGCAACATACTGTTAGGGATATACTCTGTTTTTCTTTGATTTCTTTTACCGATTGCAGGCGTTTTTTCTAATTGGTTCATTGTCTTAATAGCAAAATCGGATTTTATATCTTTGATTTTCGTATTTCCTACAACTTGAGATATATAATTGTTGAGGACACCCATATTGCTTTCATACCTTGAACTGCTCCATTGATTGCGTCCGATCTTAGTTGCATATTGAACTAAAAAATTAAGTATCGTCGTGTTAGGCTTGATATTCATCGTTATATGAACACCTTCATTTTCAATTTCTCTTTTTCTGACAAGTGCTGATGAATAGTCATAATAGGTTTCCCATATTTGCTTTGTTATGCCATTCTCATCGACTTTATGATAAATCACAGAATATGCTTTTCTTCGTTTTGTAATAATCGCCATTGAATTATCCTCCTAATATTAAAGATTTTCATTGAGCCACTTATCAAATGACTCTTTTGAGATTCTAATAGACGATCCGATTCTTACGGATTTGAATTTATTTTCTGCTACTAATTGATAAGCAGCGTTTTTGCCAATACCTAAGATTTTCATAATTTCCTGAACGGTATAGGTTTTCTTTTCGTATAAAATAGGTTTCATCTTTATCATCTCCTCTCCATCTTATCTTTAATAAATGAGTAAAACAAATGTGCGATTTTTAACTCAATAGCGATTTTACATACTTGACATTACTTCTCTTTATAATAGTTATGCTTCATACCTAGGCTAATCAAAAGTCGTTTATCCAACAGCTTCATGAATCTCGGTGTTACGCTTCCTATATATTTAATAATTCTGCTTTTATCAATGACTTTGATCTGTTCCATCATGACAATAGATGGATATTTTAAACCAACCGTAGTGGGAATACTGTAATGAGTAGGCAAATGATGTTTTTCATAAACCTTGCTTGTCAAACAAGCAACAATGATCGTTGGACTATATTTATTTCCTTTATTGTTTTGTATGACAAGAACCGGTCTTACACCACCTTGTTCAGAGCCAAAGCCATTACTTAAATCAACCAAATAGATTTGTCCTCTTTTGATCTTCATTTAAATTACCTCCTATGTAAAATCAGACTCAAAATAGAATCTGGTTATTTATCGTATGAATCGTTGTTTTCTATTTTTCCCTGAATACCCGAAAACATTAAGGATACTATTAGACAAGCAGTAGCCTTGCTTTCACAGGAATTTCACCTTTGTGTGGTATCTCACACAACTGCATTGCAGGAGTATCATTATACCTAATAAATTTCATTGCCGAACATTCGCCGGATGTTTTTACAGTTCAACCTTATTCGCTCGCATATCACTGGTCATGGCGCATTGACTGAAAGGCTCATTTACTAGGAACGTATCTAATAGCTGTTAATCAGTTTTCAAGGACCGTAAGGTTTTAATCCCTTCACTTAATAGGCATCGAAAATACATGAAAAGTGTTCCTAATGTTGAATATTTTTTAAACGATGTATTCTACATTTTATGGCATTTTTGCTCAAATTTAATCTAGATGCGATTTCATCAGTAGAATAACCAAGAATTTTTAATAATAAAATGGTTAACGTTTTCTTATCGATTTTTGATAACTGCTGAAATAAGAGTTCATCGCTAATGATATTGAGTAGATCATCAACAGTATATACCTCCTTGTTATGAATATAAGGAGTATTTAAAAAGAAAGTTTCTAGCGTAGGTGATTGTCTTGTGCGATAACTTCTTTCAGATTTAAATACTTTCCAATCATATTCTCTTAGTTGGAGAATAACATAATCCTCCACACCAAGTTTTCTTAATAATTTTTCCTCCTTTTCTTTCCATAAACACCATTTAGCATATTCTTTCCCATAATTATAACCCATTTGATAACCTCCTCGGAAATGTCATTCCACTAAAGAAAGTGCAAATGGAATTATTTTGATAAAATAAATCTTAGTTTTTTAGTATTTTCTTTTTCTGATAGTGCAGCGCAGGTTGAGAAATATTAAGCAAAAAAGCAATTTCTCTTTCAGTTAGTTCGTCAAAATAAATGGATTTGATAATAAAATATTCCTTTTCAGTAAGTAAATTTAAAGCATTATACAGTTTGGTTTTCATTTGAGATAAATAAATTTTATCTACTATGTTTAAATTATTATTATCTAATGTAAAGGAAGAAGCTAAATCGAAGTTTTCATAATTAGATATTTTATTATTATCACGATACCCATTTCGGAGTGATTTTAGATAGCTATTTTTACATACCTTAAATATGTCTTTTGATACAAGAATCCATTTATTTTTCACTTTTATATAGTATTCTTTTTTATTGTTATTAATTACTTCGGCAAAATCTGTTCTTTTATAATCATTCTTCATTTCGTTGTCTCCTTTCTAAACTAGCAAGTAATTAGAAAAGGAGGACTACGTGTTGATAACGAATAATATGAAAAAAGAACAAGTTTATTAGATTGTATATAACAATCAAACTTGATCCTTACTGTAGATAATAAATTTAAGTAATTATTGATGATGTCCAAGCTATTAGATATTCAAATAAAAAATCTTAATAGATGTTATATAAAAATCTATTAAGATAAAGCAGAATTGGATAAGAAATACTTAACTTTTTTATCCTAACAACTCTAGCTTATGAGAAATAAAAAATTCAAATCAAAGTATTTAATTTAATAATAAAATATACTTGTATAATAAAAGAGAGAGAAATGCTCTCTTTATAAATAGTTATCTATTTGTTTTTTTAAATCTTTTTAGAGTACTTGGTTCTTTAGGTTGTCCCCAAATAACAACACATGCAGAGTTAACATTTTTAACAGTTGTTGCATGGATTAATGATGCAGTAGCAGATAACATTTTTTTCTTAATACTATTATTCATAATAACAACTCCCTTCTTTCATTATCATTTTATCATAATGGTAACAGAAAAAAATAATTTGTTAATATCATACTTAAATAGCAAATATTATACAGATTATTACTCTATAAATGAGATTTACTTCTCATAAATATAAAAATTATAGATGTATATCTCATTTTAATTATTATATGGAATGAAGTCCTAAATAATGCGAATTATAATATTAATATCTCATAATATTTTGATAAGGTGATAATATGGAAAGAAAAGCAAAGTTTAATTTTAAAAGCGCTAGAATAAGAAATAATCTTACAATATCTGAATTAGCTTGTAATTTAAAAATCCAGTCTTCTAAAATTAGCACATGGGAGACTTATGGAAATAAAATTAAAGAAGAAAATTTAAAAAAGCTATCAAGAGCATTAAATACCTCTCTAAATGAGTTAGTTTTTGAAGAAAGTGATAATAGAATTTTACCATTAGATGATCTTACAGATTATCAAATAAAAATGATTTTCGAATTATATATGACGTTAAAAGTAAAAGAGGATTAACATGGAATTAGTAGATAAAATAATATATTTAAGAACAGAAATATTGCAAATTAATGAAATTGAATTTGCAAATAGATGTGGGGTTAATAGAAGAACTGTATATTCATGGGAACATGCAATCAGTAAACCTACGTTGGAAAATTTGACTGCTATAGCAACTGTATGTAATGTAACATTAGATTATTTGCTGTACAATGATAAGGAATTAGAACTGTATATTTCTGATGTGAGTGATAAATCTTTTGAAATTCTTAAAGCAATTGCTAGTGAATATCAATCATTAAATAAGAAAAAAGGAGTCCAAAATGTTAGATAAATTATTTAGTAAATTAAAAGAGAGTGGTATAGAAATAGATTAAGATGATTTTTACTATGGAGCAACAACATTATTAAATTATATAGTTTTTTTTGTTGTAGTTTTTTTGTTATCTATATTTCTTAATATTGAAATAAATGTTCTATTTTTTGTTCTTCCTTATGTTTTTTTAAGACAATATACAGGAGGAATACACTTAAATAATTCAATGTTGTGTATATTTATGTCAGTATTAATCGTAATAGGAATTCCCTTATTAAGCAATGAGATTAAAATTTCTAAATATTACTTTATCTTATTTATTTTTTTATTTGACTTCTTGATACTAGTTTTTTTTAAAACAGCCAATCATAAAAATAAAGGACTAACCAATGAGGAAATACGATTCTATACAAAAAAGGCAATGAAACTAATGATAATGTATTTTATAATTACATCAGTTTTGTTTTATTTTGATTTTATCCAAGAAGTGAATGGATTCATGCTATCAGCTTCAATATGCTCAATTGAATTATTAATTCTAAAAATCTATCAATTATTAAGAAAAGTTTTATTGGAAGTTTGAAACTCAAACAGGATTATTGTTGAAAAAGACTATATTACTGTTATAATTTAATAGATATAAAGGGGGAAATTATAATATATGTTGAATATTGCTATTTTTGAAGATAATCAAACTGATCAAAAGGTATTGTTACAATATACAAATAGTTTCTTTGTAGAAAGAAATTCTAATTATAGTATTGATTGTTTTAGTTCTTTTACAGATAAATTGGATTATCTAATAAAGTATGATATTATTTTTTTAGATATTGAATTAGAGGATAAAAATGGAATTGAAATTGGTCATGAAATACGAAAAAAATATCCAGATTTGATTATAATCATTATTTCTAGACACCCTCAGTATTTGATTGAGGGTTATAGGATTGATGCTAAACGATATTTATTAAAACCTATTGATAAAAAACTATTTGATATAGAAATGGAAAGTATACTAAAATCTTCATCATTTAAACAACATTTTGGATTTTATAACAAAAATATAGCACCTTATAAAATATACTATTGTGAACTCATATATATTGAATCCATTGGAAGAAAAACATATGTTCATAAGATGAATGGTGATATTATAGAATGTGTGCATCCTTTAAAAGAATGGATTAAAAGATTAGATGATAAAGGCTTTACTCAAGTCCATAAATCATTTATAGTTAATCTTGAATATATAATCAAAATTGAAAATGATAGTAGAATAATATTAAGCGATGATAACATTATTCCGTTATCTAGACACTATAAACAAGATTTTTATGATAGATATTATTATCATTTGAGGACGATTATATGATGTTGTTTCCAACATTTCTTCAAATTTTTTATTTTTTGTTTTTCATGAATTGCTTTTATAAACTAAATAAATCAAAGCATCTATCATTCTTTTTATTGCTAGGAACAACTATACTATTGTATTTTTGTAATTATAAGGGTATATCTATTCTTGGAAAAGTGGTTTTATTGTTATCTTTATTTTTATATACAATTTATATATTTGATGGATCGATAAAAAAGAAACTTCAAACCTTATTATTGGGAATTTTTGTAATCAGTAGTTCAGAATTTATAGCTGTATCCATTTGCAATGTATTTGAAATATCAATAAATTTGAAGAATATTCAACTAATAGTTTTTTTAACATTACTTACTCAAATGCTTAATTATTTAATTGGGGGAAGTATCATTAATCTTTTTTGTGATATAAAATACTTCAGGAATATTTTTTATTTAAGTTATCCTTTTATATTAATTATCTTTTTTTTATTTAGTATTGATTTTCGTATATTTGTATCTAATAAAATACCGTTTATTTTTGTTCTTTTCATACTTTTTACATTTGTATGCATTATAACAGTTAGCAATATGTCTTCTGAAATAAAAAAGATGGATACGATGAAAAAAATAGAAAAACTAAAGATAGAAGAAGAATTTTTGATATCAAAATATGAATTTCTGGATGAAAATTACCACAGAAATTTCAAATATTTTCATGAACTATTGCACTGTTTCAACGAATTGACTAATTGGGCAAGAGATGGTAAATACAATGAAATAATCAATCGTATTGATTCTATGTCTAAACAAACATTTAAACTTTTTTCCGAAATCTATTCTAATTCGCCAATCCTTTCTTCATTAATTATGGAATATAAGGATGTAATTGATGATAGGGATATTGTAATAATTCCTACTATTAAAAATGAGAGAATGACTACTTTAAGCTTATTAGATGAAACCAATATGTTTAGATTTTTGTTTGAACACACTTTTAACATATATTCGAAAGACTATCTTGGCAATAAGATGATATTAATTAAATCAGACATGATAGGACAGCAAAGAATTGTAACTTTCTCATTCACATCTAATGTAGAAAATGAAGAAAATCTAAATAAATTGATCTCAAATGTGAAACAATATACTAAAAGAGTTAAAGCAGAATACATTGATAAATTAGAAATAACAGAAATAATTCTCATTTTTTAGAGCTGTACCTATAATTTGGTGATAATTAACGAATAGCATAAAGTAATCAGAATAGAGGGAAAGAATGTAACTATTGATAAAAAATAAATATTCAATCGATGAAACAACGCCAAAACTTACGAAATACTAAAGTTAAAAAGCAAATCACAAAACTCTGAATTTTCTAAAAACTAATAAAGAATTATACGTATCATTTGATATTTTCCAAATATGGAAGATTTATTTAATGAAGTGTGGTTTTTATGTCGCAGCCA
>OGMW01002451.1_pt1 | contig 12421 bp, 8 predicted proteins | sample 1573281 | NCBI WGS metagenome assembly OGMW01 (sample SAMEA2581907, study PRJEB24529) | metagenome | biome: Human gut stool | place: China | collected 2011
GGCAATGATGTAAGGATCCTGTCGCACCAGATCCATCGGTGGATCGAGAATGCACCGAACAAGAAGAAAATAGACAGTGTGACAGGCGCAAATGCATGGATTATTGGATATATTTCAGATAAGACAGATAATAACGAGGATGTATTTCAGAAAGATCTGGAAAGCTGTTTCGAGATCACCCGGTCAACGGCTTCCAAGGTGGTAAACCTGATGGTGGAAAAAGGACTGATCGAGCGGCAGAGCGTGCCGTGGGATGCGCGTCTGAAAAAGCTGGTTTTAACCGATCGGGCAAGAGAAGTGAATAAACTCATGGTGGAGGATTTCACCGAGGTGGAAAAGATCCTGTCAAAAGGTTTTACTGAGCAGGAGATGAAACAGTTTTTTGACTACATGCACCGCATGCAGAAAAATATGAAAGAGGCAACAGCACGATGAAATAAGAAGAATCGTGTTCAGGAAAAATTGTTGGATATAAATAATTAAAAACAGGAGGAAAGCAAATCGTGAAACTTGTAAAAAAGTTAATGGAATCGATACGGGAATATAAAAAGGCGAGTATTCTTACTCCGATTTTTGTAACCGTAGAAGTTGTCATGGAAGTACTGATCCCATTTGTTATGGCGAGTTTGATCGACAAAGGAATTGAAGCCGGCAGCATGTCGGTAATCTGGAAATATGGAATCTTACTTCTTGTTCTGGCAATGATCTCTCTGGCGTTTGGTACGCTGGCGGGACACCAGGCATCGATCGCATCCTGCGGTCTGTCACAAAATTTAAGAAAGGATATGTACTACCGGATTCAGAACTTTTCTTTTTCCAATATTGATAAATTTTCAACGGCAAGTATTGTAACGCGTCTGACAACGGACGTTACCAACGTGCAGAATGCATATCAGATGATCATTCGTATGGCGGTTCGTGCACCGATCATGCTGATTTTTTCTATGTTTATGGCATTTCAGGTAAATTCCGAGATGGCAGTGATTTTCCTGGCAGCAGCTCCGATCCTTGGTATCGGACTGTATTTGATCATGACACATGCACATCCAGTATTTGAAAAAGTTTTCAAAACTTACGATAAACTGAACAATGTTGTACAGGAAAATCTTCACGGAATCCGTGTTGTGAAATCTTATGTCCGTGAGGATCATGAGATTGAGAAATTTGAAAAAATTTCCACATCGATTTATAACGATTTTACATTTGCAGAAAAACTGATCGCATTCAATATGCCGCTGATGCAGTTCTGCATGTATGCATGTATGATTCTGATTTCTTGGTTTGGTGCAAAACTGATCGTTACAACCGGAAATGATCCGGTAAATGGTATGTCGACCGGTCAGCTGATGAGTCTCGTTGCTTATGCGATGCAGATTCTGATGAGTCTTATGATGCTGTCGATGGTATTTGTTATGATCATTATTTCCAGAGCATCTGCAGAGCGTATTGTAGAGATTCTTTATGAGAAAAGCGACCTTACAAATGGAGAATCTCCGGTAACAGAAGTAAAAGACGGTTCCGTTGTATTTGATCATGTAAGCTTCAGCTACACAGGGAAAAAGGATAAGATCTGTCTTTCTGATATTAATTTAAATATCAGATCCGGTGAGACGGTTGGTATCATCGGAGGAACCGGTTCGGCAAAGACAACGCTGGTTCAGCTGATCCCGAGACTTTATGACGTGACAAAAGGAACTGTAAAAGTCGGCGGACTGGATGTCAGAGAGTATAATCTGGAGGCACTGCGCGATCAGGTATCTATGGTATTGCAGAAAAACGTTCTCTTTACAGGAACGATTTACGATAATATCCGCTGGGGAAATGAACATGCCAGCGAGGAAGAGGTTCAGAGAGTCTGCAAACTTGCACAGGCAGATGGATTCGTAAAAGAATTTCCGGCAGGTTATCATACGATGATCGTGCAGGGCGGAAACAATGTTTCCGGCGGACAGAAGCAGCGTCTGTGTATTGCACGGGCACTTCTGAAAAAACCGAAGATTCTGATTCTGGATGACTCCACAAGTGCGGTAGATACAAAGACAGATGCGCTGATTCGAAAAGCATTCCGGGAAGAAATTCCGGATACTACAAAGATCATCATTGCGCAGCGAGTTTCTTCTATAGAAAATGCAGACCAGATCATTGTACTGGATGAAGGAAAGATCATGGGAGTCGGCACATCCGAAGAATTGCTTGCGACAAATGAAATCTACAGAGAAGTATATGAATCTCAGGTAAAGGGAGGTGAGGACGATGAATAGAAAACCAAAGGTTTCAAAAGAAAATTTACAGACCGCAAAGCGGCTTTTAAAATATGTGACCGGAACGTACAAGGTTCGGTTTGTGATCGTATTTATCTGTATTTTGTTAAGTTCGATCGCATCAATTTCGGTATCATTGTCCCTCAAGTTTTTAATCGATGATTTTATCAGTCCTCTGATCGGACAGAAAGATCCGAATTTTGCAGAACTATATCGGGCACTTGCGGTGCTTGGAAGCATTTTCCTGATGGGAGTCATTGCTACATTTACTTATACACGACTGATGGTCTACATTGGTCAGGGTGTTCTTAAAAAAGTAAGGGATGATATGTTTGAACATATGCAGACTCTTCCAATCCGTTATTTTGACCAGAATACGAATGGTTCTATCATGAGTCTTTACACGAATGATACAGATACGCTCAGACAGATGATCAGTCAGTCGATCCCACAGGCACTGATGTCCTTTTTTACGATTATCGTAACCTTTATTTCAATGCTGATCTTAAGTCCGCTGCTTACAATTTTAGCAGTTCTGATCATTGGTCTTATGATCTTCGTAACAAAAAAGATCGGTGGAAACAGTGGAAAATATTTTGTTCGTCAGCAGAAATCTCTGGCAGATGTGACTGGATTTGTGGAAGAGAGAATGAACGGACAGCGCGTAGTAAAAGTGTTCAACCACGAAAGAAAGTCAGAAGAAGAATTTGACAAACTCAACGAGGCGCTCTTTGAAAGTGCTGCACAGGCAAATACCTTTGCAAATATGATGGGACCGGTAATCGGAAACATCGGAAACCTGCAGTTTGTACTGGTCTCTGTACTTGGAGGATTCCTTTCTATTATGGGAAGCGGAGGGATCACTCTGGGAGTTATGGCATCTTATCTGCAGTTTACAAAGAGCTTTACACAGCCGTTTATGCAGGTGGCGCAGCAGTTTAACTCCATTGTTATGGCACTTGCCGGAGCAGAGCGTATTTTTGCTCTGATCGATGAAGAATCGGAAAAAGACGAGGGATACGTAACACTGGTCAATGCGAAAAAAGACGAGAACGGCAATATTATCGAATGCAAAGAAAGAACAGGAATGTGGGCCTGGAAGCATCCACATTCGGCTGACGGAAGTGTGTCTTATACAGAACTGACCGGAGATGTGCGTTTTGAAGATGTGACATTTGGATACAACGAAGATAAAGTGATCTTAAAAGATATCAGTCTGTTTGCAAAACCGGGACAGAAGCTGGCATTTGTCGGTTCTACCGGAGCAGGAAAAACAACCATCACGAACCTGATCAATCGCTTTTACGATATTCAGGAAGGAAAGATCCGGTATGACGGAATCAATATTACAAAGATTAAAAAGGATGATCTGAGACGTTCCCTCGGAATTGTACTGCAGGATACCCATTTGTTTACAGGAACCATTATGGATAATATCCGTTATGGAAAACTGGATGCTACTGATGAGGAAGTATACGAGGCTGCAAAACTGGCTCATGCAGATCAGTTTATCAAAATGCTTCCGAAGGGATACGACACTATGTTAAGCGGTGATGGAGAAGAGCTTTCACAGGGACAGAGACAGCTTCTTTCCATTGCGAGAGCAGCAGTTGCAAATCCGCCGGTACTGATTCTGGATGAAGCAACTTCCAGCATTGATACCCGTACGGAGAGTATTGTGCAGAAGGGTATGGATAACCTGATGAAGGGACGTACAGTATTTGTTATCGCGCACAGACTTTCTACGATCCGCAACAGTGATGCGATTATTGTTCTGGAACACGGAAAGATCATCGAGCGTGGAGATCATGCGGATCTGATCAAAATGAAAGGAACGTATTACCAGTTATATACCGGAAAACTGGAGCTTTCATAAAAATTTACTGTGAATGGCAGACCATAAAGAGGATGGAGTTTTCTTACAGAAAGTGTAAGTGTTTTTCATCCACGATACAGCTTATAATATTCTTATCACGAAAGGGAGGGATATTATGAGCCGTACTATTTTGGAAATAGAATCGTTGTACAAAACATATGGGGAAAAGGAGAATGCAGCAGAGGCACTCAGAGGAATCTCGTTTCAAGTATATCAGGGAGAATTCCTCGGAATTATGGGAAGCAGCGGTTCGGGAAAAACGACGCTGTTAAATTGTATTGCTTCGGTTTTAAGACCTACACGAGGTAGGATTCTTCTGAAAGGACAGGATATCGGAATGTATACGGATGCTCAGCTGGCAGCGTATCGGGGAAGACAGATCGGGTATCTGTTTCAGCAGTTTGAATTGCTGGATAATCTGACGGGTGGAGAAAATATTCTTTTGCCGGCACAGATTCACAAAATGCCGGAAAAGGAAAGCAGAAAAAGGATGCAGAAGCTGGCGGAATATTTTGAGATCGAGGAGGTGCTGGAAAAGTTTCCGAATCAGATGTCCGGAGGACAGAAGCAGAGGGTAGCCGCATTAAGAGCGCTTCTTTTGCATCCGCAGATCGTACTGGCAGATGAGCCGACCGGTGCGCTTGACAGCCGAAGTGCACGAAGTCTGATGGAGCAACTCTCCGGAGTGAATCGAGAGGATGAGGCTGCGGTTCTGATGGTGACACATGACGCACAGGCTGCGAGTTTTTGTTCCAGAATTTTGTTTATTCAGGATGGAAAAGTATTTCATGAATTACGGAAGCAAGTCGGGGAGGAGACAAACCGGGAATTTTATGAGCGCATTTTGTCCGTGATGGCGCAGTTGGGAGGAGGAAGCAATTATGTTCTCTGAACTGATCAGACGAAACAGTAAACGAAACCGGCAGGAAAACACGCTGTATTTTGTTACGATGATTCTCACGGTGGCGGCATTTTATATTATCCTTGCGCTGGATCATCAGGATGTGATGATCTTTCTGAAAGAGATGGAGAGAGATGCTGTAAACAAGCTGCTGATGCTGATTCCGATTTTATATGTGGTATCTCTGTGCCTGCTTTATTTCCTGGTATATTTTACGGATAAGTATCAGATGGAACAGCGAAGTCATGAGTTTGGAACCTATGTGATGCTTGGTATGAAGAAAAGAAGTCTGTTTCAGATGCTTTTTCTGGAAGATCTGCGAAATATTGTGTATGCGCTTGTGATCGGGATCCCGGGGGCGCTGCTGATCTCGGAACTTACAAGCCTGATTACGGCGAAGCTTGCAGGATTTGGAATTCTGCGTCATCAGTTTACATTTTCCGGTTCGGCTGCATTGTGGACAGTTATTGGGATTTGCGGAATTAAAATGCTTGCCCGGTTTGTGCTTTGCATCAAGCTTTGGAAAAAAGAGGTTTATGAATTGTTATCCCGTGAACAGAAAGAAAAACAGCGTGCATTTTCGCCCATAAAAACGTGTGTGAAGCTGATGATGGGAATCATTCTTCTGGCAGTAGCCTATGGGATCGGATGCGGGATACTGAGTTCGGAACTTGGGATAAAACGAATGTTTCGTATGACTGCAATTTTATGTTTTTGTGGAGTACTCGGTACATTCTTTTTCTTTCAGGGCCTGGCATATCTATTTGATAGGATATGCAGAAAACTTCCAGGGAAAAAGCTCTGGACATTTACATGCCGTCAGCTGCAGGAAGCGGTATTTTTAAAATCATCTTCGTTGGCAATTTCTTCCCTTCTGATTCTGTTTGCGATCATATGTTGTTCCTATGGAGTCGGGATGAGTGGGCAACTGGGACAACAGGATACGGCAGGGATTGATTTTACATTTGACGAGAAAAAAGAAACGTTAGAAGAAGTGCTGTCATCTCAGAAAGTAGACCAATATTTTTCCAATCTGTTTGAAGTACGAAATGGATTACTTTGGACAGATCTGGATTTTACGGAAGGTATGGAGGAGCGAAAAGTATATGCATATGACTGTGAGGAATTATATGAGCGTCTGAAAAACAGATTGAATCCATATTCTTGGGAAGAATCCCCATTTTTGATCGCAGAATCAGGGTACAATGAGATTTTGCGTTCAAAAGGAATGGAACCTTTGAACTTAAAGGAACATCAGATGGCAATTTACGGGCACCCCACATATTTGTCGGATGAGACTGCAAAGAGCGTAGAGAAACTTCTGAAAGAGAAAGTCTTTGTGCAGATAGAAGAGACCGATTATGAAATCATTCCAAGAGTATGCAATGACAATCTGGTGGCAGACCAGATGTTGACGATTATGTATGGTTTTATTGTACCGGATGAGGTTTTTGATGTCTTTGTAGCAGACGGAAGCTATTCTTACTGGAACGGGATTCTTGATCCGGTTCTGGTAAAGGAGGAAGGATTGCTCAAAGCAGTGATGTCTGTCAATGACCGTCTAAAAACAACCGATCTGCATTATGAAAGTTATCTGGGAACAGCCGGACGGCATATGTTTTATCAGGTGGCATTGGGATATACGACGATCTATCTGGCTGTGATTTTTTTGATTATCGCAAATACACTCATTGGAGTTCAGTTTTTAATTCAGCAGGAGAAGACCGGGGCACGCTACAGCGTTCTGCTTACACTGGGAAGTAACTACAAAGAGCTCTGTCATTGTGCGAAAGTTCAGATCTGGTGGCACTATGGACTGGTATTGAGCGTTGCATTTTTCAGTAGTGTGTTTGGGGTCTGGACATTGTTCCGGCTGATTGGACAGGTGCAGGAAGTAAAAGTTTTCTGGCAGATGGCAGGAAGTGTGTTTCTTTTCTTGTGTCTGATAGAAACAGCTTATATAATAGGAGTTATAAAGACAAGCAATCGCAGGATTTTGAAATTTATTCAGAGAAAACGGCAGGAGTAGAAGACAGGCATGCAAAAAATCATGATCGTAGAAGACGATGAATTCCTTCGGGAAGAACTGGAAAATATTTATCATAAGGCAGGCTATGAGGTATGCTGTGTAACGGATTTTCCAGAAACCGGTGCTGTCTGTGAGGCAGAGCATCCGGATTTGTTAGTGCTGGATCTGGGACTTCCGGGAATCAGTGGATTTGCACTTTGTAAAGAAATACGAAAGAAAGGCAGCCTTCCTATTCTTGTGCTGACCTCCAGGGATAAAATGCAGGATGAGTTGAAAGCACTGGAGCTGGGAGCTGACGAATATCTGACGAAGCCGTGTCATAAAGACCGTCTGCTGGCAAGGACAGAAAATCTGCTGAAACGGGCAATGGGGAATGCACATTTACTGGATGGAGACGATTTTCTTTTTGATACCAGAACCTATACGGTCTGTCAGGGGAAAGATGCCTGTCATATTCCGGAAAATCAGGGGAAGATCTTAAAAATTCTTTTGGAATATGCAGGAACAGAGGTGAAAAAAGAATGCATTTCAAAGGTATTGTGGGGAACAACCGAATACATTGATGAAAATGCGCTTCAAGTCAATGTGACAAGGCTGAAAAAGACATTAAAAGCGCTTGGTCTGGAGAATCGGATAGAAACAATCCGTGGCAGAGGATATCGGTGGAAGAGAGAGCAGTAATATGGAATATATCAGACGAATCTGGAGCGAGATCAAAGAAGAAAAAATATGGTTTGTGATCCTTATGTGTACAGAACTGGTATCGCTATTCTTTCTGTGGCTGTCGGGGATAGAGCAGTTCAAAGTTCTGGCAGGACTGGAAACCAGTTGTTTTGTAATTATTTTCTTGTATGCAGTAATCTGGAACGTAAGGAAAGAGCAGAAAAAGAAAGAGCGGTTTCTTACATTTCTGGCGGATCCGAGTGAAGAAAATGAGAGACTTGCGATCGGGGGAGCAGGAAATGAAGAACAGGAAATCCTGCGGGAGATCGGGGTATATCTTCGAAAAGCATACAGGCAGGCTGATGCAGGGAGGATACAGGAAGAAGAATATGAACGGTATGTAGAATTATGGACACATGAAGTGAAAATTCCATTATCTCTTTTTACACTTTTGCTTGAGAACAGAAGTGAGGAGATGTCACCGACAGTATACAAAAAAATGGAGCATGTCAGACTGCAGATGCAGTCCTATGTAGAGCAGATGTTATATTATGCCAGGGTTAAAGCAGTGAATAAAGAGTATTTGTTTGAAGAGATAAGTCTGGAAGAATGCTGCCGGGAGGTGCTGGATGAATACCGTCTGTATCTGGAAGAAAAGCAGATCCTGGTGCAGTTGGATCTGAAAGAGAAAACCGTACTGTCAGACCGGAAAAGTCTGTGTTTTATGCTCAGTCAGCTGATCGCGAATTCCATCAAATACACAGGATATGAAGCCGAAAAGTGTCCGAAGCTGAAAATCAGTTCCGGAAATGAGAACAACAGAGTCAGCCTTTCTGTCTGCGACAATGGGTGTGGCGTAAAACCATATGAACTCCGCTATCTTTTTGAAAAAGGATTTACAGGAGAGAACAGCCAGAAAAAATCGACAGGGATGGGATTGTATCTGGTACGGCAGATCGGACAGGAATTAAAGATAGAAGTAGAAGCAGTGTCGGTCTACGGAAAAGGAATGGAAATCAGACTCTGGTTTCCGGTGGTGTAGGGCAGTTCCATGTGGAACTGCTCTGTTACTGTGGCTTGCAGAGTTATTGTTTACAGTAACTTTTTACAGGATATTTATGGAAATTTAATTGTATCCTGATCAAAATTCAAGTATAATAAAACCAATCTTGAAAGGAGTCCCTTTCAATTTTCAAATATGGCAAAGAATTGCCATTCAAAAGTTATTCCCAGATAAAGAGTAAAGAGATGGATAAAAGAATAGAGGGAGTTTGTCTGTATTTGCGATTGTGAAACATCGCGTCAAAAGATATAATAAAATCAACGATATAGATACATACTCGCCGAAATATTCTGGTTTCCATCAGAACAAAGGAGGAGTGTGTATGAAGAAAGAAAAAACAACACAATTTTTAATGAAGCCAAAGGTAGATTTCTGTTTTAAAGAACTGATGCAAGATGAAGAGGTGCGCAATGCATTTCTGGCAGCAGTACTTGGGATCAATCTGGAAGAAATCGTTGAGAGCAGGATTTTGCCGTCCCACCTGCGTCAGAAAGACAAAGATGATAAACTGGGGATTCTGGATGTACGGGTATTGCTAAATAATAAGGAGCAGATCGATATTGAAATCCAGGTGACATCCAGTGAATACTGGGTAGAACGTACCTTGTTCTATCTGGGAAAGATGTTTGTGGATCAGCTAAAACCGGGAGAAGACTATCAAAAATTAGAAAAATGTATTCATGTCGGGATTTTAAATTTTACATTGTTTGATGATGAAGAATACTATTCCCGCTTTCATTTCTGGTCGGATCAGGGAAGAAAGATGTATAGTGATAAGTATGAAATCCATACGCTGGAACTTCCCAAGCTGGCAAAACATGAGTATCCGGAGACAGAGCTGCTGAAATGGCTTCAGTTTATCAATGCAGAGACCAAGGAGGAATTTGAAATGGCAGCGGAAAAAAGCGAATATATTAAGAAGGCGTATGAGGATTTGAACCGGATCAGCGCAGATGAAGAAAAGCGTCTGGAATATGAAGCAAGAGAGCGTGCGATTCGAGATCACCAGTATTTTTCTACTGTTTACAAAGAGACTGGGCTTAGAGAGGGACGAAAAGAAGGCCTAAAAATAGGCCGACAAGAGGGTCTGCAAGAGGGGCGACAGGAGGGCCGGCAAGAAGGCATACAGGCCGTAGTAGAGTTGCTTCAGGAAATGGGAATGGAGAAAGAAATTGTATGTGTAAAAATTCAGGAAAGATTTCAGTTTTCTCTGTCAGATGCAGCGAAGGAGGTAGAAAAGTACTGGAAATCATAGTAGAAGTCGTGGAAAGATATTGGAAGGGATAATGCCATAAGACATGAAAAGCCCACCCTTACTTTAGCGAGTCAGGGTGGGCTTATTATATCCTTGAGCCAATGGTTCATTATTGCATACTTACAGGAATTTCAGCAACTACAGGAATCATGCCAGGAGAAGATGGTTCGGCATATATTTGATCAATGGCCACGTCTACCGTCATTGCATCCGAAAATGTACCGTCTTCCAGAGCATTTCGACTGATCTGATACAAACCGATATAAAGGCTTTTTTTACAATCGATTGTTACACATTAGATAAAAACAGAAAGTAAAAAGTTGCAAAAATAAAAAAATCGCTGTAAAACAACTTTTACTCAGTCATTTTACAGCGATTCAATTTCATATTAGTCACGGAACATCTTCATGCCCATCCATTGCTGCATATGATCCAGCATCTTTTCATCCGGATCGATCAGGATACAGCTCATCGTCTGTTCAGCCGGGATTACAATGGCATAAGTACCTTCGCCTGTACCTGCGGAAAAATCTTTTGTCTTGTCTGCGTGTACAGAATCAAGACGGTGAGAATTTTTTGGCGCAATGATCTCAGCCTGCTGGATATCCAGAGTCATGAGTTTTTTGCGTTTTGATTTACTGTAAATAGCGTCAATTTCCAGATCGTGGTTCAAAAGTGTATACTCATATTCTACATCGAGTTTCGGAAATACAAAGTAGTAAATCAGAACTCCGAGAAGAATCGTAACGAGAACTGCCAGAGAACCGATAAAAAGCATACCTCCGCAAAGCACGACTACGAGAGCGGCAATGCACAAAATACGGATCACGAGGTCCATAGGTCGGGATTTACGAGTAACTAATTGTTCATAAAGTGCGTCATTCATGTGGTATATTCCTTTCAGTATATAAATAATTCATTACCATAGAGGCGATCTTAAATGTCATGGCATCTTCAAACTGGCGAAGATCCAGACCGGTCCGCTTTTCAATCTGCTCCAGACGATAGATTAAAGTATTGCGGTGCATATGCAGCTGCCGGGAGGTCTCTGCGATATTTAAGTTATTCTGTAGAAACTTATTAACGGTTGCAGTGGTTTCTTCATCCAGTGCCTGTGGAATCTCCTCTCCGAAAATTTCATGAAGAAAATTCTCACACAACGAAGTTGGAAGACGGTAGATCAGACGTCCGATTCCAAGTCGGTTATATGGAAATACCGTCTGTTCGGAATAGAACAGCTTACCGACTTTCAGTGCAAGACTTGTCTCACGAAAAGCAGTGGAGAGATCCAGCAGATTATGCAGAGTCTTGCTGTACGAAACACGGACACGTGCCAGAGCTTCCGCGTTTACGGTATCCACGATCATGCGGGCAGTAAGATGTACAGTTTCCTGTGAAGAATCTGCCAGAGATCTGACAGGACAGAGAATGGCACAGGAAGCTTCTGTCAGCGGAATTCGAAATGCTCCTGACTGGGATGGAAAGAGATTCTTTAAAATCTCGGAAATATCTTCGTCCAGGCTGTGAGAAGTCTCCAGAAGATAAAGGATACGCGGCTCTTCCGGAGCAATGTGAAGACGGGCAGCCCGGTCATATACATTATATGTAGGGATGCTGTCTGTCATCAGGCTCTGAAGAAAATGAATCTTGTTATACTTTTCTTTGTATGCGGAGGAAAGGAGCTTTAACTGCTCCAGCGCTTTTGTCACTTCTTCTTCTGTTTCTGCGTGAATCTCCATAGAAATTCCGGTAATATGTCTGAGGTCTGTCAATGCTTTCTCTAATTCTGCTGTATGATTCATAGTGTTTCTCCCGGTAGACAGAGAAGGAGCTGCACAATCGTACAGCCCCCTGTCATTTTTAGTTATAACTATTTTAAAACATTAGTTTGTAATCGTCAACTCTGTTTCTTTGTCGAAGATGTGGATCTTTTCCATATCCAGAGCAAATACTGCGTGATCTCCGTTTCTTAATGTTGTACGAGGATTTACGCGGGCTGTCATCTGTGTACCTTCTAAGTCAAAGTACAGATATACTTCTGCTCCAAGCAGCTCATAAACTTTGATTGTAGATTCGATCACGCTGTCAGGTGAATTGCTGATGAATGCCTGTGAATCATGTACATCTTCCGGACGAATACCAAGAACAACAGTTCTTCCGTTGTATCCACCGTCGATCAGTGCCTGTTTTTTAGATGCAGGAACTTTCAGTGTATGTTTTCCGACAGTTAATGTTACATCATTTCCTTTGATGTCAACAACAGCATCCATGAAGTTCATCTGAGGAGATCCGATGAATCCTGCTACGAACAGGTTGCAAGGTGTGTTGTACAGGTTCTGAGGTGTATCTACCTGCTGAACAACACCGTCTTTC
>OGMW01002456.1_pt1 | contig 12403 bp, 10 predicted proteins | sample 1573281 | NCBI WGS metagenome assembly OGMW01 (sample SAMEA2581907, study PRJEB24529) | metagenome | biome: Human gut stool | place: China | collected 2011
GGAAATGATTGTCTGATGATGGCAATGGGGCTGTTGCCTGTTCATTCATTAGGGGACACAAACTTTTCATTTCCTTTTTTATGGCTGTCTGACTATAATCTTGTACTTTTGTATTCTTCTAATGATTGGAAATTCGGATGAAAGAACGAAATAAAAGAGTATTGGTTGGCATGAGTGGCGGTATAGACAGTACCGCTACCTGTCTGATGCTACAAGAGCAGGGATATGAAATAGTAGGAGTCACGATGCGTGTTTGGGGAGACGAGCCTCAGGATGCCCGCGAACTGGCTGCACGAATGGGAATTGAACATTATGTGGCTGACGAGCGTATACCTTTTAAGGAGACCATCGTGAAGAATTTTATCGATGAGTACAAGCAAGGACGTACCCCGAATCCGTGCGTGATGTGCAACCCCTTGTTTAAATTCCGTGTATTGGCGGAATGGGCCGACAAGCTGGACTGCGCCTACATTGCGACCGGACATTACTCCCGGCTGGAAGAGCGGAGCGGGCACATCTATATTGTAGCGGGAGATGATGATAAAAAAGATCAGTCCTACTTCCTATGGCGGCTGGGGCAGGATATACTGAAGCGGTGTATCTTCCCGTTGGGCGACTATACGAAAATAAAGGTGCGTGAGTACTTGGCGGAGAAAGGATATGAAGCTAAGTCTAAGGAAGGCGAAAGTATGGAAGTCTGTTTCATTCAGGGAGATTACCGTGATTTTCTGCGCGAGCAATGTCCGGAACTGGATACGGAGATCGGTCCGGGATGGTTTGTCAACTCCGAAGGAGTGAAGTTGGGACAGCATAAGGGAGCACCTTATTATACCATCGGTCAGCGGAAAGGACTGGAGATAGCCTTGGGAAAGCCCGCTTATGTGCTGAAAATCAATCCGCAGAAGAATACAGTGATGCTGGGAGATGCCGAACAACTGCAGACGGAATATATGCTGGCGGAACAAGACCGGATAGTAGATGAGCAAGAATTGTTCTCTTGTGAGAATCTTGCGGTGAGAATCCGTTACCGCAGCCGACCGATACCTTGTCGGGTGAAACGCCTCGAAGACGGACGCTTGTTGGTGCGTTTCCTTGAGACGGCTTCGGCTGTTGCCCCCGGTCAGTCTGCCGTGTTCTACGATGGACGGCGGGTACTCGGCGGTGCGTTTATCGCTTCGCAGCGGGGGATCGGACTGGTGATCATAGAGAATAAAGACGAATTGTAGAATAAAATAAATAGAGAGATTCAGATGAAAAGATTAGTATTAGCGGCATTGATCCTGACTACAGCGGTGGGAGCATCTGCTCAATTTACCTCTACCGATACCTTGAAATATCGGATCAGCCTCACAGATAAGGCTGCAACCACTTATTCCATCCAGCAACCGGAGGAGTTCCTTTCCAGAAAATCCATCGACCGCAGGTTGAGACAGAAGCTGGCTATCGACTCTACCGACTTGCCGGTATGCAAGAAGTATGTAGATGCCATACGAAAGAAAGGCGTCCATGTGCTTGTCACTGGAAAATGGGATAATTTCGTTACAGTCTCCTGCAATGACAGTATGCTGATCGATGAAATAGCCAAACTGCCTTTTGTCCGTTCCACCGAGAAAGTGTGGCAGGGAAAAGTGTCGGCAGTTACCAAAAGAGATTCGCTAATCAATGATCCGCAGCGTTCGGACAGCCTGTATGGGCCCGCTATCACTCAGATTGAAATGAGCCGAGCCAACCTTCTCCACGATGCCGGATTCAAGGGACAGGGCATGACGATTGCCGTTATCGACGCCGGATTTCATAATGCGGACAGAATCGAAGCGATGAAGAATATCCGCATACTCGGGACACGCGACTTTGTGAACCCCGAAGCGGACATCTATGCCGAAAGCAACCACGGTATGTCAGTACTGTCTTGTATGGCAATGAATCAGCCGAATGTCATGGTCGGCACCGCACCGGAAGCCTCCTACTGGTTGCTTCGCAGTGAGGATGAGGCTTCCGAGCATTTGGTAGAGCAGGATTACTGGGCGGCAGCCATCGAATTTGCCGATAGTGTGGGCGTGGATGTTGTGAATACCTCACTGGGCTATTATACCTTTGACGACCCGACCAAGAACTATCGTTACCGTGACCTGAACGGACACTATGCACTGATGTCAAGGGAGGCTTCGAAGGCGGCAGATAAGGGTATGGTCCTCGTTTGCAGTGCCGGTAACTCTGGCAGCGGCTCATGGAAGAAAATCACTCCTCCGGGCGATGCCGAGAATGTACTGACTGTGGGTGCTATTGATAAGAAGAAGTTACTGGCCCCGTTCTCTTCTGTCGGCAATACTGCCGACGGACGTGTGAAACCGGATGTCGTAGCAGTCGGCCTCAAGGCGGATATAGTGGGCACAGACGGTAATCTTCGTCTGGCCAACGGAACCTCTTTCTCTTCTCCTATCATGTGCGGAATGGTAGCTTGCCTGTGGCAGGCCTGCCCGAGGTTGACCGCCAAAGAAGTGATCGAACTGGTGCGCAGCGTAGGCGACAGATCCGATTTTCCGGACAACATCTACGGTTATGGCATTCCGGATCTCTGGAAAGCATACCAAATGAGCAAAGAATAACGAACGGTCCGCTATTCTTCGTTGTTAGGCTATATCAAATTCGCATCTCATTATAGAAATGTGTCATTCATTTATCGTTAATTATGCCTATGGATTCTCTTTCCCTACTAGAGCTAAACGCGCTTGTCCGGCGAAGTCTGGAGCAATGCCTGCCCGATGAATATTGGATACAGGCAGAACTGAGCGATGTCCGTTCCAACACTACCGGACACTGCTATCTGGAGTTTGTGCAGAAAGACCCGCGCAGCAACAATCTCGTAGCCAAGGCACGGGGTATGATCTGGAGTAATATCTACCGCTTGCTGAAACCTTACTTTGAGGAAACTACCGGACAGTTATTTGCTTCCGGCATCAAAGTCCTGGTGAAAGTAACAGTCCAGTTTCACGAACTCTACGGTTACAGTCTGACTGTTCTCGATATCGACCCTGCCTATACGCTGGGCGATATGGCCCGCCGCCGTCGTGAGATACTCATGCAACTCGAAGAAGAAGGAGTACTGACTTTGAATAAAGAATTGGAAATGCCGGTTCTTCCTCAACGTATAGCGGTCATTTCCTCTGCCACCGCAGCCGGATACGGAGATTTCTGTCATCAGTTGCAGCACAATTCTGGCGGATTCTTTTTCTATACCGAACTGTTTCCGGCGTTGATGCAGGGCAATCAGGTGGAAGAGTCCGTATTGGCTGCATTGGATCGCATCAATGACCGGGTGAACGAGTTTGATGTAGTGGTTATCATACGAGGCGGAGGGGCGACTTCGGATTTATCCGGTTTTGATACGTACCTCTTGGCGGCCGCTTGTGCCCAGTTCCCGTTGCCCGTCATCACCGGTATCGGTCACGAGCGGGACGATACGGTGCTCGACTCTGTGGCACATACCCGGGTGAAGACTCCGACGGCTGCTGCCGAACTTCTGATTCACCGGATCACCGAATCGGCAGATCATCTGGAAGAGTTATCCGCCCGTCTGCAACAAGGGGCGTATGCCCTGCTCGAACAGGAAGGACGGAGGCTGGAAATGATTCAGACCCGCATCCCGAACCTTGTTCACCGAAAACTTACAGATGCCCGCTTTGCCTTGCTGGCAGCCGGAAAAGACTTGGCGCAAGCCACTCAGACCCTGTTGTCCCGTCATCGTCACCGGCTGGAACTTTTGCGGCAACGTGTGGCGGATGCTTCTCCCGACAAACTGCTGAGTCGTGGATATAGCATCACGCTGAAAGACGGAAAAGCGGTCACGGATGCCGCTTCGCTGAACCCCGGAGACCAGTTGGTGACCCGTCTGGCTAAAGGAAGTTTCACTTCCGAAGTCCGGCACCGATGAACACCCTTCCCGGCACCGATGAGGACACCCCTCGGCACCGATAAGAGACATCCGCCCCACCGGGCATTATTATTCATCTTAAATACAATAAATATGGCAGCTAAAAAAGAAACATACTCCCAGGCAATGGAGCGTCTTGAAAAGATAGTCCGTCAGATAGACAACAACGAACTGGATATCGACACTTTGAGCGAAAAAATAAAAGAAGCCAATGAAATTATTGCCTTTTGCACCGAGAAACTGACAAAAGCGGATCGGGAAGTCGAAAAATTGTTGCAAGAAAGGCGGCAGTCTGAATAATAAAAGTTATTTTTGCGAATCAAAGCGTAAAATAAACTAATACATAACGATATGAAAGAAATAGACTGGGCGAATCTGTCGTTCGGATACATGAAGACAGATTACAATGTGAGAATCAATTTCCGTAACGGCGTATGGGGCGAACTGGAAGTCAGCAGTGATGAACATCTCAATCTGCACATGGCAGCTACTTGTCTGCACTATGGTCAGGAAGCTTTTGAAGGTTTGAAGGCTTTCCGCGGGAAAGACGGTAAAGTACGTATCTTCCGTCTGGAAGAAAATGCGGCACGTCTGCAATCTACTTGTCAGGGCATTCTGATGGCCGAACTGCCGATCGAACGTTTCAAGGAAGCGATTCTGAAAGTTGTAAAGCTGAACGAACGTTTCATTCCGCCTTATGAAACCGGTGCTTCTCTATACATTCGTCCGTTACTGATCGGAACAAGTGCCCAGGTAGGCGTACATCCTGCCGAAGAATATATGTTCGTGGTATTTGTAACTCCGGTAGGGCCTTACTTCAAAGGTGGTTTCTCTACCAATCCGTATGTGATTATCCGCGAGTTCGACCGTGCCGCTCCTCATGGAACGGGTATCTACAAGGTAGGCGGTAACTATGCGGCCAGTCTGCGTGCCAACAAGAAAGCGCACGATCTGGGCTATTCCTGCGAGTTTTATCTGGATGCAAAAGAAAAGAAATATATCGACGAGTGTGGCGCAGCCAACTTCTTCGGAATTAAAGATAATACGTACATTACTCCGAAATCATCTTCTATCCTGCCTTCGATCACCAACAAGAGTCTGATGCAGTTGGCAGAAGATATGGGCATCAAGGTAGAACGCCGTCCGATACCGGAAGAAGAACTGGAAACGTTTGAAGAAGCGGGTGCTTGCGGTACGGCTGCGGTAATCAGCCCGATTCAGCGTATTGATGACCTGGAGAACGGAAAGTCATATGTTATCTCTAAGGACGGCAAGCCGGGACCGGTCTGCACGAAACTGTATAATAAGTTGCGTGGCATTCAGTACGGTGACGAACCGGATACACATGGTTGGGTGACGATTGTGGAATAATTGATCTTTAAGTATAATCTCTTTTAATTGCGTAATTACTATGTTGAAACAAAATTCAGAGTTGCGTGCTCAAGCACGTGAAGCCCTTCGTGGAAAGTGGCCTATGGCAGCCGTTGCTGCTCTTATTTATTCGGCTATCGCCGGTGGTTTGTCTTCCATTCCTTTTATTGGATGGATCGGGTCTTTGTTGGTCGGACTGCCTGTTGCATACGGCTTTGCTATTTTGATGCTGGCTGTATTCAGAGGAGCGGAAGAGGTTGATCTGGGAGTGTTGTTCGCAGGATTTCAGGAATATAGTCGTATCTTGACTACTAAACTGCTGCAGGCTGTTTATACTTTCCTGTGGTCATTGCTGTTGCTGATTCCGGGTATCATTAAGCATTATTCTTATGCGATGACGGACTATATTCTGAAAGACGAATCAGAATTGTGTAACAATGCTGCCATTGAAAGAAGTATGGCAATGATGGAAGGCAACAAGATGAAATTGTTCCTGCTTGATTTGAGCTTCATCGGTTGGGCTATCCTTTGCCTCTTTACTTTCGGTATCGGATTCTTCGTTTTGCAACCCTACATGCAAGTATCTCACGCTGCTTTCTATGAAGATTTGAAAGCTCAGCAGGGTGGTATTAATATCAATGTAGAAGTAACTGTAGAAAACTGATAAGCGAATAAATATCATTCTATAGAATGGAGTACGGAGCAATCTGTACTCCATTTATTTTTGTAGTTTACGCCAAAAGTAAGTACCTTTGTGTCCTAATCAGTAATGAGATGGGAAAGAATAAATTAGAGAAGTTTGCCGATATGGCGAGTTACCCGCATGTGTTCGAATATCCTTATTCGGCGGTGGATAATGTGCCTTTTGACATGAAGGGAAAATGGCATCAGGAGTTTTTCGGAAATGATCATCCGATCGTGCTCGAACTGGGTTGCGGACGGGGTGAATATACCGTCGGACTGGGCCGGATGTTTCCCGATAAGAACTTTATAGCAGTTGATATCAAGGGTTCTAGAATGTGGACAGGCGCCACGGAGTCCTTGCAGGCAGGAATGAAGAATGTCGCTTTCCTGCGTACAAATATCGAGATTATCGAACGCTTTTTTGCAGCAGGTGAAGTCAGTGAAATCTGGCTGACCTTCTCCGATCCGCAGATGAAAAAGGCTACCAAGCGTCTGACCTCCACTTACTTCATGGAGCGCTATCGTAAATTCCTGAAACCGGATGGAATCATCCATCTGAAAACCGACAGTAACTTTATGTTCACCTATACAAAGTACATGATAGAAGCCAATCAGTTTCCTGTCGAGTTTATCACCGAAGATTTGTATCATTCGGATTTGGTAGACGATATCCTGAGTATTAAGACTTACTATGAACAACAATGGCTTGATCGTAGTTTAAATATCAAATATATCAAGTTCCGCCTTCCGCAAGAGGGAGTTTTGCAGGAACCGGATGTGGAAATAGAACTTGATCCGTATCGTAGCTACAACCGTAGCAAGCGGAGCGGACTGCAAACGAGCAAATGATAAGTAATAAGTGACAAGTAATAAGTAATAAATAGTAATTGAGTGGAGTTCTTAACTTTCCACTCTCAATTCTGAACTAATTATGGCTCTTTATCCGAAATTAATATTGGATGCGCTGGCAACGGTGCGTTATCCCGGTACGGGAAAGAATCTGGTGGAAGCGGAGATGGTCGCCGACAATCTCCGCATTGATGGCATGGCAGTCAGCTTTTCGTTGATATTTGAAAAGCCGACCGATCCGTTCATGAAATCAATGTTGAAGGCTGCTGAAACAGCTATCCATACATATGTGTCACCGGATGTACAGGTAACTATAACAACGGAAAGCAGGCAGGCAGCCCGTCCGGAAGTGGGCAAACTGCTTCCGCAAGTAAAGAATATAATTGGTATCTCTTCCGGTAAGGGAGGGGTAGGCAAATCTACCGTATCTGCAAATTTGGCGGTGGCTTTGGCTAAGTTGGGCTATAAGGTCGGTTTGCTTGATGCTGACATTTTCGGTCCTTCCATGCCGAAGATGTTTCAAGTGGAAGATGCCCGTCCGTATGCGGAAAAGATCGATGGACGTGACTTGATAATTCCGGTAGAGAAATACGGTGTGAAACTGCTTTCTATCGGTTTCTTCGTTGATCCGGATCAGGCTACACTCTGGCGTGGCGGTATGGCGAGCAACGCATTGAAGCAGTTGATTGGCGATGCCGATTGGGGTGATCTTGATTATTTCCTGATTGACCTTCCTCCCGGCACAAGTGACATTCATCTGACCGTTGTCCAGACGTTGGCAATGACGGGGGCAATTGTTGTTAGTACTCCGCAGGCGGTAGCGCTGGCGGATGCCCGCAAGGGAATCAATATGTTTACGAATGATAAAGTGAATGTACCTATTTTAGGACTGGTTGAGAATATGGCTTGGTTTACACCTGCCGAACTGCCGGAGAATAAGTACTATATCTTTGGTAAGGAAGGAGCCAAGAAATTGGCAGAAGAAATGAATGTACCTCTGCTCGGTCAGATTCCTATTGTGCAAAGTATCTGCGAAGGTGGGGACAATGGTACTCCGGTGGCGCTGGATGAAGATACGGTAACTGGTCGCGCTTTCTTGTCATTGGCTGCCAGCGTAGTTCGTCAGGTAGATCGCCGGAATGTGGAGATGGCACCGACTAAGATTGTAGAGATGCACAAATAAGTGCTCTTATTTACTTTAAATATAAAACCTCCCGATGATGTACTTTTGTCTGTCATTGGGAGGTTGTTTTATCTTATCGTATATTGGTATAGCTTGTTGTTACTTTGCGATTGGTGATTCTACTTTTCCAATGCTTTCATCAATTGTTCTTTCATGGTGTCCACTCCTGGGAATCCGGTTTGTTTATAAGTGATGTTTCCTTCTTTGTCAATGACAAAGTAAGTAGGAACGCCCCGGATACTGAACTTCTCGCGCAGATAGCTCCATTGTTCATCCGTCACACGGAAATGTTCTCCGTGAATGTCAGGAATCATGTTTCTCCAGGTTCCCAGCGGAGACGTTTCACCTGTGATGTAAAGGTAGATGATGTCTTTGTCTTTCAGTTCTTTTTTCATCGGGAGAATCTGTTTGTTGGCAGACCGGCATGGACCACACCATGTTGCCCAAAAATCAACTAATAGCGTATGTCCCCGGAATTTGGAGATAATGGAAGGGAATAAATCTTCATTCGAAACTTCTCCTGTCTCATTAACGGTGAATCCTGTTTTCTTCTTGTTGATTTCTATTTGTTTCAGCAGATCATTGTTCATAGCCAGAGCCATCTCATTGTATGCTGCGGGCATAGTTGCCAGTTCTGACTTCTGCTCATCGTTAAGTGGATTGAGGTCTCTCATGGAGACTCCAATTATCTGTGCCTTCAGATTTTGTATTAAATAACCGGTAGCTGTATGATTGCTCAGGCTTTTAAGAATCTTATCATCTATGCCTATACGGCGTATGATGTCAAACAGTATCGGGTATCTGCTGTTGTAACAGGCTTTGGGTGAAAGGATATAGGTGAAGTCCTGAAGACTTTCATAATATCCTTGCGGGATATCAATCTTAGTCTCGGCATAGTATTTATTTGCTTTTTCTCCTTCCAGTCCATTCGTCATGATATGGGCTAATTTCAAGTTCCTTTCAGTTTCGATAATCTTTAGTGCGGCAGACAATTCGAGGTCAGTATTAATAATCTCCTTATATGCTGGGCTTCCTTTCGACTGTGTGATTTGCTTTCTGAACTCGGGGAGTCGGGCAAGTATTTGAGCTTTGTATTCTTCTGCTGTTTTACCATTCAGCTTTTTAATCTGTTGTTGGTATTCTTCATAGCTATTGCCTTCAATGAAACTGAAACTCATAGGATGATCAGCCAGTTCTTGCTGTACTCCGGCCAAATATCCTCCGTAATAGATTTCTTTTCCGTATGGTTTTTCTGTTTGGCGAAGATGTGACTGCTTGCGGGCATTTTCGCGAAGATTGATAACGATTGAAGTGGTTTCCCCCGGTGCCAATAAGTAGCTGACAGCTCCAAAAGGAAACCTGATCATGCATGGGGTGACCATGAAGACATTCATCTCATGATAAAACGTTCCGTCATCCTGAATGCGGATTTTTCCTTCCTGAGCTTCGTCTCTTATTACATCTTGAAAATAAAGACTGCCTTTGTTGGGCATCCCTTTTTGGTAGTCAAGGATTCTTCCTTTGAGGACCGCTTTGGCGTATTTAACAATAGGTTCGGGCAGCGTCGTTTTATGGTCTGCTTTAGTGACTGTTACGTCTTTAGGCAGTCTGAACTTGCTGAATGTTTTCTTGTCCAGCTGTATGCCCCATATCTTATATGCTCCCTCAAAGTCTCCTTCAGAGAAATCCAGGCAAGTCACGTTTTGAGGGATGGGTGGGAAAGTTAATTGGAATTCGGCTTCACCGGATTCGGGCATCCAGAACTCTTTGTCCAGTGTAATGCCGATTCCCTTTCGGACAGGGTATAGGTTGCCATTATTGTCTTTCAGTACACTGCCGGTTGCGATCTTTATCCAGTATTTGGGCCGATAGAAAGCTTTGATATACACAGTGGTGACTGTGTCACTCATGACAATTTTGTCTACCTCTATACTTGAGGAACTCTGAGCTAAAAAGGGAGGACGTTCTACGATTCTGTCTTTAGCTTGTGCCATACAAAGTATGCTTACCAGCAAACTTATCATTAATGCGAATCTTTTCATACGATTAGGCTTTTATCTCCAACAAATGTAATCATATTATTGTAATAATCTATGCAAAAACAGAAAAAGGAGTGGAATCGCTTACGATTGCTCCTTTTTTCTGTTATTTATTTGTTAGGGGAATAATGATATTTCCGGTTTTGCTTATTGAAGTCGGAATGTAATAGGGAATGTATATTCTACGGCAACGGCTTGTCCGTTCTGTTTTCCCGGTTCCCACTTAGGCATACCCCGCACTACACGAATCGCTTCAGCGTCCAACCATGCCGACGCACCTTTTAATATTTTTATATTCGACACGTTACCGTCTTTTCCGATGACAATCTGGACCAGCACTTTTCCTTGTTCCTTATTTTGCTGGGCCATAGTCGGATATTTTATATTTTTGGCTAAATAGCGCATTAATCCTTCCTGTCCTCCGGGAAATTTAGGCATCTCGTCTACGACTTTGAAAGTTGGTTCATTATTGGGTGTGGCTTCTTTAGGACCATAGCCCACCACTACGACCTCTTCAAACTTTTCTATTGCTACTGCTTCGGGTGTTTCTGCCGTTTTTGCAGGTTCCGGACCGGACAGACGGAAAGTTACAGGAACCGTAAATCTTACGTTCACAGCTTGTCCTCTTTGCTTGCCGGGTTTCCAATTAGGCATGGCAGCAATCACTCGTTCAGCTTCCTTGTCAAGATAGGGGTCTACGCCCCGAACTGTTTTAACGTCAGAAATGCTACCGTCTTTTTTGACTACGAACATCACAATCACACGTCCTTGTTTTCCATTTTCATGAGCTGTTGCCGGATATTTGATATTCTTGGCGAGATATTCCATCAGTGCTGATTGTCCACCGGGGAAGTCGGGCATTTCTTCTACAACTTCAAATACGACAGAATCGTTTACAGTAGCACTTTTAACGGGTGCCGGAGGGGGAGGAGGAGCTACCTCTTTTGTTTTCTGCGTTCCTTTTTTATCCTGTAATGTCGCTACTCCCGTCATTCCATCGGGAAGTTCCGGACCATTGGCGAGTTCGGTTTGCGAAACACCTTGTACTTCGGGTGTTGTCATCATTTCTTTGGCAAATTCTTTCGTTGTACGAGCTACTACTTCGATGTTGCTGATAATCATCAACAGGGCAGCTAAGGGAAGGAACATCAGATATTTTGTCCTTCCTATTTTTTTGGTTCTTCGTTTATTCATCATTTTGATACGATTTTTAAGTGGTAAAACATTGAAACTATTAGATAAATTTGCTGCAGCCTTGTGATGTGCCAGTCCCAGCAAGTGGTACTGGTATGATTTACTATCATGTCCCGTCTCTAATACCCGGTGATCTGCCATGTATTCCAGATTACCTCTGACTTCCCGTTTCATCAGCCAGACGAAGGGATTGAACCAGCAGAAAGTACACATGATCTCGCTGACGAGTACATCTGCTGAGTGATATTGGCGGGCATGAGTCTCTTCATGCGTGATTATTTCGCTGATCTCGGATTCTGTATGCGATTCCGGATGTATGAATATCCAGTGGAAGAAGGAAAAGGGTCCTGTACCTTTCTTCAATATGTGTACACGTGATCCTTGTATCGTGCTTTTCGGGCATAGGAAATGCAATCGTATGATACTGCCCAGCTGGATCAGGAAGCGTAGGGCAAGAAGTAATACACCGGTCCAGTAGATAAATCCCAGAATTTGTGGGATTAGCTCCTGCCAGTTGGCCGTTGTTTCCTGTGGTGCCTCGATGATTTGCTCCGGAAGTATGATCGTAGCATAAAGATCTGCCATTGCCACCATCGGCTCCTGCTCCTTTATCCACTCTTGAATATTCAGTAAGGGATAGAGCAGAGAGATGCCAAAGAAGCATAACAGAGCGGTCCGTCGCCAGTGGAAGAAGGTGTCTTTATGAAAAAACAACCGATAGAAAGCGTAGAACAATGCGATGGCTACGTTTATCTTTAAGAAATAGGCAAGTTCCGGAGTCATATCGATAAAGTTTCAGTTTATTTTTCTTTTCCTTTCTCTATCAGGTCGATAATGTCCTTAAGGTCATCCGTAGATATCTTCTGGTCCTTTGCAAAGAAAGAAACCATTTCCTTATAAGAGTTCTCGAAATAGTTGCGGACAACTCCACTCATGAAGTGGCGTTTGTATTCATTTTCACGAATAGCGGGAGTATACTGATAGGTGTTTCCTATATGTTTCGATTTAACGTATCCTTTCCGTTCGAGATTTTTCACGATGGACGCAACGGTAGTATAAGGTGGTGCCGGTTGCGGAAACTTAGATACGATGTCCTTTACGAAACAGTCTTGTAACTCCCAAATGTAGATCATTACTTCTTCTTCTTGTATA
>OGMW01002458.1_pt1 | contig 12387 bp, 8 predicted proteins | sample 1573281 | NCBI WGS metagenome assembly OGMW01 (sample SAMEA2581907, study PRJEB24529) | metagenome | biome: Human gut stool | place: China | collected 2011
GGGCCGCCAGCGCCATGGGCAGGATGCCCGACGCCGGCCGCAGCGCGCCGTCCAGCGAGAGCTCGCCCAAAAAGCAGTCCTCCGGCCCCAAGGCCGGGATCTGGCCCGAGGCCGCCAGGATGCCCAGCAGCACCGGCAGGTCATAGACCGGCCCCTCCTTTTTCAGATCCGCCGGCGCCAGGTTCACCGTGATGCGCCGCAGGGGGAATTCATAGCCGCAGTTTTTTACGGCGGCCCGCACCCTGTCCCGCGCCTCCTTCACAGAGGCGTCCGGCAGGCCCACGATCTCAAAGGCGGGCAGCCCGTTGGAAAGGTCGCATTCGCACAAAACCTGGATGCCGTCGATGCCCTGCAGGCCCGCCGTGGTGATCTTCGCCACCATCGCTCTCACCGTCCCTCGCCCGCACGCGGGCTTCATTCCTGTTCTCGTTTTATCATACAATATGAACGGCCTTTTGGCAATTTGCGGCGCCGCCCGGCACCGCCCGCAAAAAGAACGGCCCCGTTGCCAGTTATGCCCTATTTTTTAGCGGGCACCGCCCTTTTTCGCCCGTTTTTGCCGGTACATCTTTCGGCATACACAATTCGCACCAAAAATATTTCAATATTTGTGCAATTCATTTCATTCCAATGAATTTTTTATTTTTTTATGCCTCATTTCTGGACACTTGCGGGCCAATCTGATAGAATAGATTCGGTTATTTATGTAACTTGCATATATTATTGAAGGAGGATACAATCCCATGGCCAGAAAAACAAAATCCATGGACGGTAATACCGCTGCGGCTCATGTTTCCTATGCGTTTACAGAAGTCGCTTCGATTTACCCCATCACTCCCTCGTCCCCGATGGCTGACTTGGTAGACCAGTGGTCCGCCAACGGTCAGAAGAACATCTTCGGACAGGAAGTGCGCGTTGTTGAAATGCAGTCTGAGGCCGGTGCCGCCGGCACCATGCACGGCTCTTTGGCGGCCGGTGCCCTCACCACTACTTACACCGCTTCCCAGGGCCTGCTGCTGATGATCCCCAACATGTACAAGGTGGCCGGCGAGCTGCTGCCGGGCGTGCTGCACTGCTCCGCCCGCGCCCTGGCTTCCCACGCCCTGTCCATCTTCGGCGACCACCAGGACGTTATGGCTTGCCGCCAGACCGGCTTCGCCATGCTGGCCAGCACCAACCCCCAGGAAGTTATGGACCTGGGCGCTGTGGCGCATTTGGCCGCCATCAAGGGCCGCGTTCCCTTCCTGCATTTCTTCGATGGTTTCCGCACCTCCCATGAGATCCAGAAAGTGGAGCAGTGGGACTATGAAGACCTGAAGGAAATGGTGGACATGGACGCCGTGCGCGAATTCCGCGCCAGAGCCCTGAACCCCGAACACCCCGTTCTGCGCGGCACCGCTCAGAACCCGGACATCTTCTTCCAGGCCAGAGAAGCCTGCAACCCCTACTATGACGCCGTTCCCGGCATCGTAGAGGAGTACATGGACAAGGTCAACAAGAAGATCGGCACAAACTACCAGCTGTTCAACTACTACGGCGCCCCCGATGCCGAGCACATCATCGTTGCCATGGGCTCCGTGTGCGACACCATCGAGGAAGTCATCGATTACAAGCTGGCCCACGGCGAAAAAGTCGGCCTGGTGAAGGTCCGCCTGTATCGCCCCTTCGTGGCCGAGAAGTTTGCCGCCGCCATCCCCCAGAGCGTGAAGACGATCTCCGTGCTGGACCGCACGAAGGAAGCCGGCTCCCTGGGCGAGCCCCTGTACCTGGACGTTGTCGCCGCGCTGAACCAGACCGGCCGCAACATCGAAGTGCTGGGCGGCCGCTATGGCCTGGGCAGCAAAGACACCCCCAGCAGCAATATCTTTGCCGTTTACAACAACATGGACTGCAAGGATAAAAAGCGCGCGTTCACCATCGGCATCAACGACGATGTGACGAACCTGTCGCTGAAGGATCCCGAGGACGCACCCGACACCACAGCCGAAGGCACCATCTCCTGCAAGTTCTGGGGCTTGGGCGGCGACGGCACTGTGGGCGCGAACAAGAACTCCATCAAGATCATCGGCGACCACACCGACAAGTACGTGCAGGCCTACTTCCAGTACGACTCCAAGAAGACCGGCGGCGTAACCATCAGCCACCTGCGCTTCGGCGACGAGCCCATCCGCGCCCCCTACTACATCAACAAGGCTGACTTTGTCGCCTGCCATGTGCCCGCCTACATCGTCAAGGGCTTCCCCATGGTCCGCGACGTGAAGGACGGCGGCGTGTTCCTCATCAACTGCCAGTGGTCTGACGAGGAGCTGGATCACCACATGCCCGCCGTGGCCAAGCGCTACATCGCCGAGCACAACATCCAGGTCTACACCATTAACGCCATCGACCTGGCCATCGAGATCGGCATGGGCAAGCGCACCAACACCATCCTCCAGTCCGCCTTCTTCAAGCTGGCCAAGGTCATGCCCGAGGCGGAGGCCATCGGCTACATGAAGGACGCCGCCACCCACTCCTACCTGAAGAAGGGCCAGGACGTGGTGGATATGAACCACAAGGCCATCGACATGGGCGCCACCGCGTTCCACAAGTTTGAGGTGCCCGCCTCCTGGAAGGACGCCAAGGACGAGACCGTGGCCGAGCACGTGGAGGGCAACGCCGCCACCGTGAAGATGGTCAAGGAGATCATGGAGCCCGTGGGCCGCATGGACGGCGACAGCCTGCCCGTCTCCGCCTTTGCCAACGGCCACGAGGACGGCACCTTCTGCCAGGGCGCTTCCGCCTATGAGAAGCGCGGCGTGGCCGTCAGCGTGCCCGAGTGGGATCAGACCAAGTGCATCCAGTGCAACCAGTGCTCCTATGTCTGCCCCCACGCCACCATCCGGCCCTATGCCCTCACTGAGGAGGAGGCCAAGAACGCCCCCGCTCAGGCCAAGATCGTGGACATCAAGGCCGGCAAGGGCAAGGGTGTATACAAGTTTGCCATTGCCATTTCCCCGCTGGACTGCATGGGCTGCTCCGTGTGTGTGAGCACCTGCCCCGTCAAGGCCCTGACCATGAAGCCCCAGGAGTCCCAGGCTGCCGAGCAGGAGGTCTTTGACTACATGGTGGCCAAGGTGGCCCCCAAGGCCGACGTGGAGGACACCAATACCGTCAAGGGCAGCCAGTTCAAGCAGCCCCTGCTGGAGTTCTCCGGCTCCTGCGCCGGCTGCGCCGAGACCGCCTATGCCCGCCTGGTCACCCAGGTCTGCGGCGACCGTATGTATATTTCCAACGCCACCGGCTGTTCCTCCATCTGGGGCGGCCCGGCTGCCACCTCTCCCTACACCGTCAACAAGGAGGGCAAGGGTCCCGCCTGGGCCAACTCCCTGTTCGAGGATAACGCCGAGCACGGCCTTGGCCTGCACCTGGGCCAGAAGGCCATCCGCAGCCGCCTGGCCGACAAGACCCGCGCCCTGCTGGCCGTGGAGTGGTGCACTCCAGCCATTAAGGAGACTGCCCAGAAGTGGCTGGATACCATGGAGGACGGCGCGGCCAACGCCGAGGCCACCAAGGCCTACATCGCCGCTCTGGAGGACGGCCTGTGCACGGTGGACGAGCTGCTGGCCAGCTCCAAGCCCGAGATCCAGGCGTTTGGCAAAGAGCTGCAGGCCAAGGGTGAGAAGCTCTGCCAGTGTGACGCCTGCAAGCTGGCCGCTGAGATTCTCCAGGAGAAGGAGTATCTGGTTAAGAAGTCCGTGTGGATCTTCGGCGGCGACGGCTGGGCTTACGACATCGGCTACGGCGGCCTGGATCACGTCATCGCCTCCGGCGAGGACGTCAACATCTTCGTCTTCGATACCGAGGTCTATTCCAACACCGGCGGACAGGCCTCCAAGTCCTCCAATATCGGCCAGGTGGCCCAGTTTGCCGCCGCCGGCAAGAACCAGCCCAAGAAGAGCCTTGCGGAGATCGCCATGCAGTACGGCTACGTCTACGTGGCCCAGGTGGCCATGGGCGCCAACCCCAACCAGACTCTGAAGGCCATCACCGAGGCTGAGGCCTACCACGGCCCCTCCCTGGTCATCGGCTACGCCCCCTGTGAGATGCACTCCATCAAGGGCGGTATGGCCAACTGCCAGGTTGAGATGAAGAAGGCCGTGGAGTGCGGCTACTGGAACCTGTTCCGGTTCAACCCCGCTCTGAAGGCCGAGGGCAAGAACCCGTTCACTCTGGACTCCAAGGCCCCCGCCGGCGGCTATCAGGAGTTCCTGATGAACGAGGCCCGCTACTCCTCCCTGACCCGCGCCTTCCCCGAGCGCGCCAAGGAGCTGTTTGCCCAGAACGAAGAGGCCGCCAAGGAGCGCTATGAGCATCTCACCAGACTGGTGGAGCTCTACAAGTAAACAAGCTCGCACAAGGGCCCCGGACGAAACGTCCGGGGCCCGTTTTATACGGCGGCCTCTTCGGGGGCCCCGCCGACGGCGGGGCGGCGCTTTGCGCCGTCCAAGCGTTTTGGGCCGTGGGCCCAAAACCTTGATGCCGGCGGAATTCAGTTCCGCCGGACAGATAAAATAAAGATGGGGGCCCCGGCGGGGCAGAGCCGCCGCCCTCCCACGCGGCTCTCTCCGCCCCATGTAAAAGCACCCTCCGGATCTCATGACCCGGAGGGTGCTTGACGGCTTGGACTCAGCCAGTCATCTTCGCATAGGGGTAGATGCGCTCCATCACGTCGTCACCGTAGTGGGCATCCATGTACTGCTCCCAGGCCGCGTCGGCGGGCTCTCCGGCGGCCCGGGCGCTGTAGCGTGCCAGGGCCAGGCCGCTGACCGCCATATTGACGGACATGAAGGCGATGAGCAGCCAGACCACCGCTTTCCCGGGGCGCGGTGGAATCTTGGCGATCCAGCGGGCCAGGATGGGGTAGAGCCCCCGGAACCAGGCCACCGCGGCGAAGCCCCAGAAGAAGCAGTACAGCAGGTTGATGCGCCCGCCCAGGTTGAAGGGAATGGCGCTGTAGTCCCAGAACACAGTGCCGAACACCAGCTCGGTAAAGACGCTGCACAGGTACTCATACAGGCCGCCCAGCAGGGTGCCCGCCACAAAGAAAAAGGAGGCCGAGCGGTCCCGGTATTTGTAGAGGAACAGGGTGGCGGCTGCCAGGGCCAGGCCCCACACAATGCTGAAGGGGCCCCATACCACACTGCTGCGGCTCATCCACCAGCCCATTTTGAGGCGGCAGAAGATGGTTTCGGCCAGATCACCGGCCACTCCGCCGATAAAGAACAGGAGCAGGATGCTGTAAAAGCTGGCCCCCCGGGCAAAGGGGCTGACAGTGGTCCTTTCCCGCCGGCGGGAAAAGACCGCGCCGGGGTGGGCCTTCTGAATGCGCCCCTCGGCGCGGCGGAGAATCCACTCCCCAAGCCGGACGGAGAGGGCGGCCAGACGGCTGTTTAGGTTCTCCAGCGGGGGCAGGCTGCTGCGGACGCCGCAGAGGGTCAGCACGGTGCCCGCGATGTCCGCCGCCAGCAGGGCCAGCAGCACCCACAGCAGGATTTCTCCCACCAGCGGGGGCAGCCAGCGGTAGAGGGCCAGGAGCAGCGGGTTGATCCACTGTACGGCCGCCAGGCCCAGCACGCCCCACAGGAGGAAGGCGCCGACACAGATGTAGCCGTCCAGGTTGCCGCGCCGGTTGGAGTAGTCCCACCAGCGGGTGTGGGTGGCCTTCTCCAGCAGGTGACCGGCGATCCATTCCACCACCGTGGAGCAGATAGCGCTGCCCAGGAAGAGGAAGAAGTAGTTGCCCCGCAGCTCGGGCAGACCCACGGTAAGCAGAACGGCAGTGATGCCGTAGCAGGCGCACAGCGGGCCGAACAGCACGCTGCGGTCCACATAGCGGTGAAGGCGGACGGCGGAAACCGCCGTCTCCAGCACCCAGCCGAGGAAGGAATAACAGAAAAAGAGCCATAGGAGGGGAAACAGAGGCACAAGCATCCGCCTTTCTTTTCATCAACACTGGTGGGAAGAGAATCTGAGGATTGTATCTTATCGTATTTTCCGGTAAAATACAACCGATCTCTCATAAGAAAGGCAGGTAATTTGGCAATGAACGAAGTGTTGAAGGTTTTGAAGGAGCGCCGGAGCTGCCGCAGCTACCGGCCGGAGCAGATCACCGACGAGGAGTTGAACGCAGTATTGGAGGCGGGCACCTATGCTCCCACGGCCCGGGGCCAGCAGTCCCCGATCATCGTGGCAGTGCAGAATCCCGCTGTGGTGGAGCAGCTGCGGAAGATGAATGCCGCAGTGCTGGGCACCCCGGAGGCCGACCCCTTCTACGGTGCGCCCACCGTGCTGGTGGTGCTGGCGGCCAGGGATAACACCAACCGGGTATATGACGGCAGCTGCGTCATGAGCAACCTGATGAACGCAGCTAAGGCGGTGGGGCTGGCCTCTTGCTGGGTTCACCGGGCCAAAGAGGTGTTTGACTCCGAGGAGGGTAAGGCCCTGCTCCGACAGTGGGGCGTGGAGGGCGACTACGAGGGCATCGGCCACTGTATCCTGGGCTACCGGGCGGACACGGCCCCTGCACCCGCCCCCCGCAAGGAGCGCTACATCTACCGGGTCCGGTAGGGAGGAAAACAGGTGCTGCGGCCGGGCCGCGGAATCCGTTGCTTGTAAAGGAGAGATAGAGCATGCACACGGTAAAGAGAGTCTGCACACTGGTCCTGACGGGCCTGCTGGCCCTGCCCATGGCCGCCCCCGCGGGGGCAGCGGCCGCATCCTTCTCCGACCTGCCCTCCAGTCACTGGGCCTATATCGCCATGACGGAGGCCGCGGGCTATGGCATCCTCCAGGGCACCGGGGCCAACACCATGAGCCCCTCCGCACCCCTGACCTGGCCCCAGTTCCTGGCCATGGCCGCCCGGGCCTTTGCCCCGGAGGAATATGCCCGCAGCGCCGCTTCCGGCGCGGCCTGGGATCAGGCGGGGCTGGATGCCGCCCGGAGCGCCGGCCTGCTGGAGGGGCTGGACGAGGCCGCGCTGACCGGGGCGGTCACCCGCCAGGATGCCGCGGTGGTGCTCTGCAACGCTCTGCCGGAGGAATATACCCCCTCCTTCTGGGATCAGCCGATTGATCCCACAGCCCTGTCGGACTGGGGGCGGATGGACAGCCTCCGCCAGGAGGCGGTGGCCGAGCTGGCCCGCCGCTGCGTCATCCAGGGCAAGGCGGACGGCTCCTTCGGCTATGCCGATCCCCTTCAGCGCTGCGACGGCGCGGTGCTGCTGATGCGGGTACTGGAGCAGGTGGACAATAGCTGCCGCGGCGAGAGCCAGACCGTCACCCTTCACATTCTGAACGCCGACACCGGCGAGGCCCTCCTGCCCGACCAGCAGGTGGAGACGGAGGTGAGTACCTACCTGTCCAGCCTGGCGAACGGGCTGGACGTGGGCTACTACGTCTACGACTACGACCGGGAGACGGCATCGTATACCAGCACTGCCTGCGACAGCTATACCCTGTATTTCCGGCCCATGACCGAGGCCGAGATTCAGGAGGAGCAGTTCTGGGAGAAGGTGGAGCGGGGCGAGGCCGCCTATGAGGACTACTATAAGCAGGACTTCTGGCTCAGCTTCCAGGGGGACAACGCCCGCAAGCACATCCTCCTCTTCGGCGACGAGAGCAAGAGCCGCTTTGCCAGCCAGGAGGAGGCCGCCGCTGCTATGACGGCCGTCACCGTGCCGGTGTGGCAGCTCTCCGGCGGGGAGAAGGTGTCCTCCACCCTCACCCTCTCCGTCCATGCCGCCCTGGCGGAGGACGTGAAGGAGATCTTCACCGAGATCTACAACGATCCTGAGCACTTCCCCATCCACGATGTGGGCGGCTACGCCTGGCGGGGCGACTCCGCCACCGGCGAGCACAACTGCGGCACCGCCATCGACATCAACGCCAACGAGAATTACCAGATCCGCGACGGTCAGGTGCTGGCTGGCAGCTGCTGGGAGCCGGGAACCAATCCCCGCTCCATCTCCCCCCACTCCTCCGTGGTGCGCATCTTTGCCGAGCACGGCTGGAGCTGGGGCGGTGACGCCTGGGCCTACAGCAGCGACGATTCCGAGGGCTACCACGACTATATGCACTTCTCCTACATGGGAGAGTGACCAAGCAACCCACCCCGGGCCTCGGCTCCGGGGTGGGTTTCCATTATCCCCCTCTTGACTGAAACAAATGTTCGATATATAATAGAGCTAAAGAAAAAGGAGAGGGGGCGGCAGTGTGGAGCTGCTGGACAAGCTGACCATTCTGGCCGACGCGGCCAAGTACGACGCGGCGTGCACCTCCAGCGGGCTGGATCGGGCGGGCCGGCCCGGCGGCCTGGGGAGCACCCTGGCCGCCGGATGCTGCCACTCCTTCTCCGCCGACGGCCGGTGCATCTCCCTGCTCAAGGTGCTGCTCACCAACCGGTGCGTCTACGACTGCGCCTACTGCGTCAACCGCCGCTCCAGCGACGTGCGCCGGGCGGCCTTCACCCCCAGGGAGCTGGCGGAGCTGACCATCGGCTTTTACCGGCGCAACTACATCGAGGGACTCTTCCTCTCCTCCGCCGTGTGGGGCGGCCCCGACCGCACCACCGAGGCCATGATCGAGGCCCTGCGCCTGCTGCGGGAGGAGTACGGCTTCCGTGGGTATATCCACGCCAAGGCCATCCCGGGGGCCGCCCCCCTCCTCACCCGGCGGCTGGGCCTGCTGGCCGACCGCCTGTCCGTCAACATCGAGCTGCCCAGCGAGGAGAGCCTGGGCCGCCTGGCGCCCGACAAGGCCAAGACCGCCATCCTGGCCCCCATGGCCCAGATCCGGGATGGCATTCAGGCCAGCCGGGGGGAGCTGGCCCGGTTCCGCCACGCCCCCCGCTTCGCCCCGGCGGGGCAGTCCACCCAGATGATCATCGGCGCCACGCCGGAGAGCGACAGGCACATCCTCACCCTCACCCAGGCTCTCTACGACAAGTACAAGCTCAAGCGGGTGTTCTACTCCGCCTACATGCCGGTGTCGGACAGCGCCCTCCTCCCCGCCCCCCAGTCCTTCCGTCCGCCCCTGCTGCGGGAGCACCGGCTCTACCAGGCGGACTGGCTGCTGCGGTTCTACCACTTCCGGGCCGAGGAGCTGCTGGACGAAGCCAATCCCAACTTCAATCCCCTGGTAGACCCCAAGTGCTCCTGGGCGCTGAACCACCCGGAGTTCTTCCCGGTGGAGGTCAACCGGGCGGACTACGAGGCCCTGCTGCGGGTGCCGGGCATCGGGGTGACCTCCGCCCGGCGCATCCTGGTTGCCCGCCGGTGCGCGTCCCTCACCTTTGCGGGGCTGAAAAAGCTGGGGGTGGTGCTCAAGCGGGCCCAGTATTTCCTCACCTGCGGCGGCAAGTACCTGGAGGGCCTGCGGGTCTCCCCCGACGGGGTGCTCCGCCACCTGGTGGCCCAGGAGCGGCCCATGCTGGCCCAGGGCGCGCCGGAGCAGCTCTCCCTCTTCGAGCAGACGGGTTAGGAGGCGGCCATGGACTGGACACCGGTTTCCTATGCCTATGACGGCAGCTTTGCCGGCTTTTTGACCTGTGTATTTGCCAGCTACGCCCACCGGGAGGAGCCCATGAGCTTTTCCACCCCGGAGGACGGGCGGATTTCCCTCTGGCCGGAGCGGACGGTGGACACCGACGAGGCCCGCGCCCAGCGGGTGTACCGCTCCCTGGCCCCCAGGCTGGGGCAGGAGGGGCGGCGGCTGGCGGTGTACGGCTTTCTCACCTGCCTGGAGGAGCGGGAGCTCCACCTGTGGCGGTTTCTCCGCCTGGGGTACGACCGGGGGCCGTGGGTGGTGCGGGATCTCACCGACGACCGGGTGGCAGTGCTGACCCGCGCGGTGGGCCACCTGACCGGAGAGGCCCATCTGCTCAAGGGCTTCACACGCTTCTCCGAGCAGGAGGGGGTGCTGGTGGGGGAAATTGCCCCCAAAAACCGGGTGCTTCCCCTCCTCCGGCCCCACTTCTGCGCCCGCTATCCGGAGGAGTCCTTCGTCCTCTACGACCGCACCCACCGGGAGGCGCTGTTTTACCGGCCCCGGCGGTGGGCCATCGTTCCCCTGGAGGCGTTCCGCGCCGCCGCCCCCGGCCGGGAGGAGCGGGACTTCCGCCGCCTGTGGCGGCGGTTTTACGACACCATCGCCATCGAGGGGCGGGAGAACCCCCGGTGCCGCATGACCCAGATGCCCAAGCGGTTCTGGGGCACTATGACAGAGTTTCAAAACGAACCGGAGGAGCGAAAGGAGCTTGCACCATGAAGAACGTGAAAATCACTGTGCTGCGCAAGGGATTTTACCCCGATCTGATCCGGGAGCACCTCACCGAGCCTCCGGAGGAGTGCGTCTGCGACTTCTTCCGGGAGGGGGACCAGTTCCTCTATACCGGGGGCGCGGAAATGCCAGCCGGCTTCTGCCCCTGGGCGTGGATCGATCTCTACCGCTCGGTGTCCGCCCTGTCCTGCGGTGCCTCCTATACCCCCTGGCAGCGGCGGGAGGGGGTCAATGTGGTGTGCTGTACCGACGGGCTGCGCCCGGTGACCTTCCTGTTGGAGGCCCAATGAGAAAGCGCCGCCCCCACAATGCGGGGGCGGCGCTTGTCATGTAACGGAGTGCTCTGGGATGTCCTGCCAGCGGATGCGCTGGGGGATGGGGGGCGGATTGCCCTTGAAGTCCCGGTCGAACCAGCGCGGCACGGGAGTTTCCGCAGAAATGGCCTGGAAAAAGGCGGTGATCTGCTCCGCTGTCTCCGGGATGGCCGCCTCCAGCAGACGGTTGAGATCGGCGTTGCTCTCCTGCGCCGAGGGGTGGGGCGTCTCCTTCAGGGCGATGCCCTTGGCGGAGGGAATGGGGAGCATGTGGCTCACTGCACCGATGACCTTGCCGGTCATGCGGCCGTTGGAGCGGGCCAGGAAGCCGGAGAAGAAGGCCATGGAGCGGTAGGCCCGCCGCATCTGGTCGGGGGAGGCGTGGACAAAGGCCTGGGACGCCGCCTCCCAGACGGCGCGGTTGGCCGGGGCGCTGGGCAGTGGGGACTGCTCGGCGGCATTGAGGCCGTCCCGCTCCATCAGCATCCGGTCATACTCCCCCTCAATGGCCATGTGGGAGATGGGGCCGTCGGCGGCCCGGTCGTCCACGTAGCCGTGGCAGGCGCTGTCCAGGGCCAAATGGCAGAGGAAGCCAGCTCCGTAGCCGGTGGACATGGGTACGCCGTCCTCGATAGCCTGGCGCAGACGCTCCACCGCGGGCAGGGCGGAGCGGCGGTGCATCTTGATCCCCTCCCGCCGGACGGCGTTGGGGCGGATGGGCTGGTAGAAGAACAGCGGGTCGGGGCCCAGACAGCCCAGGTCAAAGGCCTCCCGCTCCTGCTCAATGAGCTCGGACAGGCCGGCGGGCAGGTCCGCCAGCACCCGTTGGCCAAACGTCAGGTGCGCGTAGTAATTGGGCATGGTATGGATCAGCGCCTCCTTGCACAACGCGGCGATATTGCCTTGCTGACCATATTATAGCACGCCAGTCAAGGGGAGGAAATGGAAAACAGCCCGGCGGAGCGCGCTCCGCCGGGCTGGGGCTGTCGATAAACGCTCCTACCAAAGGTTTCGGAGGGAGGGATAGTGTGAAAGGCTGCCCCGCAGGGCGATTCGGAGCGCAACCGCCGCTTTGCGGCGGCGCTTGGCGCGGGGATGAACAGTCAGGGTTCCCTGGAGGTGAATTGGCCGCAGGCCAAGAAAGTCCGGCCTGGGCCGTTCGCGTTGGATCAAACAACTTTTTGAAACTTTCCTAAAGTTTCAAAAAGTTCAGCAGCCAGTCGAAAAGCCCTTTTCGACTGGCGGAGCCCGGCGGAGCGCGCTCCGCCGGGCTGCCGTTTAACCGCCCAGGTATGCCTTTTTGACGGCCTCGTCGGCCAGCAGCTCCCGGCCGGGGCCGGTGAGGGTGACCCGCCCGGTCTCCAGCACGTAGCCCCGGTCGGCCACGCTCAGGGCCATCTGGGCGTTCTGCTCCACCAGGAGAATCGTGGTGCCCGCCCGGTGGAGCTCCTTGATGATGTCGAAGATCTGCTCCACCAGCAGGGGGGCCAGGCCCATGGAGGGCTCGTCCAGCATGAGCAGCTTGGGGTTGGACATGAGGGCCCGCCCCATGGCCAGCATCTGCTGCTCGCCGCCGGACAGGGTGCCCGCCACCTGACGGCGGCGTTCCTTCAGCCGGGGGAACTGCTCGTACACCCGCTCCAGGCCGGGGGCGATGGTGGAGGCGGGCTGGGTGAAGCCGCCCATCTCCAGGTTCTCCTCCACTGTCATCTGCTGAAAGACCCGGCGGCCCTCCGGCACCTGGGCCAGTCCGCGGCCC
>OGMW01002459.1_pt1 | contig 12387 bp, 14 predicted proteins | sample 1573281 | NCBI WGS metagenome assembly OGMW01 (sample SAMEA2581907, study PRJEB24529) | metagenome | biome: Human gut stool | place: China | collected 2011
GGACTTATATAGAGAGAACGGCCCTCACAAATTGAAAATACTAATTTGTTAAGAATCAATCGAATTGAAGTCATAGTGTCATCGTTGGCTGGAATCGATATATTCGCGAGATCCGGGTCACAATTTGTATCGACTAAAGAAATAGTAGGAATCCCCAAAATGGCACATTCCCGAAGAGCTATATACTCTTTTTGCTGATCAAGGACGATCACAATGTCTGGCAATCTCGTCATATATTTGATCCCGCCGAGATACCTTTGCAAGGTAGATAATTTTCTCTTCAAGATTGCCACATCTCTTTTTGGGACATGGTGGAATTTTCCCATTTTTTCTTCTGCTCTTAAGTCTCTAAATTGAGAAAGTCTAGTTTTCGTAATCGACCAATTCGTTAACATACCACTGAACCACTTTTTATTAACATAATGACAACGAGCCCTTATTGCAGCTGATGCTACTAAATCTGTTGCTCTTTTTTTGGTACCAACAATTAAGAAACTTTTTCCCTGACTTGCTGCATCAAAAACTAAATCACAAGCTTCTGATAAAAAACGAGCCGTTCTAGCGAGATTTATAATATGAGTACCTTTACGCTTTGCCGAAATGTAAGGGGCCATTTTAGGATTCCATTTCTTAATACCATGACCAAAATGAACTCCTGCTTCTATCATCTCTTTCAAATTAATGTTCCAATATCTTCTTGTCATTTTTTCCACACTTCCTTTTTTTTTAATCCTACCATTCCATTACGGAATTTAGTTCTTTTTGAAGCAAAAGACCTATTAGAAACAAGGATATTTAATGGGGAAATATTCCATGTGCGAAAAGATTGGGAGTTTTTGGCCAAATATACATATAACACCATTCTGAAGGAGGACTATCCTTTAAAATATGAAGCTGTAAAAGCAGAAGCATTGAATCTTTATCCACTGGAAATCGGCAAAGCCCTGAAGAGCATCGGAATAAACGATTGTACTTCTGGAGTGAGGGCGGCGTCTGTATCGCAAAAACTTTGGGTACTCCACTTTGTTAGGACATCTTATTCTACCCTGAGATATTGTGTTGCAACAATCTCCAATCTATTTTATCCCAAAGGAATATCTGTAGGATTCACTGGCCCGGACGGCTCAGGAAAGACAACCGTGATTGATCAAATTAGAAAAAGGTTGCAGGCCGTTTACCCCAGCATTCTATTGCTCCATCATCGGCCTGCATTGATGGGCAACTTGGGTGAAGTGGCGCATTTTGCGGGGATAAAAAAGGGCGTAGACCGTCAGTTCGACAAGCCTCACCGAGGAAAGAAGCGAGGCAAGCTTAGCTCCATTTTGAGGCTGGCATATTATTCTACCGACTATGTCTGTGGCTATTTTATCAAAGTTCATCCCTTTTTATTCAAGCGTAGTATTATAATATTCGACCGCTACTATACCGACATCATCTGTGACAGTAGGCGTAGCAGCATTTACCTTAGTCATAAATTTCTATATTGGTTCGGATTATTATTTATTCCTCAGTTAAGGCATAACATTTTGCTTACAGCTGACAGCCAGACCATTCTTGAAAGAAAACAGGAACTGGATAAGGAAGGTATTGATGCCATCAATCATAAAATAGATTATCTGGTAACGAAAAAGGGATATTATAAAGTGATGAATGAAGGTACACCGCAAGAGGCCGTAGAAAAGATTCTTCAAATCATCTTTGAAGAGCAGCATAAGATGAACATAAAGCGACTTTGAAATGTGTGATAAAGAACGGAAAGATTGGATTGACTCTGTAAAAGCTATTTGCATGCTTGGAGTATATCTGCTTCATAGTGAGGCTTATTATGGAACGGGAGGCGTTTCTTACGGTTACGCCTTGACCCCATTTTATGTTAATGCGTTTTTCTTTGTGAGCGGTTATCTCTTTTTGGGGAAGCGAACGGGAAGCAATATGTCAATATTTATTAACAGGGGGGGGGGTAAAAAGAGACCTTGCCAATGTGTGGTATCGTTTAGTTGTCCCCACATTGCTCTTCTCCTCGCTGCTCTATCTGCCCAAGATGCTGTTTCAGGGTGCTGATGTGGATATGGGGCACTATCTATTTGAGGTTTGGGGCGGTATCAGTAGCTGGTTTACGTCGGCGTTGGCGGTAGCCCAGATGGTTCTGATTCTCTTGTTGCCACTCGGATTCCGGAGTAGCCGTGCCTATGTGCTGGTCACATTCGTCCTATCGGGACTTGGCCTATATCTGAATACAGGGCCGGTATCCAATGATGCGGCCGACTATTTTCCTTGGTTCTATAAGACCGGATTGGTGTATGTGTTTGTAATGGTGGCGGGAGGAATTTATTGCCGCTACGAAGAAAAGATGGATAGCCTTATGACACGTCGTGGTTGGCCGCTGGTCGGTGCTGTCTATGCAGGAATCCTCATTTCAACTTGGGAAACCCACTCAATAAAGGCTATCGGAATTAGCGGTCACTGCAACTTGTCGGGACTTCTGACCCTGATTTGCGGCATCGCATTACTCATTATGATTACAAAACGGATGAAGCGTATTAATTGGTTAGCATTTATCGGCAAAAACTCTATTGTATTTTACTTTTTTTCAGGTGCGATACCAGCAGTCTGCAGCGCAATAATCGGACGTGCTGGATTCGAGAAAAATTATATCCTCACAATCATAGTGGCTATTTTGTCCATAACCATCAGTTCTGTTATTGCAAAGGTTGTGGAAAGGTACATGCCTTTCCTGACGGATCTGCGAAAATTGAAACAATGAACAAACTAAAAATATTTGTTTCTGCTTACGCCTGCGAACCGGGCTTGGGCAGCGAAATCGGTGTGGGCTGGCATTGGGTGCTGGAAATGTCCCAATACTTTGAATTGTGGGTACTGACCCGAGAAAGTAACCGCCATACCATTGAGCCATGGATAACAGCACACCCGGAATACAGCGGCATACATTTCCTATATTATGACTGGCCCAAGTGGGCACGGTTCTGGAAAAAAGGTTTGCGAGGTGTACGCACTTACTACAACATCTGGCAATATTGCACAAATGACATTGTGAAACAAACAATGCAGGAAAATGACATTCACATATTCCATCACCTCACTTACGGCAATGTACTCTGGAAAGTGAGCAAATATGGGCAGAAACAGTTCTTCATTTGGGGACCAGTAGGTGGACTGGAAAGTATTCCAAAGGAGTTCACCTGCTACTATGGCTTCAAGTCGAAATGTATAGAAAGCCTGCGACGCTGTGTGATACGGTTACTGCCGTTGAATAAAGGCTTTAAAACAAGGTGCAGAAATGCTGACCTCATCTTGTGCAAAACCGATATCACCCGGAATTGCATACCTGCGACATATCGGGAAAAGGCGGTGCTGCAAACAGATGTGGCGGTAGAGTTGTGTGATATACAAGAACCGGTGACGGACAGTCATCTGACGGCAGAGTTTATAACGATAGGGCGCTTGGATGGCTGGCGAGGCTTTGACCTTTGCATAGAAAGCGTGGCAAAAGCCGTAAAAGTACGGTCGGACATTCATTTGACCATTGTTGGTGACGGAACAGATAAACTCCGATTGAAGCGGCTCGCAGGCAAACATGGGATAAGTGACAAGGTGACTTTTGCAGGTAAAGTTTCGATGGAAGAGTATAAACTGCTGTTGAACAATGCCGATGTAGTGATGAACGCTGCACTGAAAGAGGGTGCCGTAACCGTCTCTTTTGACAGTATGTCGATGGGCAAACCTTTAATCTGCCTCAACTCTACCGGATATACACGCTATTTCAGCGATGAATATGCTGTGATAATCCCTATCGGAAAACGTGAACAAGTGATAGATGACTTAACAGACGGAATACTGAAAATGTGTGTCCCGGCCACGCATAAACGGATGGGAGAATCGGCACGAGCTGCCGGAAAGCATTTCACGTGGGCAGCGCATGGAGAAGATATATACCGATTGTTCACGGAACGGATGAAAGGGAAATGTTGATCTCCTGTGTATGGCGGCAAGACGAAACGTCCTTTTATCGTATTGCCAATTCCGATGGCAAAGTGTGGCTGATGCCTGCCTGCAATATGCGGGTGGGACTGGGCCTCTATCAGCCAAGTGGCAGAAAAGGAAAGTTGCTGAAGGCTCTTTTTCCCTATCTGCACAAAGTGAGCCTGGTGCGCAGGGTGGTGAAGGCGCAACCGGTGCACTATGAATTGCAGGAAGATTTGCGGCTCTTGCTTTGCCAAGTTTTTCACACATCAGATTGGAAGTTTTCTATGTTTTGCGGCACTCCCTGCGTGCATCAAAAAATAACGATTCAGCTTTTTAAAGGGAAACACTTTTTGGGGTACTGCAAGATATCGGACAGTGAGGAGGTCGCTAAGTTGTTTGAAGAAGAAACGAAGACTTTGCGATATCTGACCAAACAGGGCATGATGAATATTCCTCGATGCCTTTATTGTGGAAAAACGGAGGGGAATGTAGCTGTTTTTGTACAAAGTACCATAAAAACGAATCATTCTCAAATAATGCATAAATGGACTGATTTACAAAAACAATTCTTAGTTAATCTTCACGAAAAGACTAAGCAAAAGTTATTATTTGAAAGCACCGATTTCTATCAAACACTTATCGAACTTAAGAAGCACCTTGATTGGTTCTCGAATAATGCAGAGCGGACGATGATTGAAAAGGCTATGACCAGCGTATTATCGTATTATGCAAAGAAAGAGGTGGAATTCTCGGCCTATCATGCCGATTTTACTCCGTGGAACATGCTCGTGGAAGACGGGAAACTATTTGTTTTTGATTGGGAATATGCAAAATTGAGTTATCCGCCGTATCTGGATGTATTTCATTTCTTTACTCAAATTGCTATTTTGGAGCAAGGGGTTGACGATGCTATCCTGATTTATAAAATCTATCAAAAATATAAATGTATTTTGCTAGGCGGCATTCGGATTCAAGATAAAGCATATCTCTGCTATTTGTTACATATTATTTACTTCTATTTCAAGAGAAACAACGGCCTATTTTCTACCAATGACCATAGCTATAGATGCTGGATATCATTAATTAACATACTATTAGACAATGAAAAAGATTCTTAATTGTACCTATTCGTTTATGGATAATTACGCACAACATGCCGGACTATCCATTCTATCACTATTTGACAACAACAAAGAAGCAGATGAGATTAATGTATATGTCATTGATTACAATATAGGAGATGAGAACCATGGTAAATTAGAAAAGGTTGCAGCTATGTATCAGCGTAGGATTTTCTTTGTCAATTTGGAACTTATCTCAAAAAAGATGGATGTATCTACAAATTTTTGCCGAAGCACTTATGGTAAGCTATTCCTTTCACAAATAGAAGAGGTGGATTTGATGTTTTCCTTTGATTGCGATACAATAGTATCGGGATCGTTGATGGGCCTGCTTGATGTGGATATGACCGATACACTAGTTGCAGGTGTGCAGGACACGGTTAACCCGTATTTTGTCCACAAAATAGGAATGACAAATGGTGACCGCTATATTAATTGCGGAGGCGTAATTCTTTTAAATCTGAAACTTTGGCGAGATATGGGGATTGAGAAAAAATGTATTGATTATGTAATGTCATTCGATGGGAATCCTCCTTTCGTGGATCAAGGAACTATCAACCATGTCTGTAAGGATAAGAAGAAAATTCTCCCACCGGAATACAATTTGATAAATCCTATGTTTATGTATCCGGTAGGGAGGATAAAACGTCTCTTCAAGATGAAAACCTATTACTCGCAAGCCGAGATAGAGTATGCAATGAGGCACCCGAAAGTAATTCACTTCACGGGTGAATTGTATAATCGTCCATGGTATTCAAACTGTGACCATCCAATGAAGCAGGTGTACTTGGATTATCTTGCTACGTCGCCATGGAGAAACAATGCACTTCTATACGGCAGGATGTCAAAGAACTGTAGAATTCAGAAATGGATTTATGATCATTGTCCATTCTTTGTATATGAGATGATGGTAAGGTTCATTCATGTGAGGCATAAACTTCAAAACAGAGTAATGTAATGGAAAATACAGCGATGAATAGTTTTGAAAGAATAGAGTGGGTAGATCTGATAAAGGGGTATGCTATCTTTCTTGTGGTAATAGGTCATGTGCTGATTTATATGTTCCACGAAGAGGGAGGGGCTTTCCTTAGTTTTATATACTCGTTTCATATGCCTCTTTTTATGTTCGTGGGAGGATATGTTGCTCAGATGAAGTATCGGAATGTATCTGTGAAATCTTTGCCTTCGTATATAAAAAAGAAATTCATATTGCTTGTGGTTCCTTACGTTGTGTGGTATGTATTGGTGCCGAAATATGTTAGCAATGTCAGTTTGGCAACAATGTTGAATCCACTAACTATCATAAAGCAGACTTATATTGTTGTGATAGAATATAAAGGGCTTTGGTTTCTATTAGCCTTCTTTTCATTATCAGTAGGTTTTTACATCAGAGAATTGTTAATAAAACAAAAAGGGGGGGGTAATAGTAGAAACCATTTCCATTTTTTTCTTGGCGTCCATCTATTATGGGGTGTATAAACTTACAGGTAATTTGCTATGGAAGATATCCTTTCAATATGTTCCTATTTTTGCTGTTGGATGCTGGATGAATAAATATATAGCAGTTAATAAAGTAGTAATTTCTAAAACTACGTTTAATTGGGCTTTGCCTGTTTTTTTATTAATTTCGTCACAATATATTTATAATGTGAATAATGAGTTAAAGATGGTGGTCGGAATGCTGTCGATTCCAGTATTTGCATGGTTGGCTCAGAATATGCATATAAACAAAACTTTGAAGAGTGGTTTACTTATGCTTGGTAGATACTCACTGGCGATCTACTGTATGCATGGCATATTCCTCTGCCATCTTGATGCGCCAATAAAAAATGATTGGTGGTTGGGAGTGATTGCTACGGCAATAGCCGTGGTAGTATCCAGTACATGTGTACTTATTACGATTGTACTTGAAAAATCGGTTCCACTGAACTGGCTATTATTTGGTAAACAACAAAAAAAGTAGTATGCTACATATTATCTGTTTTCATCTTTTCAACGATTATAGCGGTAGCCCGAAAGTACTGAAAATGATTTTGGAAGGATTACTCAAAAAGGGTTATCAAGTAGATTTAATATCATCCAAAGGTGGGGTACTGGATGAATTACTGCATTACAAGAACTTGCGTAAACATTCTTGTTCTTACCGTTTTTCCAATAATCCAGCAATAACAATACTGCGCTACAGTACTGTACAGATTTACACATTTTTATTGGCGTTCCGCTGGCTATTCCATAAAGATGTAGTATTCCACATCAACACTTTACTTCCTGTCGGACCGGCATTAGCCGGGCGTATCATGGGTAAGCACGTAGTTTATCATTATCACGAGAATGCATTTGTTAAGGGGGCATTCTACAAGGCACTGGCTACTATCATGCAGAAGTTAGCACATGAAATCATCTGCGTATCAGAATATCAAGCATCATTCCTGCAACGGAAAAAAGGTGTAACAGTTGTACCTAATGCTCTGCCAAAGAATTTCGTGAACAGACTGACTCCCAATCTTCAAACAGCCTTTGAGCGAAAACAGATTTTAATGCTCGGCTCATTGAAATTGTATAAGGGTCCGCTGGAGTTTATCGAACTCGCACAAAGATTATCACAGTTTACTTTTGAACTGGTGGTAAACGACACGCAGGAGAACATTAATCGCTTTGTAAAGGAACACAAGATAAATATCTGCAAAAACCTGACCATATATCCTCAACAGAATGATGTTGCACCTTTCTACAATCAGGCTTCACTCGTATTGAATCTTTCCGACAGGAAACAGTTTGTGGAAACATTCGGACTGACTGTATTGGAAGCAATGACTGCCGGATTGCCAGTAATAGTGCCCACAGAAGGAGGAATTGCAGAGATGGTTGTGGATGGAGAGAACGGCTACAAGATAGACGTACAAGAACTGGATAAAATAGCCAATGCCATCAAGAAGATTCTATCGGATAAAGAACTATACACACTATTGGCAACTAATGCTTTAAAATACTCTGAAAAATTCAATGCTGGCAATATGATTGGGCAAATTACAAAAATACTCGCCATATCATTATTAAAAGAAAAACAACGGAATAGATTAGGAAATACAAAATAGAATTTGTTACTTTGCATTTAACAGAAAACAATGACCATCATGAAATCTCAAAAAGAATATATTGCTTTGCTCAGCGAATATTTCCGCACTAAAGCTATCAGTTACGGTGTGGAGCGGATGGGACTTTTTGGTTCTGTTTCTCGTAACGAACAAAATAACGAAAGCGATATAGATGTTGCTTACGAAGGAGAAGCCAATATATTCACCCGAATACGTATGAAAAAGGAGTTGGAACAATTATTCAATTGCAAGGTTGACATTATTCGTTTGAGCAATCAAATCAATTCATCTTTGTTTGGAAAAAATATCTCAAAAGATTTGATTTATGTATAAAACAGAACGTATACAGACATTGCTTAGCCGAATAGAAGAAGCCATTAACTTGATTGAGAAAAACTCCTCTCATATCAAATCCGCCCAAGATTTTTTATACAGTTCGGATGGAATGTTCACATTGAGCGGTATTTGCATGCAACTCATTTTTATTGGTGAGAGTGCCAAGGTACTTGATACCAAAACAGAACACGGCTATTTATTAAAATATCCCAATATCCCATGGAATGATATTATGGGGCTACGAGATATCATAGCACATGAATATCACCATATTGACGCTGAAGAAATATTTAAAGTGATCAAAATAGACTTACCCATTTTACACAATACAATTTTGAAAATGAAATCTGACTTCTGAAAAAGTCAACAACGAAACAACTCCAAGTTTACGAAAAAGTAAAAGTTATTTTTTATCGCCATTATAAAACTTTTCTTCAAAATTCCGGCAGGTGTTTTTAAGCATCTGCCCTGAAAAGCATGTACTTTCTGAATGAGTGTATTTGAAAAAATACACTATATACCCTTTTTATATTTATGAAACAAGTAGCTATTGTAGGCATCCAAGGTGTGCCTGCAAGATACGGTGGCTTCGAGACTTTAGTGGAGAACATTATCGGTGATAACTGTTGCTCCGAAGTCCGTTATACCGTTTTTTGTAGTGGTAAGGACTATGCCGCGCGGATGAAAACCTATAAAGGAGCACAACTGAAATACGTCCCGCTATTCCATGCCAATGGGGCGCAAAGCGCTCCATACGATATCCTGTCGATGCTTAAATGTCTGCGAGGCTATGATGCCGTACTCGTATTAGGCGTGTCGGGCTGCATTTTCCTACCCATATTCAGGCTATTGTATCGCAAGCGGCTGATAGTGAACATTGACGGACTGGAACACCGGAGAGCCAAATGGGGCAGGTTTGCCAAGTGGTTTCTGCGGACAAGCGAGGCAATGGCAGTGCGCTATGCGGATGTAGTGATTACCGATAACAAAGGCATTCAGGACTATGTGACAAGTACCTATCACAAACACTCGGAACTGATAGCTTACGGCGGAAATCATGTATTAAAGGATGTGCCGATGATGAGACAAAACGAAATATTAGAAAAATACGGGCTTATAAAAAAGGAATATGCCGTTTCTATTTGTCGCATTGAGCCTGAAAACAACTGTCACATTACGCTTGAGGCATTTGCGGAAATGGGACAGAAACTGGTGTTTATAGGTAACTGGAAATATAGTACGTACGGAAAAGAGTTACAGAGAAAATACTCCAACTATCCGAATATATGTATGTTGAGCGCTGTATATGCTCTTGATGTCCTATACACATTAAGAAACAATGCAAGAGTCTATATCCATGGTCATAGTGCCGGAGGTACAAATCCATCATTGGTGGAAGCCATGTTTTTCGGCAAGCCGATTTTGGCATACGATGTGGTCTATAACCGGGAAACTACGGAAAACGAAGCTTGCTACTTCCAAAACTGCGAACAGTTGGTGAAGCTACTGCACGGAACAGAGGAAAGTGGAGAACTGCTGAAAGAAATTGCAGAAAGACGATATACATGGAAGTATATAGCAAAACAATATGAGGCATTATATGAATAAAAGAATCTTATCATTTCTTATTGGAGTAGCCACGATGATGTGCAACGGCATGAGTTGTGGCGCCCAAACACAAAGAGAATCGTACGTAGATATATTTTCCGGTGTGGAATTCAATTATCGGAATATATATTATAACAATAAATTGTATGACTTACTGATAAACCTGACTCCGGGTTTCAAGTGGCATCTCAAGCATCAATGGATGATAGCGGCAGAAGGATATGTTCCTATTTATAATGACTACGGAGAACGATACAAAAGAATACGGCTGAACATGGCCGTAGTGTCCAAAGAGGCGCAATGGGGCAAACAGTTCTTCAAGTTTAGCGGCGGATTGTTTGGCCGGGAACGATACGGAATAGACGTGAAGTGGATGTACCCGATGAACCACTGGCTTGCCGTGGACGCACAAATAGGCTATACGGGATTTTGCTCGATGGCTGTGGACTGGGAATGCAGCAAGATGAAGAGGGTGACAGGATGGATAGGCGCAAGGATGTATATGAACAAACTGAATACAGAATTTCGCCTGCAAGGAGGAAGGTATATTTATGAGGACTATGGAGTGAGGGGGGAATGTATGCGACACTTCAAACATTGTACTGTAGGGGTGTATGCCCAATACAGCGATTGGGGCGAAGAAAATTTCGGTTTCAAGATTGTTATGATGATTCCACCTTACAAACAGAAAATGCGAAAAATAAACTTTCGCCCGGCATCTAATTTCCGGTTGACTTACAACCTGCAGGCTGATCCTTACTCCATGCTAATGTACAGGACAGATCCAGAAGAAAATGAACGCGAGGGCTACTTCAACCGGGATTCACTGCAATGGGGAGCGAACAGGATGCCTGCCGACTTCTCCGAAAAGAAAGGAGGTAGTGGGAAATGAAAAATGAAGAATTAAAAATGAAGGATAAGGGGAGGCGTGTAAAATGGTTACTTGTCATGATATTTTTTGCTTTCCAGACAACTGCTGCCCAGCAATACACAGGTACAACCGGGCTTATTCATACTCCTTCGGCTGAAATTAATAAAGAGGGAACAGCGAGAATAGGTGTCCATTTTCTTGCAAAAGAGTTTAGCCCGCAACCTTTCAGCTACAACACCGGAACTTATTATTTAAGTATAACTCCTTTCTCCTGGGTTGAAATAGCCTATACCTGCACATTGCAAAAAGGAAGCAGGAAGGATGTTGATGGAAATTGGGAGAAAAAGACAGGATATTACTATCAGGACCGCTACTTCTCGCTAAAGTTGCGTCCGCTGAAAGAAGGTAAATATTGGCCGGCCATCGCCATAGGAACCAACGATCCGTATGGTACAAACGGGAAAAATAACAAGGCCGATGTTCCTGCGAATGAGGGAAAAAGTAATAATGGTGACGGGAAGAGCCAATATTTCTGCAATTACTACATAGCCGCTACCAAGCACTTTCCAATCAACAATCACCAAATCGGCATACATGCCGCCTACCGAAAGTGGAAACGCGACTATAACCGAAAATGGAACGGACTTGTAGGAGGCATTACTTATCAGCCCTCTTTTGCAAGGAACCTTCGGGTGATAGCAGAATATACAGGCGGTGATATCAATGTGGGTGCCGACTGCCTGCTATGGAAGCATCTATTGCTACAAACCTCCTTGCAGGATGGAAAATATTTCTCCGGAGGGGTTTGCTTCCAAATGAATTTATTCTAAAATTCATCATAATATAGGCGAAAAGTCTATCAAATCAATTAATAATTAACTAAAAAAGGAGACATGAAAATGAATTCAAATTTAAAGAAGTGGAGTGTTTTAACTCTCGTTGCAGCAGCAACAACTTTAGGACTCTTATCCTGCCATGACAAGGACGAAGAGAAAGTAGAGGTTCCGGTAGTAGAAGCCGTAACCCACAGTATTGGCGGCGTGGTGCTGACACCTGCCGAGGAAGCCGTCAGTGGCGCTAAAGTGACAGCAACTCTCGGAGACAAGACTTTGGAAGCCAGCACCGACGCACAAGGTAAATTTGTGTTTGAGGATCTGGAAAAGGCCGGTACATACGCCTTGGCTTTCACTGCCGACGAACGAATAGATGCGAGTACGGAAGTCGTGATTGCCGATGATAAGAAATCGCATAACGAAAGTATCACCATCGTGATGGATAAAAAAGCGGTGGAGCAAAAAGTGACCGAAGAGGTAAAAGTAGAGATTAAAACCGACGAAGAAGCCCAAAAGGCTGCCGATGAAGCGACCCAACA
>OGMW01002478.1_pt1 | contig 12270 bp, 23 predicted proteins | sample 1573281 | NCBI WGS metagenome assembly OGMW01 (sample SAMEA2581907, study PRJEB24529) | metagenome | biome: Human gut stool | place: China | collected 2011
TTACTAAAAAGCAAACATATCTACAACTTTTAATAGGATTAAGAAAGAAGAAGACCGGTGAAATAAAAAAGAGATTACCACCAAATTTGACGAAGAACCATTCCATCCTGTTTGATACCTTCACTCCTGATTTCTCTTTCGATAAGATTAAAGGCATGGGCACTCTCTCTGGGGATGCAATCAAGAATGCCATGATCTTGGGATATATTAAGAGGGATAACCGGAAAGAGATGTATGAAGAACTTATAGATAGAGAAAAGAATCTAATTATAAGTATCTTGAAGTATCTCCATTTGGATAAAACAGCAGGATTGGACAAGCTGGAAATCTCCTTTGAATTCTCTGAACCGTTTACTGAAGATAAGCAAAGAACATGGAATGCTATCGGTAAATTATATACTGATGGAATAGCATCACTTGAACAGGTTGTTCAGATGCTGGCGCTGACTGACGCTCCAGAAGAAGAAGTTGAAAGAATAAGGAGTGAAAAAGGAAATGAGAAAGGAGATATCTTAAAAAATGATCTTATTTTGAATGCGTAGTCTAAAAAAATAGGAGGTATAAATTTCGTATATGAAAAGATAGAGCATAAAGTGGTAACTCGTATGAATTACCACTATTTTTTATAGCAAAAATTATAAATATCAGAATATAATTTTGGATTATAGAATTGTATTCGTATCTTTGTCATATAATAATTGAGTAACCAATGAGAATCTTTACAGAACAAGCGTTAAAAGAATATGCAGAGGATCACCCTGATTCAAAGGTAGCTTTACAAGAATGGGCTACTATCGTTAAAAGAAGTGAGTGGACTTGTTATGCTGATGTCAAGAAAACATTTAATAGTGTAGATAATGTAGGTAACCAGCACTATGTGTTCAATATTAAAGGCAATAACTATCGTTTGGTAGTAGTCATTAAGTTTACTGTTAAGTTTGTGTATGTTCGCTTTATTGGTACTCATAAAGAATATGATAAAATAGATTGCGCTAATATTTAGGATTATGACAAAAATAGAAAATCAAGCCCAGTATGAATGGGCAGTAAAAAGAGTAGAGGAGCTTCTTCCATTAGTGAAAGACGATACTCCTTTGGACGATCCGAATACTATAGAATTGGAGCTTCTTTCTAATTTAGTTGCTGATTATTCAGAAGAACATTTCGCCTTGGGAGAGCCAACGCTTGTAGATGTTCTTAAACTTCGTATGTACGAAATGGGACTGAATCAAAAATCACTTGCACAGTTGGTTGGTGTTAGTCCTTCACGTCTTAGCGATTATATTTCCGGGAAGTGTGAACCTACTTTGAAGGTTGCCCGTGAGATCAGCCGGAAGCTGAATATTGATGCTAATATAGTGCTGGGGGTATGATCAACGTTAGAGAATTAAGAATAGGAAACTTGCTTTATCTGAGGGGAATGATTGTTCTGGTGGGAGGAATCCCCAATCAAATGCGTCTTATTATCCCTGGCGAACAATATGCAGTAGATATAGAAGAATTCAATTCGATTCCACTCACTGAAGAACTACTATTAAAGTGTAAGTTTGTAAAACGTAATTGGGGAGATGTCGTTATTTACTATAATCCATTATTTGAATTGGATGCTCATTTTCGGTTGAAAGGAGTAGATTACAATATACAGGTAAAATACTTACATCAACTTCAAAACTTATACTTTGTCCTTACAGGAGAAGAACTTGAAGTAAATCTATAAAGAATATCGGAGCAGAATTGGAATCTGCGACTTTATAAATTCAGAGCTTTTAAATTCAAAATTAAGGTGTGAGGCTTCGGCTTTCACGCCTTTTTTTATTCTTTTACGACAATCATTCCATTGTCGTATATCATCCACTTAATTATTCCCCTTTCACTTACTTCCTAAGTACTTTTATACCGAATACCGAACCTTTTATCTATTGTTCGGTATGAGAGCTTTAAATATTTACTAATCATTTGTATTGGTAGTATTTTTACTCTCACAAATTGATAACTAAAATTCATACGGTATGAAAGAAAAGATTTTCCAAAAGCTAAAACAAGAATTCTCCCATCTTGGGTTAGGCGATGTTATCCTACAGGCACATGCTGACAGTCTTTCGGCTATCGGTCTTGTTACTGACGAAAACATCAACACTGTTATTTCTGCACAAAAGGGATTCCTTGAGAACCTTCAGAAGACGAGTGACAAGCGTGTCACTGATGCTGTTTCCAAAGCTAAAGCTGATGCTAAAAAAGAGCTTGAGACGGAAGAAGCAAGGAAGAAGGCCGAGGAAGAAACTAAAAAGCTGGAAGAACAGGCTAAACGGGAGAAAGAAAAGGATATGCCGGAATGGTACAAGGCAGAGAAAGCAGCCACTGAAAAAACAATCCAAGAGTTACTTAATACGAATAAGACTCTTCTGGAGGGTTTGGACAGTATCAAGAAAGAGAATGATACTTTTAAGGCTGAAAAGACAGTTGCCGAACGGAGCAATCTGATCGTATCCAAAGCCAAAGAGTTGGGCATACCACAGTGGCGAATTGAAGAAGGCTTCTCTATTGCATCCGATGCAAATGAGGAAGTTATTACTTCACATCTCACTACGGTAGCGAACAATGTCAAGGCGCAATTACTACCGGGCAATAAGAATTCATTCCCTCTGTCTGACAATAAGCCTGACAAGGGAGAAGTGGATGCCATTGCCAAATCATTAGTCGGTTAATAAAAAAACAACAAGATGACAAAAGCTAATTTAAACAATGAAAGAGAGCAGATAATCTTCGGTGATGATTCAATCGTCATTCAGAAGTACATTTCCGGCATTAAAGGTGGCCGGACGCTCGATGTTACCGGTTTTTCGGAAAAGGTAATTAAAGCCGGTCATATTATTATCCGAAAGGATAGTGATGGGACGTATAAACCTATGCCCGTGACAAACGATGCTTATACAGCATTACCGGAGGGGCATAGTTATGCAGGAGTACTGTACCGTAGTATTCGTACGGCAAAACCGTTTGCGTCAATTATGACGTGGGGAGAAGTAAACGATGTGGCAAAACCCTATGATATGGCTTCCATTCTGGATGCATTCAAGGCGGCTTGCCCTCATATTGATTTCATTAAAGACGAGGAGGCGTAGTAAATGGAAAAATCACTTTATTTAGAGTATGTTCAAAGGTTCTTTCCTCAATTGGTAATTTCCATCATTGAAAGATTGAACGAAAAGAGAGCTAACCAGCTTCCTTACATGTATAAGACGTTGCTTACACCTGATTTTTCAGCCGATGGACGTTGGTCCAGTATTCTGGCCGAGTATAACCGTGTAGCAGCCGATGTCGTTTCTTTGGATTCTGAACTTCCGTTGAAGACCCGTGATTCAATAGAAACAGCTTCTGGTGAAATACCTAAACTTGGTATGAAACTGTATCTGACTGAAAAGCAGATGAAGGATATTGATGCAATGGTTGCACAGAATCTTCCTCTCAACCAGATTGTGAATAAGATTTTCAATGATCTTCCACGCTGCCTTGAAGGTGTATGGGAGCGTATTGAAGATATGTTCCTCTCTGAACTGTCAACCGGTATTGGTTTGAGCGAGCGCAACAATGGAACTGGTGTCCGCCTCGATGTTGGTTATTATACAGCCAACAAATTTGGTGTGTCTGTTTGGTGGAGTGATCCGGATACGTCAACACCTCTTGACGATATGCAAAAGGTATTCGATAAGGCCCTGGAAGATCAGAATACAGTCACTGACATCTGGTTGGATGATGCCGCTTTGAAAGGGCTCTATCAAAGTAAACAAGTCCGTGGTCAGTATGCTTTTGATAACAAGGTTACCGCGCAGGAAGGCGTTGGTGTCCCGACACTGGATTTCGACAAAGCAGCTCAAGTTGTAAAAACCAAATGGGATGTAACCCTTCATCGTGTTGCCCGTAAAATCAAGACGGAAATCAATGGTGTTAAGAAGTCTCACTCTCCTTGGCAACAGGGTATGGTGGTATTCACTTGCGATGAAAAGCTTGGTTCTTTGGTATGGACTAATACTGCCGAAACAACTCGCCGTGTTGCTGGTGTTGAATATCAGGTGGCAGATGAATTCATTCTGCTGTCTAAGTACTCAAAGAACGATCCATTAAGGGAATTCACTTCTTCTCAGGCTATGGTTGTTCCTATCATCAATAATGTTGATAGAATCTATACGTTGGACTCTAAAACTGTACAGGCATGAAAGTAAAAGTGATAACAGTTTTTCGTGATAAATTCACTCATCAACTTTACAATCCTGGTGAGGTGATTGAAATTGAAGATGAGGTTCGTGTGCAGGACCTGGAGAAGCGTGAATTAGCCGAACGAGTGGAAGCGGGGAAGGTGTCCGAAGAAAAGAAGGAGGTTAAAATCTCCCTCTTTGAAAAGGAGTTCGAGAAGAAGGCTTTGATTGACGCTTTGAAGTCCATCGGTGTACAGGCATCCGGCAATATGAAAGAGGAAACTCTTTTGGCTAAGGTTGCAGAACTTGATGAAGGATCAACTGCAAAGCTGAAAAAATCATTGGGTATCGAGTAATAAAGATAGGGTGGCGTGTCTGCCCTTCCATTGTATAATTTTATAAATCAGTAAAGAAATGAAGAATTTTATTTTTGCCATGTGTGGCTTTTTGATGATGTCTTTGATTTCCTTGAGTGTACAGGCGTCGAGTATTAGTGAACCTTCCAAGTGTGAATACGTAACTCCATTGTTTGATGTCGGTCTGCCGGACATCCAGTGTGTCACCTTTGAAGTTGATCCAGTGAATTGCTTTGTATTGACCGCACCGCAACCCATATTTATAATTGCGAATGCATCCATGCAAAGTGTAGCGTCTATGAACACAGCTATGCATGGAAAACAGATTATAGTTCCTAAATGTCCGTTCCGGTATGTCTATAAATCAAAGTATTGCACGCATTATAGTTACACTGCATATAGCAAACTGATTACGCCATACTAAGATGACGGTACTTGACTACATAAAGCAGAGATTCTCCTACATCGGTGAGATATCCGATGTTGGAGCTTCTGATTTCGCTATTGATTTCGGGTTTGAGACAGAAGGAGAGGTGACAGATGAGAAAAAGAAGGTTATTTCGGGCTCTATCAGCGAGTTCTTGAATAAGAATATACTTCACCCTACATCTATTGGCGAAAGTGGCTTTTCGACCTCTTGGAGTGCTGATTCGATAAAGAACTACTCCCTCCTGATGCTTAGGAAATATGGGATCACTCTGAATGATGAAACATCTGCTTTGGTGGGTCTGAGTACGATTAAGGATGCTTCAAATCTTTGGTAACTATGTATTACGCTCCGCACATATTACAGATTAAGGTGATTACACCGATGGACAAGGATGAGTTTGGCAGACCAATTCCCGGAACCGGTGGTGAAAGCTGGCAGGATGTATGCAAGTGCCGTTGTGATGATGTAAGTACGGAAAAGAAAGTATCTATCAATGGCTCTTTGTATGACTTCAAGTATAAGGTGGTCTTTGATAAGCCGTCAAAGGTTGAAGCTGGTACAGAAGTTCGTTGTTTGAATCCCGATGCAAGCATAAGAGGTGAAGGCGTTGCTAAAAGCCCCTTAGAAACAAACTATTTTCCTTATAGACAGATATGGTTGGAGTAGATGCAGACTTTTCAGATGTCGATTCCTTTTTCGATGAAGGAGAATGGGAAGTCGAGAAGAAAATGATTGACGTGGGCGATGAAGCGGTGAAGCACGCAGAGGAACATGGCGATTATCAAGACCATACACTCACTTTGAGAACGTCCAATGATTACGATGTCGATAAAGGCGGTTTGACGCTGAAAAACGAAGCGGAATACGCATCATTTGTGGAATCCAAAGGGTTTGATGTTTTGAGTAGTGCCGCTTTGTTTGCGGAGAAACGATTAAAAGAAGAATTTGAAAAATGATAACAGTAACAAAAGAAGATGTTCTTGCTAACATGCAAGATGTGATTGTAAAAACGGTTGTTGAGTTCGATAAGCCATGTACATATGTGACGGTTCGAATGAAGAATGGATTCACTCTACGGGAATCTACAACTTGCGTTGACCCTGCTAATTACAATGAGGAAATCGGAAAAGAGATTTGTTTGCAAAAGATAGAGGATAAAGTTTGGTTCTTGCTTGGATATGCTTTGCAAGACAAACATCCTATTAATCAGACATTCAAAGACCGTTTGCATATTGAGCATGGCGAATTAGTTGAGCGTTGCAATAAACTGAATGAGTTTATAATGACTGATAAGTTTGAAACAGTTGTGACCGACCCAATTCAACGTGATTTACTGAGAGAACAATATGATTTGATGCTCCGCTATCAAGCGGTATTATCGAAACGTATTCAATCTTTGGAATGATAGTAACTACCGACATAGGAAACATTCTCTATAAGGACTGCAAGGCTTTCGGAATAGAAATCGTACCTGACGGGGAAACTCTGACAGGTGAATTGAGATCCGAAAGAATTGTCATTCACGCGAAGAAGCAACAGCCGGGTACTTATTGGAAGAAGTCCTTTGCAGAAGTGAATCTTTGTGTTCCCGATTTGAGCGAGAATGAAGCGAATACCATTCGTTTGAATGAGCTTGAAAGACAAGCTAACAAGCTGTTTGATGATGTAGTAAGCACCTATGACGGCACTACCTATCGTTACTCAATCGAATCAATCGGTACGGAAGCGGACACAGCTTTGAAGTGTCACTATGTAAATGTGAGAATTTTATTTGAAGTATTAAATGTAAAATAGAAAATTATGAAACCATTTATTGGAATTAAGCAACTTTGGTACGGTGATGTCATTACAGCAGCCGTAACAGCTGCTACGTTAAAGACGTGGCTCACTTCTGCAACAGAAGTAAAGAACTCTCATCAAGATACGTTCCAGTACACGCAGGATGATCCGAGTGTAACAGACTATATCAACGAACTGACGGGGAAACCCTATTACCGTGATATGACTAATCAAGGCAATAAGACCATTGCTTTTACTATCGGAGAATACGCATTTGAAGATAAGGTATCGTTGCAAGGCGGTAAGTTAGTCAAAGAAAACACTACTGTAGTTGGATGGGAAGCTCCCGATTCCCCCGGACTTGTCTACAAAGCTGTTGTCGGTAAAACGAAGACAGGCAACTATGTAGTATTCACCAATGCCGGAATAGTTGGAAAGACAAACATGGCGGAAAAGAACATGGGACTTGGCGTTTCAGCCGTTGCAATGGATAACGCAACCGAAGGTGTTGCGGATGAATACTGGTTTGACGGAGAGAAAGTAGATGCCCCATCGGCATAATAGGTAAAATAGTAATGTTTTCAGGATGGCGGTGGGTGATTGCTCACCGCCTTTTAAAAATAATATGGAAAAGGCTTCAAAAATAGTAAGTGCCGCTGTCTTGGGGAAAGACTTTGAGACGGTGTTTGTGAATGGCAATGCCTATGTGATTAATCCTCCTACAATTCATAAAATAGCAGGGTTCGGGTATTACCTTTCCGATTTGGAAGAAGACAACACGATATTGGATATGCTACGTTCATTAAAAGATATAGGTGCGGCTTCCCGTGCTCTCTCATGGCTCATAAAGGGCGATGAAAGTCTAAGCGAAGAACTATCTAAGGGGACACTCGATGAAGTCGTAGAAGCCCTTTCTATAGGATTCTCCATGATTTCCGCTGAAAATTTTTACAAGCTGTCAGTTTTAGCCAAGAACGTAGCACTACTGACAGCAAAGCAACAGTTATAGGGAATAGCTGTTTACTCGGACAGATTGCAACGTTCATGGAATCCCTGCATCTGTCATATAATGAAGTAGTCTATAAGATACCGTACAGAAACTTGGTTATCATGCAAAAGGATAAACTTCATACAGCCTATGGGGATGTTATGGAGGAAGTTTCAGAAGACGAGTTCTTCAAAAGAAAAGGTAGTAATCCGTTAAAGAAGTGATATGTCGAAATTATTTAATGTTTAAAATTTAAAGCTGAGTCAGAAGAAGAAAAAGTTTAGATGATTTATCGGCACAGAGATGGAGATTAGCGCAGACTAACATTTCTGATGCAAGAATGAAGAGAGTTAATGCCGCATATCGGAAGTATGCTGGCAATATTCATTCTCGTGTAGGTAATTTCGGTGAATTAACCGATAGACAGTACGCTCGTAAGTTCTCGCGTAGGTCTTATATGGGGCTGAATGGTGGGTAAAGAAAAAGCCGGAAGAATCCGGCTTTACTGTTTTTATGGCATTATAGTGGTGAAATCAATTCTCTGATAAAGAATACTCGCCATAACCATCGCAAGAATTTTCTGATGTCCATATTCCATATCGTCAAAATGTAATTGTCCATGATCAATTGCTGCTGAAATTCTTCCGGCTGCTGCTAAAATTAAATTTCTCTGCTCTTCATCTCCAAAACTACCTTGATTTATAATAGCTTCATAATCAGAAGGCATCCATCTATTATTAACTTTTTGTATATTCCAATTTAAATGTGAATTTACGTATTCAGCAAGAGTATCTTCATTTGCATGGTAATTGTGGGGTGGCTGAACATTTGCAATTTCTTCTATCAATTTATTGACTTCTTCGGCTAAAGAATCCTCTTCGGGTTCTAATTTATTATCTTTCAAATTCCAAGTCAATTCCCAATTAGGAACAATATGCGATAAGGGGCGAGTTACCATGTAATCGAAAAGTTCGCTTTGTTTAAAGAAGTTGATTAATTCATTTTTTGTCATAATATTATTTTTATTGGGTTTATAAAATTCTCTGCTAACTACGTATCCGCAAACATACTTACAATATTCGAAGAAAGCAAGAGAAGGAAATTATATTCTTGGTTTAGCTGGTTTTTTCTGGGTTTCCAAATAACCCACTGGGTTTTGTGGGTTAATGCCAACATTAACTGGGTTTCTTCCGACATTAACCCCATTTCTTCCGTAATAATGCGTCACTATTCATGCAATAACTTAGTTTCTGACATCCGAAATGTGGTTAATGACATCATTAACTCGGTTTATGTATGCATTAATCGAATTGTTTGCATGACTAATTGAATTATTTGCGCAATAATTGTGCAAGAAATAGGCTTTTTTGAATGATTATAGGCATAGTATATTTGATATCACTTGCTGTTTTCTGCAAATGAAATAATTCACTTGTAGATTTCTACACACCCCTTGCTGTTTTCTGCGGATGTATATGTAGAAATCTACATGGGGTATGTTGAAAACAACAGATAAAAGTATAATAAAGTATTTTATAGAAAGTTTATTAAAGTATGTTAGGGTGGGTACGTCCACTCACATGCGTGAGTGATGCCCACTCTTTATTTATTTTTATAGCCATAATTGAGGTTGAAATTGTTCAGATAGTATTCAAATACCCCAAATGCTTCTGTGGTATCATCGTAGGACAAGAAGTAATTAATGAAATTTTCTGGTGCTTTTTCTTCTTTAAAAACAGAATCTGTATAAGCTGCGAAAGAATGGCAGATTGCATTATCATCGTATGTTTGTGATAATCTTGCAAGTTTTCTTTCAATAGTCTTGTTTCTTTGAAGCTGTGTTGCTGATTTAGCTCTATCTGGTTTTTTACTTGTCAACTCACCTTTATTGTACATGATACGTCTTTCTTCGTAGGTGCTATTTAAAAGATTATAGATGCGGTCAGCTGTGTTTGCGTCAAATACATCTTTCTTTTGCGGTTTGACGGCTTTTTTCTGTTCAGATGAAAGATACTTCGTATATTTAAGAAAGTCCTTAAAAAGAGCCGTATTTGCGTCTATAATCTCACTTAAAATATCTTTGTTCGCCAAAATCTCAAAATCTACCTTGAAATAGCTAACACGTCCACGGGTTTCTTTATTTTCTCTAACCTGTGAAGTCAAGAACCCCATTTCTTTGAATAGGCTGATAATCATATTCTGCCGTGTGCGCTTGATTCTTGTTTCTTCTTCGATGCGAGCCTGTGAGTAATGGAAGTCTTGATACTTGAAAGCTACCTGTTTGACTACGAACCAGTCGAATAGAATAACTTCATCCGGGGCGAGTAAGTAAGATTGTAGTCGAATCACATTAATACATAAAGGAATTTCTGGGATATTCGGATTTTTATTCATATATTTGCATCGTTAATTTGTTGAAATACACTGTGATAGTGTGTTTGTACTATAAACGCTCGCACTGGTCGGCAAACTGGGTGTGAGCGTTTGGCGTTATAAAACAATTTTAAGTTCCTTATTTGTCCTTTCTTTGTAAAAGTTTTGCAATTCATGGATATAAATTACTTTTTCATGAAATATTTGTTTATTATTTGTCAAATTATAATAACCTGCCTCTTTTGTTATAAACAGATTATTGCCCAACTCCCACACATTTTTAGTTTCAGGAGGACATTCACCAGGTTCTATAAAGCAACCACCCGAATAATAAAGCTCATAATTAGCATTTAATATATCATCTGTGATTTCAATATGCTTTAATTCGTGTATAGGAAAATCTCCTTCTGTTATATCTATTGTATGATTATCTCGCGACGTTATGAATGTCTTGATTCTTCCAAAAGCATCTTGTGTAGTATTTAAAGTTGTTACTTTATATACTACATTGTTGTATTTGAGATAGTTCCCTTCTTGTAGTTCTTCAATAATCATTTTTATTCCTCCTCCTTATGTTTATAAATTTTCCGCTAACTTCTTGATATCATCCTTACTCGAAACTTTGTGAATGGTTCCGTCTAACTCGATGTAGCCGTTGACTTCTCCTTTTTCGTTTTTGACAAATAAGTCCATAAAGTCAACGTCTAAGGCTTCGGCAATTCTTTCAAGAGTTCCAATTGTCGGATTCCCATTAATGGTTTTGGTCAAATTGACACGGGCAATTCCCAGCTTATTAGCCAGTTCTTCCATTAATACCCCTTTCTCTTTGCATATTTCCTTAACTCGTAGTTCCATAAGATATACTATAATAATTCTCTGCAAATATAGTAAAACATACTTTAATATATCAATCTAATTAAAATAATATATTGAATTGTATTTTATTAACTATTTATCTATTGCAAATGATATATTGTACTATATCTTTGCATCAACAAAGAAATATTAAAATATATCATTCTTAAAACATACAATTATGAAACGCTACAACTTATCCCAAATCATGAAAGACGCTCATAGATTCTTTAGAAGTAATTCAAGAATGGGCAGAACCTTTGGCGAATGTCTGAAACTCGCTTGGACTTGGGCGAAAGACGCTATCAAGTTCAAAGAAGAAAGAGAAGCCAAAGCAAAGGTAATGTTAGCTAATCAGAAGCCCGTAGAACGTACATCTTATAATGATAGTAAGATTACTTGGTCTGACTGCTACAACGCAAATAGCAAAGGTTATATGGGTTCTCAATACTGCGGTGATTGAAACCAAAGAAGATAGAAATGAATGAAGTATAAACATTAAAATATAAAAGTTATGGCAACAATTGAACTAAGAGAAAGCGATAAAAGAAGGGCTACAAACCTTAATCGCCAAAACAAGTATGGTTTGGATAGTGTACAAATGATGCACTTAATCAATGCTCATCAGAATGGTGATGCTTACAAACGTGCTTTAGTAGAGTTTCGTTTGACTGATATAAACTTTCATCGTGAAGTCGAATTGCTTATCAATGGTAAGTATGATGAACTGAAAGAACAGGTAAAACAGTGGTAACATTAAAAGAAATGACTATGACACTAATAGCTGAAAACCAAGAAGTAAAGATATACCGACATAATACCGTAGGTGGACGAATTAACGTATATCAGTTCAGAAATGGAGAAATATCATTCGGTGCTGAAAAAACATCAATACTGAATAGATTTGAGAAAACTCATGTATATGAGATGATTTGTAGAGTGCTAACACATAAAATATAAATGATTATGAAACAAAACATTGTAATTGATGCCAATAACCTTTATGTACAGGGCTTAATTAAGGTCTTTAATGAGTTCATGTTTGAAGAAACGCAGAGAGGTAGCGTGTTCGCTGAGGTACGTTTGAAAGATAAGATTCAGGCACTAAAATCCATCTTTAATGAAGAACGTCAGCGCATGGTTATAGGCAGAGGATATTTTAGTGGTGATCTTTTCCAGAGGGTAAGCCCTGAAACCCACGAACTTGTGTTTAAAGCGAACTGATACACGATTATCCAAAAGGCAGCCAGCACGACTTTAAAGGCTGCCTTTTACTAACTTTACGACAATGGATTG
>OGMW01002480.1_pt1 | contig 12260 bp, 10 predicted proteins | sample 1573281 | NCBI WGS metagenome assembly OGMW01 (sample SAMEA2581907, study PRJEB24529) | metagenome | biome: Human gut stool | place: China | collected 2011
TAATAAGCCCTTATAGGGCTAGTACAAACCACCGGCTAAGCCGGTGGTTTTGATTGTTCATAAAAGAGCTATATGATAAAATTTATAGTATTAGAGGATAATGGAGGAAAAAGAAAATGGTCGATACAAAAAAAGAGCAGGAACGTGATGAATTGCATCGGGCAATATGGGCAATAGCAGATGAATTAAGAGGTGCTGTTGATGGATGGGACTTTAAAAACTATGTTCTTGGGACAATGTTTTATCGTTATATCTCTGAAAATTTATGCAATTATATAAATAGTGGTGAAATTGAAGCGGGAAATACAGATTTTGATTATGCAAAAATGTCAGATGAGGAAGCAGAAGAAGCGAGAGAAGGATTAGTGGAAGAAAAAGGATTTTTTATTCTTCCAAGTGAATTATTCTGTAATGTTCGTTCTAAGGCAGCAGATGATGAAAATTTAAATGAAACATTAGAACAGGTATTCCGCAATATTGAAGAATCAGCCAAGGGAAGTGAATCAGAAAGTGATTTTGAAGGCTTGTTTGACGATTATGATGTGAATAATAACAAATTAGGGTCAACAGTAGCAAAAAGAAATGAAAAGTTAGTAAAGTTATTAAATGGTGTAGGTGAAATGAATCTTGGAGATGTAAAAGAACATTCTATAGATACATTTGGAGATGCCTATGAATATTTAATGACAATGTATGCATCCAATGCAGGAAAATCAGGTGGAGAATTTTTTACACCAGCAGATGTTTCAGAATTATTAACAAGGCTTGGAACTGTAGGGAAAACAGAAATTAATAAAGTATATGATCCAGCATGCGGAAGTGGATCATTACTATTAAAAGCAGAGAAAGTTCTTGGAAAAGAAGCAATTAGAAATGGATTCTATGGACAAGAAATTAACATTACGACATACAACTTATGTCGAATCAATATGTTTTTACATGATATAGAATTTGATAAATTTAATATTGCTTGCGAGGACACACTAACAAGCCCTCAACATTGGGATGATGAACCATTCGAATTGATTGTTTCCAATCCACCATATTCAATTAAATGGGCAGGGAAAGATGATTCACTGTTGATTAATGATCCTCGTTTTGCACCAGCTGGGGTTTTGGCACCAAAAGGAAAAGCAGATATGGCTTTTATTATGCATAGTTTATCATGGCTGGCAGCAAATGGAACAGCAGCGATTGTTTGTTTTCCAGGAATTATGTATCGTGGCGGAGCAGAACAGAAGATTCGAAAATATTTGGTGGAAAATAATTATGTAGATTGTATTATTCAGTTGCCAGGTAATTTGTTTTTTGGAACTTCCATTGCAACCTGTATTATGGTCATGAAGAAAAATAAGACAGATAATGATGTATTATTTATTGATGCGACAAAGGAATGTATCAAAGTTACAAATAATAATAAATTGACAGAAGAAAATATTGATCGGATTGTAAGTGTCTTTACAAAGCGAGAAGAAGTAAAACATTTGGCATATGTAGCAGCATGTGAGGAAATAGCTGAGAATGATTATAATTTATCAGTGTCTACATATGTTGAACCTGAAGATACGAGAGAAAAAATAGATATTGTGAAATTGAATGCAGAAATTAAAGAAATAGTAGTTCGTGAACAGGTACTTCGTGATGAAATTGATAAAATCATTGCAGAAATCGAGGTGGATGCATGAGTAGGTTAGATGAACTAATTGCAAAATTTTGTCCTAATGGTGTGAAGTATAGAGAATTAAAGGATATATTGATAATCAAAAATGGTAAAGATTATAAGAATCTTACAGAAGGTAAATATCCTGTATATGGCTCAGGTGGAATTATGACATATGTGTCAAGTTATGTATATGACAAACCATCCGTATTGATTCCAAGAAAAGGATCTATTGATAAATTATATTATGTGGAAGAACCATTTTGGAATGTGGATACAATATTTTATACAGAAATTGATGAAGAAAAAGTGATTCCAAGATATGTATATTTTTGTTTGCAGAAAGAACATTTAGAACAATATAATACGGCTGGTGGTGTACCAAGTTTAACGCAAAAGGTGCTTAATAGGGTTAAGTTGCCTGTACCTCCTCTGGAGGTACAACGTGAAATAGTCCATATTTTGGACTCTTTCACGTTACTTACAGCCGAGCTTACAGCCGAGCTTACAGCCGAGCTTACAGCTCGAAGGAAACAGTATGAATTTTATAGAAATAAATTACTTTCTCAAAATAAAAAATATGCAATGAAACCACTTTCTGAATTAGGAGAATGGTCAGGAGGAAAAACACCTTCTACGGCAGAAAGAAAATTTTGGGAAGATGGTGTCATACCATGGATTTCATCAAAAGATATGAAAGTTTCAACATTAGAAGATACGCAAAATCATATTACACAAAAAGCAGTAAAAGAAGCATCTATGAAAGTTTATCCGCCTAATAGTATTGCAATAGTGACACGTTCTGGAATTTTAAAGCATACATTTCCAGTTGCATATGTGCCTTTTGAAACAACGGTAAATCAAGATATTAAAATTCTTGTTGTAAATCATGAGATTCTGCCAAGATATGCTTTTCATGTGATACAAGGTAAAGGAAAAGATATTTTATTAAAAACAAAAAAACAGGGCGGAACAGTAGATTCTTTAGATTTTCAAAAAGTATTAGCATATAAGGTTCCTGTTCCACCTAAGGATATACAAAAAAGATTAGTTAAAGTATTAGATAATTTTGAATCTATTTGTAATGATCTAAATATAGGTTTACCAGCTGAAATCAAAGCAAGACAAAAACAATATGAATATTATCGCGATTTACTCTTGACATTCGCAGAAAAAGGTAACACGATTGTGACAGACAGACAGACAGACAGACAGACAGACAGACAGACAGAGCTGAATGTAATTAAACTTTTACAATATGTTTTTGGATATGCTGTTGTAAAATTAGATGATATCGTTGATTTCAGAAATGGAAAAGGACACGAAAAAAATATTATTGACAACGGAAAATATATTGTTGTAAATTCCAAATTTGTATCTACAAATGGAGAAGTAAAAAAATATTCAGATCAACAGATTTGTCCATTGTATAAAAATGATATTCTTGAACTCGAACCAGATCACTGTAGACATTAGTGATTTACCAAATGGGCGTGCATTAGCAAAATGTTATTTGGTAGATGAAAATGACAAGTATACATTAAATCAACGAATTGGAGCTTTTACTGTAAATAGAACACATTTAATAAGTACCAAATATTTGTATTATGTTTTAAATCGAAACAGACAACTTTTAAGATACGATAATGGAGCAGATCAAACAAACTTGCGAAAAAATGATATTTTAAATATTTCAATAGCTATTCCAACAATAGAGGAACAACAAAAGATTACAGATATTTTAGATCGTTTTGACAGCATTTGTAATGATTTATCCATAGGACTTCCGGCTGAAATAGAAGCACGTAAAAAACAATATGAATATTATCGAGATAAACTGCTAACCTTTAAAGAATTGCAAAAGTAAGGAGATGAGTATGTGCCATATTTTAATATTGTAGCTGAAACATCAGAAAATACGGTTGTTACAGAATATGAACCAGTTAAAAAACGTTCGGACAGTTATCAAAGTGAGGCTGAACTGGAACAAGAATTTATTCGAATGTTATGTGAACAAGGATATGAATATTTATCAATTCATACAGAAAATGACTTGATTTTAAATCTTCGTAATAAACTAGAGGAATTAAATGATTATCATTTTTCTGATACAGAATGGCAGCAGTTTTTCAAAGATAATATTGCGAATCCAAATGAGCATATTGTAGAGAAAACACGTAAGATTCAAGAAGATAATGTTCAAGTGTTGATTCGCGATAATGGTTCAACTAAAAATATAATGCTCATAGATAAAACAAATATCCACAATAATAAGCTGCAGGTTATAAACCAGTATAAGATTGGAATGGAAGAAGGAGCCAAACATAATAACCGATATGATGTAACAATTTTAGTAAATGGATTTCCATTGATTCATATTGAACTAAAGCGAAGAGGCGTAAAAATTAGAGAGGCATTTAATCAGATCAATCGTTATCAGAGAGAATCTTTTGGAGCTGGAAGTGGATTATATGAGTATGTTCAGATTTTTGTGATTTCTAATGGTACAAATACAAAATATTATTCGAATAGTACAAGACAGAATGCACAAAAAGAACAAGAAAAAAGAGGTGCAAGCAGAACCAAAACTAGCAATAGTTTTGAGTTTACATGTTTTTGGGCGGATGCTAATAATCGGGTAATTACGGATCTTGTTGATTTTACGAAAACATTCTTTGCAAAACATACAATTTTAAATATCCTTACAAAATATTGTATTTTTACATCCGAAAATATGTTAATGGTAATGCGTCCATATCAGATTACAGCAACGGAACGCATCCTTAATCGTATTGAAATAGCGAATAATTATAAAAAATATGGAAGTATAGAAGGCGGTGGATACATTTGGCATACAACAGGATCAGGTAAGACATTGACATCTTTCAAAACCGCCAGATTGGCAACAAAGCTTCCATATATTGATAAAGTATTATTTGTAGTGGATCGTAAGGATTTAGATTATCAGACAATGAAGGAATATGATCGATTTGAAAAGGGAGCTGCGAATAGTAATACATCAACTAGAATATTAAAACGTCAACTGGAAGATCCGAATACTAGTATTATAATTACAACGATTCAAAAATTAGCAACCTTTATAAAAAAGAATCCAGATCATGAAGTATATAAAGAACATATAGTCATTATCTTTGATGAATGCCATCGAAGTCAGTTTGGAGATATGCATACAGCAATTGTAAAAAATTTTAAAAGGTATCATTTGTTCGGGTTTACAGGTACACCAATATTTTCGGTTAATTCCGGAAAAGCAAAGAGTACAGGATTTTTCACAACGGCACAGACGTTTGGAGATCAACTTCATAGTTATACAATCGTTGATGCGATTAATGATAAAAATGTTCTTCCATTTCGAGTAGACTATATTAAAACCATGGATATGGATGAAGAAATTACAGATGAAATGGTATGGGACATTAATCGTGAAAAAGTTATGATGGCACAGGAACGTATTCAGCTTGTTACACAATATATACTGGAACATTTTGATCAGAAGACCTACCGTGGAGATAAAACATACATATATAATAGACTGATGAATGTGGAAGAAGTAGCCTCTGCTAAGCGTGATGAGGTAGAAGAAATTAAGGAAAAACAGAGAATTAGTGGATTTAATTCTATATTTGCAGTATCAAGTGTACCAATGGCAAAATTGTATTACCAAGAATTTAAAAAGCAAATGAAAGAAGATCCAACAAAAAGATTACGAGTGGCGACGATTTTTAGTTATGCTGCAAATGAAGAAGAATCCGATGGAATTTTATATGAAGAAAATTCAGAAGATACTTCTGCACTTGACCAATCATCTAGAGATTTCTTGGAACAAGCTATAGATGATTATAATAAAATATTTCAGACGAATTATGATACATCGAGTGACAAGTTCCAAAATTATTATAAAGATGTATCGTTACGTATGAAAAATAAGGAATTAGATATTTTAATTGTAGTAAATATGTTCCTTACAGGTTTCGATGCAACAACGTTAAATACACTTTGGGTAGATAAAAATCTAAAAATGCATGGTTTGATACAGGCATTTTCACGTACAAATCGAATTTTGAATTCTATAAAGACATTTGGAAATATTGTGTGTTTTCGGAATCTGCAAAAAAGAGTAGATAGTGCGATTTCATTATTTGGTGATAAAAATGCTGGAGGAATTGTATTATTGAAAAGTTTCAAAGATTATTATTATGGTTATGAATCTGTAGATGGTAAACCGATGCCAGGATATATGGAAATGATAGAAAATTTAAATAATGATTTTCCATTATCAGAACCACAGATTATTGGAGAACAAAATCAGAAAGATTTTATTGCATTATTTGGTGCAATTTTACGTATGAGAAATCTACTGTTGTCATTTGACGAATTTAAAGGAAATGAGTTAATTTCAGAACGTGATTTACAAGATTATCTAGGACGTTATCAGGATTTAAGAGATGAGTGGAAGAGGAAACGTCAGGAAAGTACAGATATTACAGATGATGTAGTGTTTGAGATTGAATTGATCAAACAGATTGAGATTAATATCGACTATATTCTTATGCTTGTCAAGAAATATCATGATACACATTGTAAAGATAAAGAAGTTTTGATAACAATTAATAAGGCAATAGATGCAAGTCCAGAACTACGCAGTAAGAAACAATTGATTGAGAACTTTATTTCGGGAATCAATGATGTAGATGATGTTATGGATGAGTGGCACAGCTATGTTGCAAAACAACGGAAACAAGATCTTGATACAATTATCACAGAAGAAAGATTAAAACCAGAAGATACTCGCAAGTTTATGGAAAATGCGTTTAGAGACGGAGAAATTAAAACAGTAGGAACAGATATTGACAAATTGATGCCGCCAATATCACGTTTTGGTGGAGGAGGGAGAACAAAAAAGAAACAAAATGTTATTGATAGATTAAAAGCATTTTTTGAAAAATACTTTGGTATCGGTGGTTCATCAACATTTACAGAGGAAAATCAAGAGAAAGTCACATATGATATTGAAGATATGACAGAATTACAAATGGTAGCGGATAATACATATGAAAAGAAATTATAGGTGATAAAAAGTAGACTGATACATAGATGTATGTGTACCAGTCTATTTTTTTGTCGTATATATTGGCTATGGTAGATAAAATGAGTATTGAAAATATAGTATAAGTTGACTTGAATAAATAAAATGACAGAATAAGAATATAAATAGGACAAGAATTTATAGTCTAAAATAAATATTAGATTATAATTGTAATGTCAAAAGCAAGTTATGATTGTAAGCGAAATTACATATTTAATTTGTGAAAAGAGTTAAGTGAAAATAAGAAAGGGAAAAATAATGATAAGATATACAAACGAATTTTTAACTGATGGGGATATTACAATTGAAAGAGTGGCTAATCGGTTAAAATTGATTTCAGAAGGAATAAAAAATAGCAATAAATTAAATCTTTGTGATATTAATGTTATCTGCGAAGAAATTTTTGGAAAAATTCTAAATACATTATATGGATATGAACTTGTTACAATTGGTGTGCAAGGGAAGCCACATTATGTTGCCATTGATTTGGTGGACAAGAAAAATAAAGTTGCTTATCAAGTTACATCAACAGTACGTAGAAGTAAAATTGAAGGTACCACAGAGAAATTTGTAAAAAATAAATTGTATAAAGATATAGATGAATTGTATATTCTGATATTGAATGATGATCCTCATAAATATCGGAACGACAATAATGAAATAGATATAAAAACAACGAAAAAGTTTACTATAAAAAATAATGTAATTAATTTTGAAAAATTAATTACTGAGATAGAAACAAAAAGTAAAAATAATCCGAAGTTATTAACGAAAATTTATGGATATGTAAATATGGTTTTCGAAACGGGAAGATTGTCTTGGGAAAGTATTATTTCTAAGACAAACGAATTATCACAAGAAAATATCTATAATACGAAGGAATATTATACGTGGAAAAAGGGATTTGGGGATGTTAGTTTATTTGCTTTTATTCCAAAAAGTTATAAAGAGAAACTTTCATGCGTAGTGGAATTTAGAAAATACAATATTGAAGGCGCAATTATTTCTATAGATCAAGAAAAATTACTTAAAGATTATTTTGTTACAAAAGAGGTATTTCAAAATAAGCATATTATTGGAAGAGAAACATTAGATGATGATAGTTGGATTGAAATTGAAAATATTAGAATGAAAATAAATGCATATTCTGCATACCATTTATATTGCCTTTTTAATGATCTGCATAATGTCTATAAAGAAGCACAAATTGAAATTAACAAGATTATGGGGACAGAAGGTTTAGCAGAGAAGAATGGAAAATACTTAATTGCAAACGTTTCAAAAGAGCAATGGTTTAGAATAATTGAGTTTGCACAAAAGCATGATTGCTATAGCTATAATGAAAATGGAGATGAGGAATGGAATATATTTGATAATAAATCGGTCATTGATTTCTTTTATCTATCTCCATATTTTTATGGAAATAAAGATAAAGGTATTATACATGCTGAGATTAGAGTGGAATTTTTGTACAATGATACTGTAAATGTTTTTTGGATTCCAGGATACAAAGATACTTCTTATAATTGTATGGAGTATTTTGATAATGTAGTTAAATGGAAAGCGGATTATACTAAAGAATGGTTTTGGAATGCTCTAATACCTAAAATTAGAGAAGATGAAAAAGAAGTTAAAAATAAAGCATATGAAAATAGTTTTTTTAAAAAAGTAGTAGGAATAAAAAATAAAATCAAAAAATTTTTAGCTTAGATATGAATAAAAAGATTTGGGGAGAGGAAAAGTGTTATGTATACAGCAAATCAGATTTTGAAAAAGGATGGTTTATCATTAGAAATTTTGTATAAACTTTCATACCAATCAAAATTAGGAATAAATTTAAAAAAGAATCTTCACTATTTTGAGAAAAACAGTTTGTTTCAGGAATTAATTTGTGTGAATGAATGGTATGATAGTTTATAATTTATTATATAATATTGCAACAGATTATCGGGTAAAAAGTATTCAGTTAGCTTTCTTTAAATATAATAGATATTATCCTGATCATCAAACAAGAAAGGTATTTGATGATTTATTGGGATTTCGTACTGAATATTCTTATGCGGCAGAGCCGCCTGTCCAGTTTAGACTGAGCCATCTGTCCAGACGGAGTGAGCCACTATAATATTTGCGAGTTTACTCGCGTAATGATTTATCTAATCCGTAAACTTCACGCATAGAAATATCATGTTCAATATCAATACCTCTGATATTGATCCGATAACTGTCATATGCAATACGATCTAATATAGCATCTGCCAATGGACTGTCTGAACCTCCAAGTTGATCATACCATTCTTCAAATTCATACTGAGAACAAAAGATGGTAGATGATTTTTTACGTCTTCTGTGTAAAAGTTCAAAAATATCTCTTTGTTCTGATTCAGTTGGCTTTAATAAAAGCCATTCATCTAAAATAAGAAGAACCGGATTTGCATATTTAGCCATGATCTTTTTGTAATTGCTATTGTCACGAGCCAGCTCAAGATCAATCAAAAGATCAGGTAACCGAACATACTTGGTATTAAAGTATTGTTTACATGCTTCCATACCAAAGGCACATGCCATGTACGTTTTTCCGCAACCAGTTGCACCTGTGATAAAGATATTTCTATGTTCAGATATATATTCACATGTAGCAAGACGAGTGATCAATTCCTTGTTCAGTTTACGTCCGGATGTATAATCGACATCCATGATACTTGCATCTGGCTGATCAAACTCAGCTTTTTTGATCAGTCTCTTTAATCGATTACTTTTTCGGTTATTATATTCGATATCTACAATCATACCGAACCGGTCTTCAAAAGGAACTTCGTTAAATTCAGGATCATTCAACTGATTACGAAATGAATCGGCCATACAGCTAAGTCGCATTTCAATTAGTTTATCAATTGTACTTTGATTTGTCATAGTTATTTACCTCCGATAATAATCAGCACCTCTTGTGATGCCGTGTGCTTTGTGTGTGGATTCTGTATGATCAGCTTCCGATTTTAGTTTTTTTGAACTGGTCACAAGAATGTTTTTAATGCTCTTATAACTCGGTGACGAAGTATAGGATAAGGCTTTTTTACAAGCAGCTTCCAATAAAGTATCAGAGTACTTTTCTGCAAGCTTCAGTAATCCCATACAACTTCGGTAGGTTTGCTGCTCCACACGTTTGGAGGTTAAGATTGCATTGACTGCATGATATGTATTTATTCCAATCTGTTCAGCCCATTTACGGAAACGATCACCATTCCATTCAAGATATTTCTGATGATCCTCTGGCATATGTGCTGTAACAGTACTGTATTGACCCGGACGTCCTTTTAGTCGACGATGAGAAGCAATACGATTGTGATTATAAAAGATCTCAACTGTATTATCTGTTATTTTTACATCAACTTTCTTTTTGATGTATTCATAAGGAACTGAATATAGCATTTTATCCACAGATATGTGATAATTGAACTGAACTGTGGCGGTTTTCCAGTCGCTTAGTTCAAAACGGGTAGCAGGTAATGGGGATAGCAAAGGCTTTTCATTTTCAAGGAATAGCTCCAACCGGCTACCTTCCTTTTTTTGAAAGAGTTTTTGGTTAAAAGTCAAAAGTTTTTTTCTGATAGCCCGATTTAATTCCGCAAGTGAAAAGAACTGTTCATTGCGAAGTGCTGCTGTGATCCACGTAGATATATTTCCAACGGTTCCCTCTGCATTCGGTTTATCTTTAGGACTTCTGACACGAGCAGGTATGATCGCAGTTCCGTAATATTCAGCTAGTTCCTGATAGGTTTGATTGATCTGTTGATCTTTCCGTTTTCCGTTATGGATAACTGCTGTTTTACAATTATCTGGCACGAGGATCTTTGCAACACCGCCAAAATATTCATACATATGAATATGAGCCTTGATCCATGATCGTTGTTTCATATCCAAAAAAGCTTCAACGTAAGTATACTGACTGTATGTCATCACACCAACAAAGATATGTGCCTTGATGATCTCTCCTGTATCTGGATCGATGATCATTGCAGGATCACCAGCCCAGTCAACTTCGATCTGTTCTGCAGGTTTACGTTTGATATGCATGGTAGCACGATGTTTCTGCTCATCCTGTTGAATGTGATAACAGAATTGAGAATACATCAATGGTTCATCTCCATTTGCACGGCAATCTTCAATATATTCTGTCCAGAGAAGTTTTTTACTGACACCATTGCGGAGTAGTTCTTTTCGGATGTAATCATAATCAGGCATCCGACGGTTTGATCTGTTGTGTAGTTTTGGATATAACAACTGCTCTAATACTGCATCTGTTTGATCATCTGATAATGGCCAGAAAAGATTTAACTCCTTAGCACGTTTTAAAACTTTTGAAACAGTATTTCGAGAACATGGAACACTTAAAGCAATGTTCCGATTACTAAATCCCAGACTGGAAAGTCTGAGAATCTCACGATATTTGGTCATCGTTAGGACCTCCTTCATAATAGATTTACACCTAATAAAAGTGTATAAAACTATTATAAAGGAATCGGCTCAATGAATCCGGAACAGTGGCTCAGCCTAAAATGGAATGGTGGCTCAACCATGTCGGACAGATGGCTCAATCAGTCCAAGATTATTCATCCAGCTTCTGATTTTATGAAATCATTATACCTTTTTTCGCTTATCCTGTCATCACATTTCATCAGATCAGAACCTGTCAAAATCCTCCTGTGTGGCGGATATGACGCACATCCCCGTCAAACTCAAAAAGCAGGGCAAACAGTGCCAGTTCTGCATCCGAGTTTTCAATCAGAACACCCTTGGCATCCAGCTTCTCTCTCAGCACATCCGTCCGGAAACTCTCCGGAATCAGTGCAAGTTCCAGACCTCCGACTTATTATAAAAAATCCCGGCATCATCCAGAACTGTTTCCACCAGAGCTTCTGCCCCTGGATCCTTCCGGTCCGTGTAAAGCTCTATCCTTACTTCACTGATCCGGAAGTATACCCGCCCGTCTGCCGAAAAATTGTCACTGCCGGGAAGCAGATAACAGATAAACGGCGGATCCGGGCTTTACCCTTCTGCAAAATGATCAACTTCCAAATATCTCGCAAGACTTATCACTTATCCGTAACTCCCCTGCTTTAAATTGTATTCTTTATTCTTTATTGCTTTGTATGGAAATTCAACTGATTGTCTATATCCCGTCCAGCATACATTGCTCTAAGTATTGTTACAACCTTTTTATCACTATTTGGAATATATAGTATCACATAATTATCTACTGGTAATATATGAAGTTCACGACTTTTCCACGGTTCTTTTTCATATTTTCGATAACGCTCCGGCATCATATCAAGACTTAATATCTGTTCTTCTAGACGATCAAGTTGTCCGATTGCATTTTCTGGTGATTGTAATTCAAAAGCAATATATTCAAAATTTCTCTCAAATTACGGTCTGCCTGTTCAGATACTTCTACTTCATATATCATAAGCCATAATCCTTGCGAATATCAGCAAA
>OGMW01002481.1_pt1 | contig 12257 bp, 11 predicted proteins | sample 1573281 | NCBI WGS metagenome assembly OGMW01 (sample SAMEA2581907, study PRJEB24529) | metagenome | biome: Human gut stool | place: China | collected 2011
AATGGCTGAGTATGGTTTTCTCACAAAATATATCTTTGGAAAAGGCATTGAGGAAATCGACATCAACTCTTGGCAGGACATTGAGGTGCAGTATTCAGACGGCAGAAATGTAAAGTTGGATGAGCATTTTGACTCACCCGAACACGCAATCAATGTAGTGCGAAGAATGCTCCATGTGTCGGGCATGGTTTTGGACAATGCCAGCCCCGTTGTCCTTGGACACCTTTCCAAAAATATTCGTATTGCCGCTATGAAAACCCCCATTGTCGATGAGGATGTGGGCATTGCCGCCTCTATTCGTATCGTAAACCCACAGAGCATGAAAAAAGAGGATTTTGTAAGCACAGGAACCGCCACAGGCACTATGCTTGACTTTTTGTCGGCTCTCATTCGTTACGGTATTTCCGTCTGTGTTGCAGGCGCAACCAGTAGCGGTAAAACCACTGTCCTCGGTTGGCTTTTGACTACCATTCCCGACAATAAGAGAATTTACACCATTGAAAACGGCTCTCGTGAGCTTGACCTCGTCCGCTATCGGGACGGCAAGGTGGTAAACTCGGTAATCCATACCCTTACAAGGGACAGCGAAATTCAAAGTCAGTGCATCGACCAAATCAAACTGCTTGATATGGCACTTCGTATGAACCCCGACATTGCCGTAGTGGGAGAGATGCGTGGTCCCGAGGCAAACGCAGGTCAAGAGATGGCTCGAACAGGTATTGCTGTTTTAACAACAATCCATGCAAACTCCTGTGAAGCTACCTACCGCCGAATGGTATCTCTTTGTAAACGAGCTGTGGATATGAGCGATGAAACCCTTATGCAGTATGTTACCGAGGCATATCCCATCATTGTATTTTGCAAACAGCTTGAAAACAAGCAAAGAAGAATGATGGAGATTATGGAGTGCGAAATCCTCCCAAGCGGCGAGCGAGTATACCACACCCTGTTTCGGTATGTAATTACCGAAAACAAAACAGTAGATGGCAAATTTATCATTGACGGCTACCATGAGCAAACAAACTCTATCTCCGACAGCCTATCCAAAAGGCTACTGGAGAATGGTATGCCTTTGGCAAACATTGAAGCCTTAAAAAGTGAGGTGAAACCAACTTGAATTTAACTCTACTCTTTGCCTGTATCGGTATGATTACAGGCTTTTTTATTCTGCTGTCCCTAACTCCCACCGAGTTTACAGACGGCATCTTTCTAATTCCAAAAGCCTACAGGCTGAAATTAAAGAAAGCACAAACCGAAAAAAGGTTGGCTTCCTCAAAAAAGAAATCACTGAGGTGCAAGAGATTTTAAGGGTGACAGGCAGGAGCAAGCGTTTTCCGTTTATATGCTTATTGTCTTTATCACTCTTTGCTGTGGGTGCAGCAATTGCCATAAGCTTCGGGAACTTTTTTGCTGTGCCGGTGCTTGCCGTGGGTTTTATGCTGCTGCCATTTTGGTATATTCGGCTCACCCAAAGCCATTTCAAAAAGGATATTTCAGCAGAACTTGAAACGGCACTGTCTATCATTACAACCGCTTACCTAAGAAACGAGGATATTGTGACGGCGGTAGAGGAAAACATCGGTTATTTGAACCCGCCTGTGCTGTCTGTTTTTAAGGCATTTACCTATCGAATCAAGATGATTGATCCAGACATTGTTTCGGCTCTTTTGTCTATGCGAGGACAGATTGACAATGCGGTATTCCATGAATGGTGCGATGCAATGATTGCCTGTCAATCGGACAGAAGCCTGAAAAGCACACTGACACCTATTGTGACAAAGCTATCCGATATGCGAGTGGTAAACGGCGAGCTTGAAAACTTGGTGTTCGGCCCACGAAAGGAATTTATCTCAATGCAGGTGCTGATGCTCTGCAATATTCCCTTGCTGTATTTCTTAAATAAGGATTGGTACAACACACTTATGCACTCGGCACCGGGGCAGATTGTCCTTGCCATCTGCTTTGTGATTATGTTTGTATCTATGGCATTTGTGGTAAAGCTGACACAGCCAATCGAATACCGAAGATAGGAGGTTTACAATGCAATTTTTAATTTTACTCTTTGGCACATTCTTCGGTTTGGGTGTGTTTTTCATTCTTGCCGATGTGCTGAAGCTCCCAAGTCTTGCCACAGGCAAGGCAATGCTCACCGCCACCAAGCAAAGTGGTGAAAAAGCCAAATCCATTGATGCACTGCTTACAGCGTGGTCAATAAAGCTGGCTCAATTTTTGCCTATGGATGAGTACAAAAAAATCCGTATGCAGCACACCTTATCGGCTGCAGGTATGAAAGAAACTCCCGAGGAATTTACAGCCTATGCAATCCTCAAATCGGGAATGATTGCTCCTGCGGTCATTCCTTGTCTTTTGGTCTTTCCGCTCCTTGCACCTATTGTGGTGTTTTTATCGGTGATTGTCTATTTTAAAGAAATCCGAAAAGCCGATGAAAAGCTGTCTGCAAAACGAGAAAAAATCGAGGTAGAATTGCCGAGGTTTGTTGCCACCATTACACAGGAACTAAAGGCAAGCCGAGATGTACTCTCCATGCTTGAACATTACAAAAAGAATGCCGGTGAGGAATTTGCAAGGGAGCTTGATATTGTAACAGCCGATATGCGCTCAAGCAGCTATGAGGCAGCTCTCACAAGATTTGAGTCAAGGCTCAATTCTCCCATGCTCTCCGATATCACAAGAGGTTTAATCGGTGTACTGCGTGGCGATGACGGCGGAATGTACTTCCAAATGCTATCCCACGATATGAAGCAGTTGGAGCTGCAAAGGCTAAAGGCAGAAGCTCTTAAGATACCGCCGAAAATCAGAGTGTTCAGCTTTTTAATGCTGATGTGTTTTCTTATGATGTACATGGTGGTTATCATCTTTGAGATTATCCGCTCCCTCGGCGGAATGTTTTAGGGGGTGGAAAGATGCAGAGATTACTAAAACCCCTAAAGAACAATCGTGGCGAGGGATACATTGATGTAGTGGTTCTTGTCTTATGTGCCATGCTCGTGGTGGCACTTGCCGTCAAGGTATTCCCAGCCTACATTGCAAAGCAAAAGGTGGATACCTTTGCAACAGAGCTTATGCGTGAAGCCGAGATTGCAGGCAGAATCGGCTCGGAAACCTCAAGGCGAGAAGAAATCCTTGTGGACAAAACAGGCATCAATCCCGATGTAAATTGGTCACGAACAGGCAGAGTACAGCTTAACGAGGAAATCACTGTGGTGGTGACCTATCGAATGGACATTGGCTTGTTCGGTGACTTTGGCTCATTCCCTGTAACACTCCGAGGTGAATCATTGGGCAAAAGCGAGGTGTATTGGAGTGCGACACGTTCCTAACTGAAAAGGTTAGGCACAAAGCAGAAAGAGAGGTGAAATTAAGCTTTGTAGAACTGATATTTCTACGGATGGAATGATGGGGTAACGCCCTGAAACGTCCGCCCTGATACTCCGACGTGCATAATGTTGGCAATGACAGAATTGTGCGAAGCTCGGTGAAGTCGGTTGACTGCACTCGCTCGTTTGGTTGAAAAATCAGACAGCAAAAGCAAGCCAGAGGTGGCTGTGAGTGTTAGACCGGGGGTCTATAAAATACCTATGGTGAGAATAGTTCTGCTGAACAGACTAACGCCCGATTGTACGGGTCTAAAACACTATGCGGCATAATCTGCCGTGTTATCCTGTATTGGATAGCTTGTGAGGTAAAGTAAAATTTCCAGTTATGAAATACCTTGCGCCGTTAAAGGCGGCTCCAAGCAAGCAGGCTCATAGGGCAGCCTAAGGGTATTATGTAAAGATAAGAAATATCGGAACGTGGTAAGGTCAGAACGGAGAGGTGTTGCTGCCTATGACACGTTATCAGCGAAATCATTTTTTTGTATAAGCTGATTTTATCTGGCTGAAAGCAGGGGCACAGTACCGTCGAAGCTATGGAAACATAGTGGAGGGATAGCCCCAAGTCAGGTTCAGAAACAATTACAATCAGAGAAATTACACGTTCAAAGGGTCAGAGTAAGACAAGAGGGACTGCCTCGGAAAGGAGTGTGGTTGGCTTTGAGTTTTGCGAGAAAACACCCATTAAAGAAATCAAAAATAAGACACAGCGAATATTACGACCAACAAGAACTGCACTTTTGTTTGTATGAGGAAAGTAAACAAGGTAAGCAATTTAATAACCTCTATCCATTGATTACAAGTGAGGAAAATATTAAGCTTGCCTACAGAAATCTGAAAAACAACAAAGGTAGCAACACTGCTGGAACAGACAACAAAACGATTAGGCATCTGTCCGTAATGGACGGAAACACGCTGGTTGAAACAGTGAGATACAGACTTAAAAACTACATGGCACAATCGGTAAAGCGAGTAGAAATTCCAAAGGGCAATGGGAAAATGCGTCCTCTCGGCATTCCCACAATTATGGACAGGTTGATACAGCAATGTTTTCTGCAAGTGTTAGAACCTATTTGTGAAGCAAAATTTTATGGTTCAAGCTATGGCTTTAGACCAAACCGCTCATGTGAGCAAGCAATAGCCCATGCTATGAAATATATGCAGCAGGTCAATCTGCACTATGTGGTGGATATTGACATCAAGTCGTTTTTCGACCATGTCAGCCACCGAAAATTACTTCGGCAATTATGGAGTATAGGCATTACAGATAGTCGTATCTTGGCAATTATTGCAAAAATGCTGAAAGCGGAAGTTGCAGGAATTGGCTTCCCCACAGAGGGAACGCCGCAAGGTGGGGTCATCTCCCCATTGCTGTCCAATGTCGTGCTAAATGAATTGGATTGGTGGATAGCCAGCCAGTGGGAAAATATGCCTACAAGACACCCATATGTAGAAAGAAATCCCGATGGAAAGCTAAACCGTGGCAACAAATACACTGCACTAAAGAAAACGAACCTGAAAGAGGTCTATATCGTTCGATATGCAGATGATTTCAAAATCTTTTGCAGAAAACGAAGTGACGCAGATAAAATATTTGCGGCTACAAAGAAATGGCTCAAGAAACGATTAGACCTTGATATTAGCTCCGAAAAATCCAAAGTGGTAAATCTAAAGAAGAACTATTCGGATTTCTTGGGGTTTCAGTTGAAGCTGGAACGCAGAGGGTATGCCACAACAGGAAAACCAAAATACGTAGTTAAGTCTCATGTTTCACAAAAGGCAACCGCAAAAATTATTGAGAAGGCAAAATATTATATCAGCACAATGCAACATCAGCCCACAGGTCAAGGCAGATATGCCGCAACCTTGAAATGGGCGGCATTTGTAATGGGAGAACACAATTTTTACCGTTTTGCCACCTGTGCAGGCAAGGACTTCTCACAAATCGCCTATATCGTCAGCAAAAGTATGGACAACCGTTTGAAGCCTAAAGGACGGAAAGCGTGCAAGCGATGGAAAAAGCCAATAGAGCCTGTTATGTCACAAACGCTAAAAGAGCGGTATGGAAAAAGTAGGCAGATGAGATATTTAGATGGCAGATATGCCATTGCCCCAATTTCGTTCTGTCAGCACAAAGCCCCCATGATGTTAGGCAATAAAGTCAATAAATACACACCAGACGGCGTGAAAGAAATTCACAAAAATTTGGAGTTTGTTGATGTTGATACATTGACCTTGCTTATGAAAAATCCAGTGCGGGGAATGTCGATAGAATATAACGATAATCGACTGTCTCTATATGCCGCACAAAAGGGAAAATGTGCTGTGAGTGGTGAGCTTTTAAAAATATACAATGCGCACTGCCATCATAAAAAGGAAAAAAGCAAGGGCGGCAGTGACAAGTATCAGAATTTGGTGCTTGTCAGCGACATAGTTCATCAACTTATCCATGCCACACAAGAAACTGTCATAAAACGGTTGTTAAATGAATTATCGTTGTCCAGCAAGGAGCTTAGCAAATTAAACAAATTCAGAAAGTTGGTTGGAAACCATGAACTTAAATTCTCGACAAAATAGTGTAATGAACTCTGTTGTTACTGAACTTGATGGAACGCCGAGTGAGGGGAAACTCTCATGCTCGGTGTGGTGCGGGGGAAAATCTGAAGATGATATCAAAGGATTACCTATCGCAATAATGATGATACAAAAATTATTGAAACCCCTAAAAAACAAACGTGGCAACGGTTACCCTTTAGCCGTTGCCATTACCCTTGTTTTAGTGATGATTTTTACAGGCATTTCCGAATACTTCCGCCTTATGATAGTAGCCGAAGGTGTTCGTGATGCCCTACAAGGTGCAGTCATTGCCACCGTCACCGAAAACTATGATGATGTTTATCATGGAGTGCGTGAGGGGTATTCGGGAGGGTATCAGCCAATGGCTGATGACTTCGAGGAATCCTTGGACTATGGCGATATTTATGATAAAATGGATACAATCCTCGGACTTACAGTGGAAAACGGTTATCATGTGAAATCAGCAAGCGATACCACCGAAACTCAATTTAAAATATGGGGATTAGATGTAGATATTGAAAACGCACCCCTTGCCTCGGCAGATCGTGAGGGCAACAGGTTCAAGATTGATAGCTCCATTGAGCTTGAAGTTCCAGTCTCCTTTGGCGGAAAGCTACTGCCGCCTATGAGAATTAAGGTGAAAAACAGTGCCGGTTATACCCCTATCTTTTAACTTTCCCTTAACTTATCATCTTTCAGTAGCTTTAATTTGCTTTGTGTGGTAGTGTTTGGCTTAACAAAAATACAGGAGGAAACCTCATGAAAAATATGACAGATAAAACAAAGAAAAGACTTGAAATTGCAGGCGGTCTTGCCATTAGTGCAGTGCTTGTGATCCTTATTGCAGGAGCATTCAAAGCTCCTGCCACTGACGATGTGGATATTCCAAACAGCAGCAGCGAAGTCCCAAGCATCGTGGTAGAAACCCCAAATACCACAGAAAAAGAAAATGACATTAAGGTCCCCGACATCGAAATTCCACAGGAAACAGAAAATCCAAATGGCGATGACAAGGGTACAGACCAAACCATTCAACCCGACATTCCCGAAAAGCCAACCTACACCGAGGAAGAACTGAAGAACCCCGACCAAAAGCCAAACGGAGAAAAAGTAGATAAGCCTACCGAGGAAAATCCCACTCCTCCTCAGACACAAGACAAGCCGACAGAAAAACCAAGCAAGCCAACAGGTGGCTTACCGGGCTTCGACAATGTACCGAACATGGGAGAAAATACAGGCACAGTTGTAGGTAGCGATGGTGATATTAATACCCAAGTGGGAGTCATGGACTAAAATACAATAGATAAAAGAAATGCACTGCAGTTAAGCGGTGCATTTTTCTTTTATAGAAAGGAGCTTAGATGAAAAAAATCATTACAGCACTTTGCCTAACCCTTGCCATTGTGTGTAGCTTTTCTATCTCTGCTTTTGCGGTGGGAGATGGAAATATTGATGGTGGCGGTGGTGACATGGGAAATGGAACAAGTACCAATTCATGGTCTTCGGGCAACGATGGAGTGCGTGTAACTGTTGTTAAAGCCGATACTCATTCCCCCGTCACCACACCCATTGATTTTACGAACAAGAAACCAGCCTCATCAATATTCCATTTTGGAAAAGCGAGTAAAATTCAATACACCAACGGCAAAGGACTATCACCTCAACAAGGGGGATACAAATATGAAAACCCAGATATTTTAATGCCCCAAATTGTAAGTACAAACGGTACGAACAATATTGATGCAATAAAGAAATATTTCACCTCTGAATATCTTGTAAAAACTTTAGCGGAATTAACAGGCATGGACTACGATGTACTCATCGGCGGTAAATACAAGCTATTGATAGAGCCTTTTGCATTTTATAAGTTTGAGGGAGTTATGGTGCTGACCACTGCAACCGAAGCGGCAATCTATGACGAGCAAGTCAGTGGCTTGCTTCGCAAGCGAATGGCATCATTGACACACAAGAATCTACCGCTTGCCATGTTCCTCGAAGTATCAGATCTCGGTTTTCCTGCTTGGGGTGGCAGTACCACAGGTCATGCTACTAATGCAAATATAAAGTCCTCTCTTGGTCTTGGCATTGTACGATTTACAGAACAGCCCGAAAAACCGAATGTTTCAAGCTATGATTACGAGTATAGGGTAAACACCGAGGTCATCACAGCAGTAACAGTCAGTGGTGGACAGTCTGATCCCGATAATCCTACAACAGTTAGCTTCAGTATTGGAGGTAGAACCTATAATGTGGGCAATGTCTATTATCCCGAAGGTGATAGCCAGATTGCTTGGATAAAATGGACTACCCCTTCTACCGAGCAGGATATGGTAATCAATGTTTCTGTTCGTGGTCCCGGCGGTACAGACAAAACCACCATCAATTGCAAGATTGTTGACCTTGACAAGAACCCTCCGCCAAACCCTGTTGCCGATGACCGAAACGATAGCTTTGGGCAAGAATCTGTTCCCACAAGAGCAGAAAAGAAAAGAGCAGATTGGTCGGTGTGGCGTCCGTGGTGGCAAGAGTACTGGGTGGACAGAGGTCATTGGGAACGAGATAGCTGGACAGACAGCGATGGAAAAACCCATACAAGTCGCTACTGGGTATCAAACTGGGTAGATGAGGGATGGTGGGAGTTCGATTTGAACCGCTACTATGCTTCCTTTTCTGCCAATATGAACATTACCTGCGACAGCAAAAATCCAACCGCCACAGGCTCTACTATGAAAAGTGGCTATGGTATCAACCAAAAAGTGTCGGCATCGGTCAGCACCAACCAATCCTCTGCAGTTTCCAAATCACAAAATGCTGTCAGCTATTTCCCTGAGTTTAACTATAAAACCTACTGGAGATTGCTTGAAAGAATGGGCGGTGGCAGCTTTGAATTTAAGAAAAACAACTACTCTACCTACAAAAACAGAACCCACTTCACACCTGTGTGGTTTCCAAACGGTAGCTATGAGGTGAACACTTGGGTAATTGACAGTTGGACCCCTATGGGTATGCTTTCGGCAAACCTAACCGACACATTGAACATCAAAGGATCTGTTTGGGATGACTGGCATATCGGTCCTCTGAACCCTTAAAATGAAAGGAATAAAAGTATGACAAAAAACAAAAAAATAGTATTTTGCATCGTGATTGCAGTGATTGTGTGCCTTGCTTTTAGCACCACAGCTTTTGCTGCAGGGGATGTTGCCGGAGCCATTGAGGGAACTTGGAATGATGCTTCCGGGCAAATCAAGACAGTAGTAAACAAGGTTGTATTCCCTGCAATCGACTTAATTTTGGCGGTATTTTTCTTCGCCAAATTAGGCATGGCTTATTTTGACTATCGAAAAAGTGGACAGTTTGAATGGACAGGACCCGCTATTTTGTTTGCTTGCTTGATTTTCACAATTACCGCTCCGACATATATTTGGACTATTTTGGGTATGTAATGTAACAAGGCACTACACCGATAAAAAGTGTAGTGCCTTGTTTTAACATTCATAAAAACGAGGTGCTATAATTCGAAAATATAATCTACTCATCAATTCGTTTCATTGAAGGCAATACCAAAGTTAGTAGTGCAAGCACTAAAATAGCAACACCGGACATTGCAAACCAATAGTTTATGCCAATTTTATCTGCAAATACACCTGAAATAATAAGTCCAAGAGGCATTGCTAAAGACATAATGCTACCAAGTAGCCCAAAGACTCTGCCTAAATATTCGGGTTTGATTTTCTCTTGAATTAGCACCGTTTGGACTCCACTGTAAAAAGGTGCAGACACTCCCATAAAAACACTGCAAACAACAAAGATTATAAATCCATTTGTAGGCAACAGCCCTGAAATTGTAAGTGCAGACCCCATAAATAAGAACGAGGTAAAAATGCTAAGGTTTCTTTTCTTAAAGCCACCCCAAGTGCTTAGTAATACACCACCTAAAAGCATTCCAACTGCAAAAACAATCTCTACAATGGAGGCGTGAGTCGTTGTGCCACCAAAATAGCTCATACTCATCAAAGGGAATAAAGCGTTGATAGGCATATAGATAAAGCAGTAAAAAGCTGTAATCCATAGAAGTGTAAAAAGACCTTTGTTTTCTTTTAAAATTGCATAACCTGCCTTAGCTTCAGAAAACATACTTCCTTGTTCTTCTTGAGGTGCTACTTGATGTTTTGGTATTTTTACCATCAATACAGTAATACAAGCAATTAAAGCGCCAAAAACATCAACAGCAATTACCATGTTTAAGTCCCAAGTTGCATATAAGAAAGCAGCAATAGCTGGGCTTAAAATAAAACTAACCGACTGAACCGACTGGCTATAACCAGCACATTTTGTGAGCTTATCTTCCGGCACTAACTGAGGCGTAACAGCGTTTAATGCTGGGGAGTGAAATGCTGTGCCAACACTTCTAACAAATAATACAACCATAACAACCCATACAGGTAGCTCAGTTGTAAGTGCTACTATTGCAAGTACAGCACCAGCACCAGCGATTATAATATCTGCTACTATCATTACAGTTTTTCTGTTAAAACGATCAACAAGTACACCAATCATAGTTCCTAAAATAGCTTGAGGTAAAAAACCTACCATAGTTGCCATGGATAGTACCATTGCCGAACCTGTTGTATTTGTGAGATGCCAAATGATAGCCATTTGTAATACTGCGCTTGTGATTAAAGAAATTGCTTGACCTGCCCATATTGTAAAGAAACTGCGTTTCCAATTTTGATTATTCATATATATTCTCCTCATAAATAGGTTAGTTATTGTTTATCGTATATTTTGCTTATTGTATTATCCTTAATCTCGTATACAATAGTCGCTACATTTTCAACTAAGCGTTTATCATGAGAAATAAAGACAATTGTTCCGGCATAGTTTTGCATCATGCTTTCTAATGCTAGAGTACTGCTAATATCAAGGTAGTTGCTTGGTTCGTCTAACAATAAGATGTTGTACCGTGCAAGTAATATTTTAGCAAGCAGTATTTTTATAATTTCACCACCAGAAAGTACCGATAAACTTTTGTTAATGTCCCTTGGTCCAAAACCCATTGCAGCTAACGCTGAACGAATTTCTGGAACTTGATAATCGCAATCCTCTTGCATGAAGGAGATTATAGATTGATTATTTGTTAATTGATACCCGGTCTGCTCAAGATGCCCTATAACTGCTTTTGGCGAAATATTAAAACCTTCTGCACCATCTAATATCATTTTGAATAAAGATGTTTTCCCTGTTCCATTTGCTCCAGTGATTGCAACCTTTGCACCGAGAGGGATATTGATATTTGCATTTTTGAAAATGGTTTTTTCGCCAAAACTTAGATTTATTTCATTACCCATAATTGGGCACTTGTTGTGAAGTGCTAATGCCTCACTTTGCTTAAAGCGTACCATTCTTTTGTTTTCAGGTGCAGAAACATCATCTAAGGAAGCAATTCTTTGCTCAAGGTTTTTTGCGGCATTAAAAAGTTTCTTTTGCTTAGTACCAGTAGATTTTTGGTGTCCTAAACGACCAGCGCTTTCGTTTGCATTTTTCTTTGCAGAACCCTTTGATTTCTTGTCAATTTGCCCAGCTTGTTTTTGTTTTTCGAGCATAGAAAGTTCTAACCGCTGACGCTCTTTTTCGATTTTTTTATATTCTTCAGCTTTCTTTATATACTGTTCTTGCTTTTGTTGTGAATACTCGCTATATCCACCCCAGTATTCAGTTATCTTTCCATCTTTAAGTTCCCATATTTTATCTACAACACTATCTAAAAAGTAGCGGTCGTGACTTACAACAAGTAAAGCGCCTTCAAAAGCATCTATATTTTTAATGAGTAAGTTGATACCCTCTTCATCAAGATGACAAGTCGGTTCGTCTATAAATAAAGCGTGAGATTGTTTAGAAAAGGCAGTAGCTATTTTGGTGCGAGTTTCTTCTCCGCCACTCATAGTATCTTGATTGAGATTAGATACTCCAAAACGAGATAGTAGAGATAAATCAGAATCCGCATCAAGCTGACTTCTTTCCAATTGGGGGATATATGTTACAGAACCAAAATTTTTAAGTTTAGCATTTGGTAACGATTGTTTTTGGGAAAGTATATTAAGCAGCGTGCTTTTGCCACAGCCATTATCGCCAATTAGACCAATACGGTCATAAGAGTATATTTCAATATCATTAATATCTAATATCTCTTTGCCAGAGTATTCAAGATGAATATTTTCGGCTTTTAAAATTAGTTCCATTTTGTTTTCTCCTTGTCCGTTTTCATCCTATTCCTCGCATCTTTCC
>OGMW01002482.1_pt1 | contig 12246 bp, 10 predicted proteins | sample 1573281 | NCBI WGS metagenome assembly OGMW01 (sample SAMEA2581907, study PRJEB24529) | metagenome | biome: Human gut stool | place: China | collected 2011
GTTAGGAATTCTCAATCAGATTTTTCTTCCACATATATGCCTCAAGAGCCAAAAAAAACCGCCCCCGGCGCGGGAGCGGTTTCTTTGTGCGGAAAAAAGTGAGAGAATAAAAAAAGGTCAGGGGAAGGCGCTTCTAAGCGCAGGGCACACGGCACGCCTACCATGATGAACCCGAAAGGAGGGCGGTGCCGTTGTGCACCATCCCCCGGACCTCAAACTGATCAGTCTTCCACCACAATGTAGTTGGCGGTCACCGGACCGTGAACACCCACCACCTTGATGAGCTCGATGTCGGCCGTCGAAGACGGGCCGCCGATGATGTTGATGCAGCTCGGCATCCGTTCACCGGCCTGGGCGCGCTGATGAAGGATTTCAGCGAGCTGCGCCACACGCGGCAGAATCGTTGAGCGGCGGATCACCACAATCGAGTTTTCCGGCAGCAGCGACACGCTGCGGGCACGGTCCTTGCTCGAGAGCAGCACGGCAAAACCCACATCGGCAATACCGTAGTCGGCAAAGACGACACCCACTTTGGCGCGCTCGGCAACGGTGATATTTTCTTCACCGCGGTTGTAGTCCCAGATGGTCACGTCCTGGAAGGCGCCCTTGAGCGCATCGGTGATGCCGCTCTCGTGAAGACGGCTGTCGTTCGTGAGCACGACGCTATCGCCATACTGACGGGCCACTTCAACGACCCGGGCGGCAAGCGCATCGGGCGCGACGGTTTCCGTCTTGGCGAGCATCTGGTTGGAGCGCTCCACAAAGAGCTTCTCGAGCCCCGCGGTGTCGAGGTCGGTGAAGTTCTTCGTGGCATAGTCGTTCACAGGCACCGGCATCTGAGCGGGTTCGGTGCGCAGGCTGCGACCCATCTTTTCAGTCAGGGTCTTCAGGAAGGATTCGCGATTCTGAATCATAGTAGTTATCCTCAATCTCTAAACGGTTTACTTCGACTCTTTGGCACGAACTTCACGTTCATGCTCTTCGAACCAGGAGCGGAATGCCTGGCCGTCAGAGACCGGCAGGTCACGCGCGGTGTACCACTTGCCGAGTTCGCCCGGCGCAAACGGCACCTTGCCCGACTTGGAGAGCTGACCCATCTTGGCGGCGGCCTTCATGGCCGTCCCCCAGAGACCGGGCTTGCCGTTGATCCAGCCGAAGAGCTCGGTGGCGGTCTTCTCGCCCGAGGGACGCAGACCCTGTTCGACTTCGGACTTGCGGTGCTTGAGGATGAGCTTGCTGAGCGGAATCTCCACCGGGCAGACCATGTCGCAGGCCGTGCAGAGCGTGCACACGTACGGCAGATCCTTGTACTCCTCGTAGCCGCCGAGCAACGGGGTGATCACGGCACCGAGGGGACCCGGATAGATCGAGCCGTAGCCGTGGCCGCCGATTTCACGGTAGCACGGGCAGGTGTTCATACAGGCACCGCAGCGGATGCAGCGCAGAATTTCCTTGAAGGCCGAGCCGAGAATGTCCGAGCGGCCGTTGTCAAGAATGACGAGGTGGAATTCTTCCGGACCGTCCACGTTGTCGGCTTCGCGCGGCCCGGTGAGCCACGTGTTGTAGCCGGTCAGACGCGCACCCACGGCAGAGCGGGCGAGCATCGTGATGAGAACGTCAACCTCCTTGAAGGTGGGCGCAATACGTTCCATCCCCATCACAGCGATGTGGGTCTTGGGGAGCGTGGTCGTGAGACGGGCGTTACCTTCGTTCGTGACGAGACAGATCGAGCCCGTTTCCGCCACCGCGAAGTTACAGCCCGAGACACCCACCTCGGCGGTGAGGAAGTCCTGGCGCATCGTCTTGCGCAGGAACGCCGTCATGTCTTCAGGCGTATCCGCCCCTTCGTAGCCGAGCTTTTCGTTGAGCGCTTTGCGGATCTGCACACGGTCACGGTGAATGGCGGGCACGACGACGTGCGAGGGCTTGTCGCCTGCGACCTGCAGAATGTATTCCCCGAGGTCGGTTTCGACGACACGGATGCCGTTATCCTGCAGAACATGGTTCATGCCGATTTCCTCGGTGACCATGGACTTGGATTTCACGACCTTTTTGGCGTTTTTCTTTTTGCACACCTCAAGGATGTACTGGCTCGCTTCCTCCTTGGTCTTCGCGAAGTAGACGTGACCGCCGTTGGCCTCGACCTTCTCGGAGAGCTGGAAGAGGAGTGCGTCGAGGTTCTCGAGCACATAGTCACGGATCTGGGCGGCACGGTCGCGCCAGCCGTCAACGTCACCGAGCTCGGCCATGATCTTGGCACGGTTCGTCCCGATCACGTTCTGGGCCTTGGCGACGGCGCGGCGCATGATGTCGTCATCGATCTGCGCCTGGGCGCGGTCATGGAACGGCAGCGGGTTGGTGCGCAGGAACTTGTTGGGATCGGGCACCTTCACAACGAGGCGCTTTTCTTCCTGAGCCTTCTTGAACTGAACACGAATGTCTTGCATTTGTCTCTTCTCCAACAGTAGGGTTAACGGCTCATGAGCACTTCAGCGATGTGCATCACCTTGACGGGACGGCCTTCACGGGCCATACGGCCGCCGATGTTGAGCAGGCACGAGGAGTCGGCACCGATGAGGTAGTCGGGGTTGACCGTCATCATGTCGGCAACCTTTTCCTTCACGAGCGCCCCGGAGATTTCACTCATCTTCGTGGCGAACGTGCCGCCAAAGCCGCAGCAGCGGTCAGAGTGCGGGAATTCGAGCAGCTCGAGCCCCTTGACGTGCTTGAGCAGTTCGAGCGGCTCCTTCGTGACGCCGAGCTTGCGCGAGAGCGAGCAGGAGGGGTGGTACACGGCACGGCCCTCGAGGCGGGCGCCGACGTCAACGACGCCGAGCTGGTTGACGATGAAGCTCGTGAGGTCATGCACGCGTTCGGCCATGCGGATCGCGCGTTCGGCCCATTCGGGTTCGTTCACCAGGTGCAGCGCGTAGCTCATGATGGCGTACGTGCAGGAGCCCGCAGGCGAGACGATCGGATAGTCGTTTTCTTCAAAGGCGGCAATGTTGTTCTTGATGCCGGCCATGGCTTCCTTGATGTAGCCCGAGTTGAGTGCGGGCTGACCGCAGCAGGTCTGACGGCGCGGATAGTGCACGCGGCAGCCGAGCTCCTCGAGCAGCAGCACGGAGCTGCGGGCGGCGTTGGCCTTGACGGCGTCGCCGATGCAGGTAGAGAAGAAGTTAACGTTCATCATGGTTTATATCTCCAGTTTTGTTTTTGTGAGATTCGAATTCCGTGAGCCGTTCATCAGAAGAAGAACATGCTCGAGAGACCGATCACCAGCACGAGGACCACGCAGTAGATGAGTGCCCAGGGAGCGGTACCCTTCATGAGCTGGCTGTCGGCGTTCGTAAGCCCGGCCGAGCTCACAGCAATCGTGATCGACTGCGGGGCGAGCATCTTCGTGGCGGAGGCGCCGGCGGCATTCGCGGCGACCAGCCAGGTCGGATCAAGGTTAAGATGGTTGGCGGCAATCGTCTGCAGGTTGCCGAAGAGCACGTTGGCGTTCGTCACAGAGCCCGTCACAAAGGTACCCACGGCACCGATGAAGGGGGCAAAGAACGGATAGTACTTGCCGGTGGCGTCAAAGAGCGGCTGGGCAACGACAGCGATCAGACCCGTGATGTCCATGATGGTGGCCATGGCAACGATCACAGAGATGGCCACAGCGGAGGTCTTCATATGGTTGGCGGTCTGCAGAGCCGTCTTGATGATCACGCCGGGCTTGGCACCCTGGAAGAGCACACCGCCGATGAGCGTGGCGAAGATGATCAGCATGCCGGGCGTCGTGATCCAGTTGAACGTGGCCTTGAGGGTCTTCACACCGACGTCAAAGCTGAGCGACGAGGAGACGGTGTTGAGCACCTTGCCCACGCCAGGGAACAGGGGCGAGCAGGCGAGAATGAAGATGAACATGAGCGCATAGATCGACACGGCGCGCACCACTTCACCGCCCGTGGCTTCTTTGCCACCATTTTCCGTGGCAACACGGTACTCGGCAGGGGTCTTACCCTTGCGGGCACGGAAGAGGAAGAACATCGCAGCCATGCTCACCATGGAGCCGCCGAAGGCCGTGAGTTCAGGACCCACGAAGATGGCGATGATCACTTCGGGGATGAGCGTCATCACACCGGCCATGAGCGTCACAAAGAAGATACCCTTGAGCGCCTTGACGGAGCCTTCCATGATCACCACGAGGAAGAACGGGATGAGCACGTTGAGGATGGCGAGCTGGAAGACGGTGTAAGCGGAGAGACCCGTGAGTCCGACCACAGGAATATGGAGCATGTCACCCATCACCGTGAGCGGAATACCGACGGCACCGAACACCGTGGCGGTCGTGTCAGCCACGAGCGCGGCAATCGCGGCACGGATCGGGTGGAAACCGAGCGCCATCAGAATACCGAGCGGAATGGCCACAGCGGTCGAGAAGCCGGCAGCGGCCTCAAGGAACGCACCGAAACCCCAGGTAATGAGAAGGAGCAGCAGGCGGCGGTCATCGGTGACGCGCGAGAGCTGATCACGGATGATGTTCATCGCACCGGTCTTAAGCATCAGGTTGTAGGCGAAAACCGCCGCGAAGATGATGATGACGATAGGCCAGAGACCTTTGAGAAGACCGTAGGCAACGGCGTTGGCGAGAACGGGGGCCGGCGTGTCAAAGCCGAAGTAGGTGATACCCAGAACGAGGGCGAGGGTAACAAGAACGGCCTTGTAAACAGGCATCTTGACGTTGATGATCAGGACCACCAGGACGACGAGCGGAAAGAGGCCGAGAAAAAACGGTAAGTTAAACATTTTTTGATATTCCTCAGGCGAGACCGGCTGTTTACGGGAAACGCACCGGGCTCGGGTTCTTCTTGAAAGACTGCTCCCTCGTGCGGGCTCGCCTGACGGTGTGTGATGAGTTTCCCCTGGGGGTGCCTGTGGTCCCAGCAGGAAGCGCACGACCGTGAGGTGTTCGCCGGCGGGGGAGGACGGGAGGACGGTAAACGCAGTGGCGCAGACTGTGGCGTGACACGCGGGCGGCAGAGAAGAGCTGCGCGGACACTGTTTTTTTATTGTCTGAGGTCCGTCTCGCGCAGATAACTGCAACTCGTTGATTTGTCACGATAAATGAGCGTCGGGTTCATCGATCTCCTATCGTTGCCTGCATTCTAACAACGGCTCTCAGGGTTTCCCATTAGTCCGTTGACGGATAGCTATAGCCTTTTGGCTGAGTGGCGCTGATAGCTTTTAAACAATGAATCGGGTCCGCGTCGGGGTTTTGCGCTTAAGGGTTTTTACCAATATGGTTAACCCTAGGCGTTAAGTTGTTGATTTACCGCATAAAAATTGCGTAAAACGCATTTTTTGTCCCTCCGTAAAACGGTCAGTAGGGGGCTGGTCAGTAGAGTTAGTTTCTGTGATTAGGGTACCCCTCCATATGGTGGATAGGGTAATGGAATTGTAAATTTTTGTTTCCTCACTCTTTACAACACCCGTCAGGCCTGACTTTGCGCAAATGACCAATTGTTGCAGGGATCCGTTTTGACACCGAAGGTCCTATTGCTGGCGTCAACGGACAAGGCTTTTCGGGACGTTTTGCCTCTCTCTTTCGGGAGAGGGTAAACCCTGAGAAAAGTGCGGCAAATCACACTTTTCTAGTTCTTTCCTAGTTCTCTTTACCAGTGGGAGAAAAAGCGGGGGCGGCCGTCAGTGAAAGCCCCTCTATGCAAACGCCTCTGCGGACGGCTTTAACGGGTCGCGTCAGCGCGGGCAACGCTGCCGTCGGTCACTATCTATATAGGACGCCACGGAGAGCCTCTTAAAGAGTCCCGCGAGAGAGGCCGCGCAAGAAGAGGAGAGCCCGATCGGCAGGGCTGCTCCACGGTGTGCGGTCCCGATCCGGCTTCGGCGCTGGCGACGAGTCTTCTGCTACCACAAGGCTTGCCGGAAGTTCCAACTGGAATTCCTGCGGACAGGCTCGGAAAATTCAGCCGTTATCTATGATAAAAAACCAGCCGTTCCGAATGGCTTTTCCCTGCCTGTGGGCCCGATACTGCGAACACTGCTCAGACCGGTTTCCTCTTTGATCGTAACTTACCTCCCGCCTGCAGCGGCGCACAGCGGAGAAAAAGGCGTCACGCCCGAGGGATAAAGTGGTACACTTTTTAAGCCCGTCAAATATATTTAACAATTGCGTCGCTTTTTACACCTGCCACCACCGGAATTTTGCGTAAAACACCTCCGTCAGGGCGTTTATTGAGGGTGCAAAAGGAGGCATTTTTCTGTGAAAATCCCTGAAAACTACACCAAATTTCGGTCATTGTGATTAGTCAGGGGGAGAATTTTGACAAAAATTTAATGAAATTCTACAAAAACTAATCCAAAAGGACTAAAAAAGACCCCTTCAATAACTATATGTAAGTAACCAGTTTCGTCAAAACCCCTGAGGCACTAGGGAAAACCCCGTGGGCTGCGTATAAGAAATTCTTCACAACTGACTGGTAGCACTGTTATACTGATTCCATGGTAACGCAGAGAGTTTTTTGCTCCACTGAATACACCATTTAGCGCTTTCGGATGTGACCCCTTGCCAATCCGACTGTCTCTTTTACAACTCATGATCCAAAGTGGAATCTCGTATGACCTATAAAGTGATTGATATCGAAGGCGTTGGCGAAAGTTATGCTGTCAAACTTAACGAAGCCGGCATCAAAACGACTGACGACTATCTCGCCGCCTGCAAAACCCCGGCTCAGCGCAAGGCGCTTGCCCAGAAGACGGACATCTCTGACAAGCTGATCCTGAAGTGGGCCAACCACTGCGACCTGATTCGTATCCACGGTGTGGGTCCCCAGTTTGCCGAACTGCTCGAACGTGCAGGTGTCGACACGGTCAAGGAACTCTCCAAGCGCGTTCCGGAAAATCTCCATCCGAAGATCGAGGAAACCAACGCGAAGTTCAACCTCGTTAACCGCGTGCCTGCCCTCAAGGAAGTGGTGAAGTTTGTTAACGAAGCCAAGGCACTGCCCATTGTTCTCGAATACTGATGTGTGACGGGAGACATCTCCCGGGCACCCACATGAAAAAAACCGGTTTGAGAAAAACTCGAACCGGTTTTTTTGCGCCCGGCGCAAAGAACTCTGTTGGCAGTTCAACGAAAAACGCACCTGACGCCGGTGAGCGTCAAGGTGCGTCGGATCGGATTTAAGCGAAATCAGACCTTAAGCGGCACGTCTTTCCAGGGACTGCCCTCTTCAGAGAGCAGGTTGGCGGCAATATTACTGAGTCCGGTGAGCATCATGCTGTCTCCGCCCCACATCGCACGACCGACGATGTAGCTTTGCGCCAGCGCACGCCAGTCGGCAAAATCGTTTTTCGCCGCCTCGTAGACCGTATCAATCACGCTCCAGGCCTCGTCTTCGCTCAGATATCCGCAGTCAAAAGAGGAACGCGTCACAATGACCGCCCGCCCGTAATCCCAGGCGCTGATGTCAATCGTGGCGTAGTCGGCCACTGAGCTGATCCATCCGTCGTCGGTGAGCTCTTTGGCGGTTTCCTGCAGATTCTTCAGGTACTCCTCAAGCGTTTCTCTGGCATCGGGCGGCAGACTGCTCAGATCGAGTGGCTCAGAACTCACACCGGCGGCATGTTCGCGGATCAGAAAGTAGGGACGTGTGTGGCCGCCTTCGAGCAGCCAGCGGAGCGTTTCCTCGGCGCTCGCGTGGTCGGTGATGCCGTAATAGTCCTTGAGGTTATCTCGGAGCTTTTCCACGTCGTTGCCGGTGGTGAGCGAGTCACAGAAGGACATGGTCTGTTCACCGTTCACGGCGCCCACATTAATGGCGGCAAATCGCTGCGGTGTGAGCGTGGATCCGTCGGGATGACGACGGTACTTTTCGCTCGAGAACGTTTTAAGCAGATTTTTGAAAAAGCCCATAGAAAACCTCTTGTCGGAAGAAGTGGTCAGATAATAAAATGATTATTGCATAATAAACGAGAGGTATAAAAGCTCGTATACGAGTTGTTTCACTATACTCGAGCCGATGCCGGCGTCACGCGCAAGATCGACAAGACCACTCCCGCAGGCCGGCATAAGGCCATGCACCGTCCGAACAGCCAGTCGTTGCAGCTTTCAGCAGAAGGTTTTGATAAACAGTTGCTTTTGATGTGTGTTTTTTTTATCTGCGGAGAAACCTATGAGAAAAGAGAAAATTGAATCCGTTTTGTCAGAAAATTTAGGCGAAGGTTATCGCATCGTCCGAGATAACGGTGAATTGTCTGCTGTTATTGAATGGGTGGACTGGGTTCAGCGCTCGGATGACGAGGAGGATGTGCAGATCGAAGTTCACTTTGCCGGATGACACCGAAGAGGTGTTCGAAAAGGGTGTAGAGCTCCAGCAGATCTGGCATGAGGATGCCGAAGAAACGGCTGAATAAAAAAGGAATTTTCGGCATATTTGCCGGGCGGGATTAACTTTCTGTCAGGTGAAATATTGTCACTCAAAGGCGGAGCAGGGTGGCACAAAATCTGCCACCCCAGCTAAAAACGTCCACTGAATCTCTATCCTTTCTTTTTCATGTTCGGGCGGAAGGACGTCTTTCTGTCAAAGCCGTGGCTGTCGATTTTCTGTGCATCGGTCATCGGCGGCATGATTTCCGCTTCGCTTTTCTGCTTTGAGAGAAACGCCACCAGTCTCTGCCAGACAAAATCCGGGTCGACAAAAATACCCAGCGCCTGAAGGTTCGGATTATAGGTTCGCCTGTAAACACGATAGTTTTCGCGGCGCTCAAAATCCTGGACCCATTCAACAAACTCAATCAGGACGATGGGTTCACGGCGCAGCCGTGCCTCTTCGTGCGGATCCGGAAAGAGGTGGTGCGGCGCATTTCTGAAGAGTCCCTCCTGCAGATGACGGATAAAAGCGTTCCGGTCCATGCCGAGCATCTCCGGGAGCATAGCCTCAAAGGCTGTTGTGAGGGCGAGCGTCTCGCCGTCCGTGAAGGTGAGAAGCGGCTCGCCGACATAAACCATCAGCGCGCCGGAACCCCAGCCACGGCGGCGTCGGCCGTTAAGGCTTTCAGGATCAGTCAGATCGAAATGCGTGTAGACCTTGCCGTTTTTGCTAAAGAGATGGATCAGCTCATCACCGATCAGGAGAATCCGGTGTGCGATTCCTTTGCTGTCTGACCAGGTGCGGTGTTCACCGGCAGGGGAGTTGCTGAACACGGCTGTTGTCCTGCGGTAGACCAGCTTCTCGTCCTCGCCGTATCTGGCGACTTCAAAATCGTAGAAATCTTTGAATTTACTGATGATTTTCACGTCAGATGCCTCCGGTGATGGTGCTTCTGGATATTGTATGTGAGCGGGAGCAGTCTGTGGGACTATACAAAGTGGCGAGAAGTAAGCAGTTAAGTAAAGACACCTCGAGCGGACTTCGAGAAAAAAATATCAGATACAGCTGAAAAAAATCTCAGATGACCGGTTATTATCAGTTATATCTGACAAAAAACCGGACACTGGAGACCTGACGGATGATTGCACGCGAAACCTATCTGCGCAGGATCCGCCCGTTTATCGGGTCGGATCTCGTCAAGGTGATCACCGGCATGCTCGGCTGTGGAAAGTCGGTAATGCTCGAACTTATCAGAAAAGAGCTCATCAGCGCAGGTGTCGATCCGTCCCGGTGCATTGCGTTTGACTTTGACGGCATGAGATACGCTCCCGCCAGGCTGAGCGCAGCTGCGCTCCACGATGAGGTGCTCCGGCGGACTGCCGGTATCAAAGGCAAAGTGCATCTCTTCTTTGACGGGATCGAAGAGGTGACTGACTGGGAGAAGTGCATCAGTACGCTGCGCTTGACGCTTGATGCCGACATTTACATTACGGGCTCCAATGCCGGCCTTCTTTCCTGCGAACTGGCAACCAACCTGGCCGGCCGGTATGTCGAATTTGAGATTTATCCCTTTTCATTCGCAGAATTCTGTGCGCTTTACAGTTCTGTCATTGGTGAAGAACCGGTCGAAAAACTCTTTACGCGGTATCTACACACCGGAGGGATGCCGTATCTTGCGAATATCCGGTACGAGGAAAGGCCGGGGAGACAGTATCTGGGTGATCATTTCCGAGCCGTGCTGCTGAGCGACGTCATTCAGCCTAACGGCGTGCGGGATGCTGTGCTCCTCGAAGAGATCATCCGCCATGTGATGAGCGGCACCGGCAAAACCTTTACCGGCACCGCAATTGCCAAATGCTTGAAGAGCGGGCATCGTAGAGCTGCACCGGAAACGGTTATAAGCTACCTGCGCTACTGTACTGAAGCGCACCTTCTTTATCCCGTCAGACGGGAAGATCTGCTCAGCTGCCGGATCCTCGCCTCCGGTGAGAAATACTATTGTCCGGATCACGGCATTCGAGAAGCGGTAATTGGTGGTAATACCAAAGATATTAATCTGATACTTGAAAATATTGTCTGCATGGAAATGCTTCGCAGAGGTTATGAGGTCACCACTGGGAGAGTAGGCGACAGAGAAGTTGATTTTGTGTGCCGGCGAGGCGATCAGAAACGTTATATTCAGGTGACATACTTACTGGCCGCTCCCGAGACGATTGAGCGGGAGTTTTCAGTTCTTGAAAATATCAACGACAACTTTCCGAAGTACGTTCTCTCCATGGATCCGGTCGACATGAGTCGCAACGGTATCAGGCACTGCAATATCCGCGACTTCCTTCTGGAAGAATGGCAGTGATCAATTGCGCCGAAATACGAGAGCTAAAGTACAAAGAATCACACCGACATCTGCGAAGACACGACCGAAGCCGTCGCTCGGGCAAAATCTATCCGTCTTCCAGTTGTCGTGCTCATCACTGCCTTTACCGAACCAATCATCAGAAAGATTTTCCGGTTCAAGTCAAAAGAGAAAATTGCTCTCCATAGAAAAAGAGACTTCAGGTTCACACCTGAGGTCTTTTTTAATCTTGAACGAATTTGATCGGCAACGGAGATAGAAGCGCACAAGCCTTGTCACCGGAAACTGATCGCGTTAAAATAACATCGTAGAATGTGCATTCTCATGAGTAATAGCGTTTTTTCTTCCGGCTTCACCGGGAAGAGGGTCTCTGAAACACCAGTTTCCGGCGATCCGCTTAATCAGGGCTTCTGAAGAGGAATGCGTTAATGAGTGAAAGAATGCCGCTAAATTTATTTTGTAATACGTATTTAAGAGACAAAGAAAATGGCTGGTGAAATGGTGGTTGGAAAGGTTACCGGTGCCGGATTCGACAGTACTGCGCTTGCGACCGAAGTCAGAGACGTCCGTCCGAACGCTGCGTTCGTTTATCTATCCGAGCTCACGTCCGCCACCTCGCGCCGTACGATGAAAAGCAAAATCAACCGCTTCGCACAATGGGCCGGTTACACCGGCCTTGATACCTGCGAATGGGAAAAACTCCGCCCGGAACACATACTTGCATTTTTCATCCAGCAGGAGAAAGAGGGGATTTCGGCGTCCACGCAGAACTGCTATCTGGCAGCACTCAAAGGGGTGGTCAAGGCAGCGTGGATGGCAGGAGATATGCCGCACGAGTGGTATTTAAAAATTACGGCCATGAAACAAAAGCGTTATTACCGCTTGCCGGCTGGACGGGCGATCAGTCATGAAGAAAGTCGCAAGCTGCTCGACAGCCTGAGCGGCACCTCTGTCTACGACATCCGCGATAAGGCGATCATCGCCCTGATGCTCGGGTGCGGCCTGCGCCGCGGTGAGATTCCCTACCTTCGACTGGAGAATTATGACCCGATTGATAACAGTCTGCGTCTGATCGGGAAGGGGAATAAAGAAAGAAAAGTCTTCCTGCCTAAGTATGTTGCTGATGCCCTGAACACTTGGTTGCTTAAGTACAGACCTGAAAATAAAGGGTTTATTTTCTGCCGTTTTTTTAAAGGTGGGCATCTTGACCTGACGCATCCGATCGATCCGACGAGTATCGGCCGCATCACCAAGGCACGCATGCTAGAAGCCAACAACGAACCCTGTTCTGCACACGACCTCCGCCGTACATTCGCGACCCGGTTGCTTGACCGACATGTCGACATTGTGACAGTGAAGAATATGATGGGTCACTCCAACATTGCAACGACCGCATTGTACGATCGCCGCGGTGAAGATGAGCAGAGAAGGGTGGCAGAGGAAATTGGTATTTAATAAGGCTATGTCACAACAAACAGTTGATAAATAGCCATTTTTATAGGGGAGTATCAG
>OGMW01002483.1_pt1 | contig 12240 bp, 8 predicted proteins | sample 1573281 | NCBI WGS metagenome assembly OGMW01 (sample SAMEA2581907, study PRJEB24529) | metagenome | biome: Human gut stool | place: China | collected 2011
TGGTTCGGCTGCACCGACCGGCGGCGCTGCTACGAGAACGTCAGCCGCCGGAATCTGGGCGAGCTCTGCCCGGAGCACCGCTGCACGGCCCCCGGTGCGGCGGAAGGCTACCGCTTTTCCAAAGCAATGCGGAACCCCGGCTTTATCGGAGTGGAGGACATCCGCAGCACCTACCTGCCCATGGGCTTTTCGCAGTTCAAGATCGAGGGCCGGGGCCTTGGCAGTGCGCTGGTGCTGGAATTTCTGCTGTACTATCTGACCAAACCGGAACACCAGCTGCAGGTGCGGGAAGAGATCTACCTGGACAATATGCTGGACCTGTTCTGACAACGAAAAAAGGCGCGGAGCGCTTCTGGAAAACCAGAAGGCTCTGCGCCCTTTTTATAGAGTGTGGAAACTTTGTAAAAACCTCTTGGCTTAAAGTTGAGCAGGCATAACAACGCAAACGGGGCACTGTATCACCCGGTACAGTGCTCTTTTTTGCTCGCAGCAAAGAACCTTTGCCACAGAAAAAATCAGCACCAAAAAGTCCGGCAAGTTCACAAAATGTTTAACTTTTGGAGCGGAAAATACTATTTTTTTCGTGTAAAATAAAGGCTCCAGATTGAATGTGCCGACAATTTGGTTTATAATGACCTTGTATGCAAACTGTGAGGATGATTTGTTACCGAACAATTTTCGGCAGTCAAAACTGAACCGTCTGTGTGCAGGGCGTGCCCCGGCAGACGATGCCTTAGGAGGAAAAACAACGTGAGAGTAGGTCTTGACATCGGCAGCACCACCATCAAGTGCGTGGTGCTGGATGAGCAGGATACCCTGCTGTATTCTACATACGAACGACATTATAGTCATATTCTGGAAAAGGCGCAGGAGCTGCTGCGCCGCATCGACGCAGAGCAGCTGCATAGCCGGAAAGCGCTGCTCAGCATCTCCGGCTCCGCCGGCATGGGCCTGGCCGACAGCTGCGGCGTGCCTTTCGTGCAGGAGGTGTTCTCCACCCGTGTGGCGGTCAAAAAGTTCGTCCCTGCGACGGACTGCGTCATCGAGCTGGGCGGTGAGGATGCAAAGATCCTGTTCCTGACCAACGGCACCGAAGTCCGCATGAACGGCAGCTGCGCCGGCGGCACGGGCGCTTTCATCGACCAGATGGCGACGTTGCTCAAGATGGGGGCCGATGAGATGAACAAGGCGGCCGAACAGGCCACCCGTACATACACCATCGCATCCCGCTGCGGCGTTTTCGCCAAGAGCGACGTGCAGCCCCTCATCAATCAGGGCGCAAAGACCGAGGACATCGCGGCCAGCATCTACAAGGCCGTGGTCAACCAGACCATCGCCGGTCTGGCACAGGGACGTCCCATCCAGGGCAACATCCTCTATCTGGGCGGTCCGCTGACCTTCAGCACCGTGCTGCGCAAGAGCTTCGACGAGGCACTGGGCGTCACCGGCACCTGCCCCGAGAACAGCCTGCTCTACGTTGCGCTGGGCGCTGCCCTCTACGCCGACAAGGAGTTCGTCCTCTCGGACGTGGCCGCTGCGCTGGATGAGTACGCCGCCACGGCGACCTACGCCAGCGAGCCGCCCCTTTTCGCCAACAAGGAAGAGTACGAGGTATTCCATGCCCGCCATATGTCCCACAGTGTGCCGCGGGTGGCGTTCGGTGCCCAGTGCGGCCCGGTGCATATCGGCATCGACTCCGGCTCTACGACTGTCAAGCTGGTGGTCGTGGACGAGCAGAGCCAGATCCTCTATACCAACTATCAGCCGAACCTCGGCAACCCGCTGCCCCTTATCCGGCAGCAGCTGCTGAAGATCTATAAAGAGCACCCCGGCCTCAAGGTGGCCAGTGTGACCACCACCGGCTACGGCGAAGAGCTGGTCAAGAACGCCTTCCGCTGCGACTTCGGCCTCGTGGAGACCGTGGCCCACTTCACGGCAGCAAAATACTTCATGCCGGATGTGGACTTCATCATCGACATCGGCGGCCAGGACATGAAGTGCTTCAAGATCGAAGATGGTGCCATCAGCAACATCTTCCTGAACGAAGCCTGCTCTTCCGGCTGCGGCAGCTTTTTGCAGACCTTCGCGCAGGCACTGGGCTACGACGTCAAGGAGTTCGCGGCCCTCGGCCTCTTCGCCGACCGCCCCGTGGATCTGGGCAGCCGCTGCACCGTCTTTATGAACAGCTCGGTCAAGCAGGCCCAGAAGGACGGCGCGTCCATCGAGAATATCTCGGCGGGCCTGTCCATCAGCGTCGTCAAGAACGCGCTGTACAAGGTCATCCGTGCGTCCAGCCCCGAAGAGCTGGGCCGGAAGATCGTCGTGCAGGGCGGTACCTTCTACAATGAGGCCGTCCTCCGCGCCTTCGAGAAGGAGATGGGCGTCGAGGTCATCCGCCCCGACATCGCCGGTCTGATGGGCGCTTACGGTGCGGCCCTCTTCGGCCTGCGCCAGTGCCGCAAGAACGGCCAGACCACCTCCGCCATGATGAGCGAGGAAGAGCTGGAGAACTTCGACCAGAAAGTCGTCAGCGTCAAGTGCGGCGGCTGCGGCAACCACTGCCAGCTCACCGTCAACACCTTTGCCGATGGCCGCAAGTTCATTTCCGGCAACCGCTGCGACAAGCCCGTCACCGGCAAGAGCGAGGACAACAGCCTCAACCTTTACGCCTACAAGCAGCAGCTTCTGGCCAGCTATAAGCCCGTGGCCGGTAAGCGCGGCTCCATCGGCATCCCGCTCTGCCTGAATATGTACGAGCTGCTGCCGTTCTGGTACGCCTTCTGGACCAAGCTGGGCTTTGCCGTCCACACCAGCCCGGTGTCCAGCCGCGGTCTCTATCTGGCCGGTCAGGCTACCATCCCCAGCGACACCGCCTGCTTCCCGGCCAAGCTCAGCCACGGCCACATCAAGGCCCTGACCCAGATGCATCTGGACGCCATCTTCTACCCCTGCCTGACCTACAACATCGACGAGGGTCTGGGCGACAACCACTACAACTGCCCCGTCGTGGCCTACTATCCCGAAGTCCTCGCCGGCAACTGCCCCGAGCTGGAAGGCCAGAAGTTCATCTACGACTACGTCGGCATCCACCGTCCGAAGGATTTCGTCCACAAGATGGCGAAGGACGTGCTGCCCAAGTATTTCGGCGGCATCTCCGAGAAGGAAGTGCAGGAGGCTGCTAACGCCGCCTACGCTGAGTATGAAGCCCACATGGCACAGATCCGGGTCAAGGGCAGCGAGATCATAGATGAGGCCCGCCGTCAGGGCAGGCGGATCATCGTGCTGGCCGGACGCCCCTACCATGTGGACCCGGAGATCAACCACGGCATCGACCACCTCATCACCCGCCACGGCGCGGCGGTGGTCACCGAGGACAGCATCTCCAACCGCGTGGAGAAGTTCCCCACCAGCGTGCTGAACCAGTGGACCTACCACAGCCGCCTGTATGCCGCCGCCAAATACTGCACCACCCAGAAGGATATGGACCTGGTGCAGCTGGTGTCCTTCGGCTGCGGCGTGGACGCCATTACCACCGACGAGACCCGCGAGATCCTGCAGGAGGGCGGCAAGCTCTACACCCAGCTGAAAATTGACGAAATCACAAACCTGGGTGCTGTCAATATCCGCCTGCGCAGCCTGTTCGCCGCACTGGATGAGCGAGACGAAGATAAGAAGTAACATAGGAGGAACCTATGGAATACAATTACCCCAAATTCACCCCGGAGATGAAGAAAACTCACACCATCCTCATCCCCAACATGGCCATCACCCAGTTCCGCCTGCTGGAATACGCCCTGCGCTACGACGGCTACAAGTGCGAGATCCTGGGCAACTGCGGCAGCGCTGTGGCGCAGCTGGGCCTGAAATATGTCCACAACGACACCTGCTATCCGGCACTGCTGGTCATCGGCCAGTTCCTCGATGCGCTGAACAGCGGCAAGTACGACCTCGAGCACACGGCCCTGCTCATCACCCAGACGGGCGGCGGCTGCCGTGCCTCCAACTACATCCATCTGCTCCGCAAGGCGCTGGTCAAGGCAGGCTATCCGAACATCCCGGTGGCCAGCCTGAACTTCTCGGGCCTCGAGAAGGACAGCGGCTTCCAGATGACGCTGCCTCTGGCCCGCCGGGCCATCGCCAGCGTGTTCTACGGCGATATGCTCTGCGCCCTGCGCAATCAGGTCGCTCCGTATGAGAACGAAAAAGGCGCTGCCGATAAGATGGTAGACCTCTGGGTCCAGCGTCTGGGCCGTGTGCTGCTGGCGGGCAAGGGCTTCACCTCCCGCGAGATGAAGCACACCTTCCCCCTCATCGCAAGGGACTTCAAGTCTATTCCCGTCACCCGTGTGCCGAAGGTCAAAGTCGGCGTCGTGGGCGAGATCTATGTCAAGTACAGCCCGCTGGGCAACAACGACCTGCAGAAGTTCCTCGAGAGCCAGGACTGCGAGGTCAACTTCCCGGGTCTGATGGGCTTTGTGCAGTACTGCATCTTCAACATGGGCGAGGACCATGTCCTCTACGGCGGCAAGCTGGCCATGAAGATGGGGACCGACCAGCTGCTCAACTGGCTGGACAGCGTGGAGCGCTCCATGCTCAAGGCCGAGGCCGACGCCGGTTTCTACGCCCCCGGCCCCTTCAAGGAGCTGGTGGAAAAGCCCGAGGGCATCATCTCGCTGGGTGCCAAGATGGGCGAGGGCTGGCTGCTGACGGCTGAGATGATCGAGCTGGTACAGGGCGGTTACGGCAACATCGTCTGCGCACAGCCTTTTGGCTGCCTGCCGAACCACATCGTGGGCAAGGGCATGGTAAACAAGATCCGCGCGATGTACCCAGGCGCCAACATCACCCCCATCGACTACGACCCCAGCGCCACCAGGGTCAATCAGGAGAACCGCATCAAACTGATGCTGGCCGTAGCAAAGGAGCGTCTGAACGCTCCTGCCGAGGCGAAGCCCCTGACCGCCGAGGAGATCGCGGGCGGTGCGCCCAGCCTGTCTCACGTCTGAGAAACTACAGAAGAAGCAAAGAAGCCGCACGGTACAGTTTTTCGCTGTACTGTGCGGCTTTTCTTATGCGCCGGAGCGCTTATTTCTTGTGATACTTGCGGTCTTCCTGCTCATAGGCGGGCTCGCAGGTGAGGTACATTCCCAGACGCTTGATGGTGTCCGTATCCACGCTGGACAGGATGACCGTGGAGTGCATGTCGCAGCCCTTGAGCTTGGAGAGCTGCTGCAGAGCGACAGCAGCCGTCTCATTCTCGGCGGCAGAGCTGGACAGCGCGATCAGGATCTCATCGGTGTGCAGGCGGGGATTCCGGCTGCCGAGGTAGTTGGTCTTGAGGGTCTGGATGGGCTCGATGGCGCGGGCGGAGACCAAATCGATCTCATGGTCGATGCCGGCCAGCTTCTTGAGGGCATTGAGCAGGGCAGAAGAGGCTGCGCCCAGCAGGGGACCGTTCTTGCCGGTGACGACAGTGCCGTCCGGCAGCTCGATGGCGGCAGCGGGTGCGCCGCCGGTGCGCTCGGACACGGCGTGAGCCTGCTTTTCCACGGCACGGTCGCCGACAGCCAGACCGGCCTGATTCAGCAGCAGCTCCAGCTTGAAGATCTCACTGTCCACATTCTTGCCGGTCTTGTGGTCGCAGAGAGCCTTGAAGTAGCGGCGGATGATCTCGTTGCGGGAGGCCTCGCGGCAGACTTCGTCGTCCACGATGCAGTTGCCGGCCATGTTCACGCCCATGTCCGTGGGGGACTTGTAGGGGCTCTTGCCCGCGATGAGCTCGAACATCGCGTTGACCACCGGGAAGATCTCGATGTCGCGGTTGTAGTTGACGGTGGTGACGCCGTAGGCCTCCAGATGGAAGGGGTCGATCATGTTCACGTCGTTCAGGTCGGCGGTAGCGGCCTCGTAGGCGAGGTTGACCGGGTGCTTGAGGGGCAGGTTCCAGATGGGGAAGGTCTCAAACTTGGCATAACCGGCCTTGACGCCCCGCTTGTGCTCGTGGTAGAGCTGGGACAGGCAGGTGGCCATCTTGCCGCTGCCGGGGCCGGGGGCCGTGATGACGACGAGGGGACGCTGGGTCTCGATGTAGTCGTTCTTGCCGTAGCCCTCGTCGCTGACGATGCGGGCCACGTCGTTGGGGTAGCCGGGGATCTTATAGTGGCGGAAGGTGCGCACGCCCACACTGTTCAGCTTGTGCTCAAAGGCTTCGACCTCGGGGGCAGCGGTGTACATGGTCACGCAGACGCTGCCCACGAACAGGCCCATGCCCTGGAAGGCGTCGATGAGGCGGAGAACGTCGAGGTCGTAGGTGATGCCGTAGTCGCCGCGCACCTTGCTGCTGATGATGTCCTGCGCGCTGATGACGATGACGATCTCGGCCTGCTCCTTGAGCTGCAGCAGCATCTGCAGCTTGGAGTCCGGCTCAAAGCCCGGCAGCACGCGGGAGGCGTGGTAGTCGTCGAACAGCTTGCCGCCAAACTCGAGGTAGAGCTTGTTGTCGAACTGTGCGATGCGCTCCCGGATGTGCTGGGACTGCATCTGAAGATATTTCGCGTTGTCAAAGCCTTTTTTCATGGAATGCTCCTCTTCCTGATTCTACAACTTCATCTCCGGCACGTCGGTGGTGCGGCGGGCCGAAGTATCACACAAACACCTTATAGTATAGCATACGACGGGCCTCGGCGCAATTATTTTTTAAGGGCTTCCTCGTGCTCCAGATGCTCAAATTCTTCCAGCTCCTCAATGTCCTCTTTCAGGAACATCAGGCAGAAGCTGATGAAGAGCAGCAGGCAGGAAAGCCAGATGGCCCGGCTGCCCATGGGGGCCAGTGCAAGGCTGCCAAGGCCGGCACCCAGCGCGAACAGGAAGATGATGGCAAAGTAGTGCATCGCCTTGCCGAAGGCTTTAGTGCTGCCGCCCACCAGCCATGCGCAGAGGGAATCCATGCCGCTGCGCAGATTGCCGATGCACATGGTGCTGGCGAAGGCATAGCCGTTCACCTTGCGGAAGGATTGTACCTGCATGGCGCAGGAGAAGGAGACGAGGGAGTTGGCCAGCAGATTCAGCTCCTGCGGCAAAAAGCCCACGACGAAGAGCAGCAGGATCTCGAACAGCACCACCAGCTGACGCCAGTGGAGCCACTGCATCCGCTTGAGCTTGAGGCGGATGAACTCGGCCACAAAAATGCCCAGCGCAAAGGCGCAAAGGGGCATCAGGTAGCGCAGTGCCTCGCCCCACTCGCCTGCAAACAGCTTGACGGCCATCAGCACGATGTTGCCGGTCTGGGCGTTGGCGAAGACCTTGCCGCGGTATAAATAGGTATAAACATCCTGTAAGCCGCCCGAGACGGAGAGAAACAGAGCGGTGACAAAAGCTTCGGACATCTGTCCGTGAGGTTTGAGAGATGGCATAAAAGCTCCTCCTTCTATCCAGAAAATAATTCCATGCCATACTATAACGCAAAACCGGCGTTTTGTCAAAAACTGCGCCATATTTTTTATAGATAATGACGATTCCGGGCGGGTATCGCAGGATGCGCTTTGTTTTGCAATGCGGCGCAGACTGTGGTAGAATACATAAAACAGCTTTTTTCAGGAGAAGGAGGGGCTTTCTGTATGCCCAATATCATCGAGATCACGGATTTCCACGCGCCGGAGCTGGACCCTTATGCCCGGCTGACCCAGAACCAGCTGCGCAATCGCCTCGAGCCGGAGAAAGGCATCTTCATCGCCGAGAGCCCCAAGGTCATCGACCGGGCGCTGGACGCAGGCTACAAGCCCGTGTCCCTGCTGATGGAGCGCAAGCAGATCACCGGCCCGGCAGCGGGCATCCTGAGCCGCTGCGGCGACGCGCCGGTGTACACGGCAGATCGGGAGCTGCTGGCAGAGCTCACCGGCTTTGAGCTGACCCGGGGCGTCCTCTGCGCCTTCCGCCGCCCGGCACCCCGCCCGGTGGAAGAACTCTGTAAAAACGCCCGCCGGGTGGCCGTGCTGGAGGGCATCGTGGACTCCACCAATGTGGGGGCCATCTTCCGCTCGGCGGCGGCACTGAACATGGACGCTGTCCTCATCAACCCTTCCTGCTGCGACCCGCTCTGCCGCCGCGCCGTCCGCGTCAGCATGGGTACGGTGTTCCAGGTGCCTTGGGGGCAGCTGGGCGAAACTCCGGCAGACTGGCCGGAGAAGGGGATGGACATCCTCCACTCCCTCGGCTTCAAGACCGCCGCGATGGCCCTCAGCGACCGCTCGGTGAGCATCGACGACGAGCAGCTTGCAAAAGAGCCGAAGCTTGCCATCGTGCTTGGCACCGAGGGCGACGGCCTCGCCGTCGGCACCATCGCTTCCTGCGACTACACGGTCAAGATCCCCATGTCCCACGGCGTGGATTCGCTGAATGTCGCTGCCGCCAGCGCCGTAGCCTTCTGGCAGCTGGGCCGACAGTAAAAACAAAACAGCAAGACCGGGCCGCTGCACAGCTTTTTGTGCAGCGGCCCGGTCTTATGCGTTATATCCCGTTACAGGCTGTCCAGAGCGCTGCGGGCCCGGCGGATGACCCCGGCATCGGTCTGCCAGAGCGCAAACTCCGAAAAGCCCGGCAGGCCCATGGGCACCCCCTCCCGGCGGAAGGTCATCCGGCTGTCCAGCACCCGCTTGCCTGAGAGATGGAAGGCCCGGGCCCCGGTGGCGGCGGCAAGGGCGGGCAGGTTCTCGGGGGTCACACCGGCCCCCACAAGGATCTCCAGCTCCGGCCCGGCGGCCTCTACCAGCCGCTTCAGCAGAGCTGCTCCCTCCGGGGCGCTGGGAGCCTGGCCGCTGGTAAGGATGGTGGAAAGGCCCAGAGCCCGGGCAGCCTCCAGTGCGGCAAAGGGGTCCCGGCAGACGTCAAAGGCCCGGTGGAGGGTGCAGGCCACCGGGCGGCCTGCTCTTTGGGCCGCCGCCCGGGCGGCGGCATAGATGGGCTGCAGGGCCTCCACATCCACATCCCCCTCCGGGGTCAGCACCCCGGTAACGATGCCGTCGGCCCCGGCCTCCACCAGCCGGGCAGCAGACTGGGCCATCTGGGCCAGCTCCCAGCGGTCGTAGCAGAAATCCCCAAAGCGGGGCCGCAGCAGAGCCCGCACCGGCAGGCCGGTCTCGGCTTTTACCTGCTGCAGCAGGGTCAGGCTGGGGGTGGTGCCGCCAATGACCAGATCGGCGCAGAGCTCCAGCCGGTGGGCGCCGCCCTGCATGGCCGCAAGGGCGCTGGCGGTGCTGTCCACGCAAACTTCCAGAGTGTAGGGCATGGTGGTATCCTCCATGGATCATCAATAAGACCCGTCGGCAGGAGCCGGCGGGTCGGAAGAGCAAATTATTTTACGCTTTCCAGGAAACGGACAAAACCGGCACGGCCAGCCTCGTCCAGCTTGTAGACACCGGCATCCACCAGCACCTGCTCAAACACATGGCCCACCTCGTCCTGCAGGATCAGATGGACGTTATCGGCGTTCAGCTCGGGGTGGCGGTCCAGGATGTCCTGAGCCCACTCCGCGTGCTTCTGCAGGGCCTCGGGGTACCCGGCGGTGGGAGCCCGGGCCACCAGCAGGTCGGCCAGGTCAAAGAGCTCCTGCTTCAGGCGGCTGGGCAGAACGGCCAGACCCATGACCTCGATGAGGCCGATGTTCTCCTTCTTGATGTGGTGGAGCTTTGCGTGGGGGTGATAGACGCCCAGCGGATGCTCCGGCGTGGTGATGTTGTTGCGCAGCACCAGATCCAGCTGGTACTTGCCGTCCCGCATCCGGGCGATGGGGGTGATGGTGTTGTGGGGTTCGCCGTCGGTCTCGGCGTAGACAAAGCAGCTCTCGTCGGTGTAGCCCCGCCATGCGGTCAAAATCTGATCGGCCAGCTCCACAAGGCGTTCGTCGTCGGCACAGGTGAGGCGGATGCAACTCATGGGCCAGTGGACGATGCCGGCGTCCACGTCCTCAAAGCCGGGGAAGACCCACTTCTTCTCGATGGGCGCTTTGGCCATGGCGAACTCGTAGTGGCCGCCCTGGAAGTGGTCGTGGCTCAGGATGCTGCCGCCCACGATGGGCAGGTCGGCGTTGCTGCCCACGAAGTAGTGGGGGAAGAGGGCCACGAAGTCCAGCAGTTTGCGGAAGGTGGCACGCTCGATCTTCATGGGGGTGTGCTGGCTGTTAAAGACGATGCAGTGCTCATTGTAGTAGACATAGGGGCTGTACTGGAAATTCCACGCACTGTCGTTGATGGTCAGCGGGATGATGCGGTGATTTTCCCGGGCGGGATGGTTCAGCCGACCGGAATAGCCCTCGTTCTCCACGCAGAGCTGGCACTTGGGGTAGGCGCTCTGAGGAGCCAGCTTTGCGGCTGCGATGGCTTTGGGGTCTTTTTCGGGCTTCGACAGGTTGATGGTGATGTCGAGGTCGCCGTAGGGGGTCTTGGTCACCCACTTGACGTCCCGCTTGATGCGGTAGCGGCGGATGTAATCGGTGTCCTGGCTGAACTTGTAGAACCAGTCGGTGGCGGCCTGGGGGCCGTCGGTCTCGTACCGCTCTTCGAAGTTGGCGCGGACGATGCTGGGGCGGGGCGTCAGCACACCCATGAGCCGGGTGTCGAAGAGGTCGCGGGCCGTGGGGCTGTCGTCGCAGACGCCCCGGGCGACGGCATCGTCCACCAGCGTTTTCAGAATGCTCTCGAGGTCGGCGTAGCAGACGTCGCCCTCCGGCTCCGTGAAGCTGTCGAGCTGCATGGTCATGAGCAGCTGGTTGCGGATGTAGATCTCGTCGTCAGGCAGGATGAGGCCGGTGTCCAGACCGTAGTTGACGAGCTGCTGGATGGCAGTGGAGATCACAGGACAGCACCTCCCTCCGGACGGATGGACAGGACGTGGCAGCGGCCCTCGCCGAGGATGGCTTCCATACCGGCCTTGAACTCGTCCAGCATCTCCACAGGCACGAAAGCCTGCACCGTGCCGGCGAAACCGCCGCCGTGGACGCGGACAGCGCCCTTATTGCCCAGCAGATGTTTGGCGGCTGCGATGGTCACGCCCACTTCCTGATGCTCCTTGTAGCCTGCGGGGATGACGTTCTGCAGATACTCCCAGCTGCTGCGGCCGGACTCGTTCACGAGGCAGAGGAAGGTGTCGAAGTCGCCATCGTGGAGTGCGGCCACCTGCTTTGCCACACGGTCGTTGTCGGCGTAGACGTGGAAGGCGCGGAGAACGGCGCGGTCGCCGCACTGCCTGCGGCACTCGGGCAGCTTTGCAAGGAAGGTCTCGAACGGCACATCCCGCAGCACCTCACCGCCGCAGACAGCGGCCACGGCGCGGCACTCAGCCGGGATGGCGGCGTACTCGTCGGTCAGATCGGCGTGGTCTGCGCCGGAGTCGAGGATGCAGAGGGCCAGACCAGCCTTGGAGAAGTCCACAGCCACAGGCTCTACCACGGGCTTTGCGGGGCTGGCGAAGTCGATGGTGATGATGTTGCCCACGCTGGAAGCCATCTGGTCCATCAGACCGCAGGGCTTGCCGAAGTAGACGTTCTCAGCCCACTGGCCGATCTGCGCGATGGCGATGGGGGAGACCTTCTCGGTCATGAAGCAGTCGTTCAGGATGACGCCGATGAGCACCTCAAAGGCGGCAGAAGAGGAAACGCCGCTGCCCTTCGGCACGTTGGAAGAGATGTAAATATCCAGACCGGCCAGCTTTGCGCCCCGCTGGGTGAAGGCGGCGCACTCGCCGCGCAGCAGGGCGGCGGTGGTGTTCTCCTCTTCCTTGCGGGCCTCGAGGTCATTCAGATCAATGACGCACAGGTCATAGCCCTCGCTCTGGACGCGGAGCTGGTTCTTGTCGTTGGGGGCTGCGGCGGCGATCATGTCGATGTTCACGCTGCCGGCCAGCACCCGGCCATGCTGGTGGTCGGTGTGGTTGCCGCCGATCTCGGTGCGGCCCGGCGCGCTGTAAAGGCCGGCCTCAGCGTGGGAGCCGAAGGTCTTTTCCAGCCCGTCCAGCACGGCGGCGTAACGGGCGGCTTCAGAGGCCGTCTCGGCGGGAGCACAGCAATACAGGGAGGCGAGGCGTGCGGCGTGGACGCCGTCGGACAGCTCCTGCTTCCATACGGGAATGGACTTCATCATGGAATCTTCCTCCTGACAGACAGATACTTTTGATTTTGTTGGGTGGTGCTGGAAAACCTCTCCGTCACGCCTGCGGCGTGCCACCTCCCCTAACGAGGGGAGGCTTTGG
>OGMW01002486.1_pt1 | contig 12222 bp, 9 predicted proteins | sample 1573281 | NCBI WGS metagenome assembly OGMW01 (sample SAMEA2581907, study PRJEB24529) | metagenome | biome: Human gut stool | place: China | collected 2011
TGGGAGACTTCGCCCCCGATGGAGGCCGTCACTTTGATCTCATCCGAATAGGCGAATTTACCGCTGCCGTTGCACGCCACGCCGCCCACCATGGCGGTGGCGGTCTGCTCCGGCGCGATGGCGCCGGGGTTCTGCACGTCGATGGTGATTTGGCGCACCGGCATGCCGCCGCCCAGCACCTCGCTGGCCCCCACGGTGGAGATGGTGCCGCTCAGCGTCTCAAAGGAGCCGTCCAGCGTGACGGCGGCGGGCTGGCCCACATAAAACCCATCCGCATCGCTGGCGTTAAAGGGCAGCGTCAACTGCATCACCGTGCTGTTGCGGATGGTGGCGATCTGCTGGCCCACCGCCACGGTGTCGCCCTTTTTCACGTCGATGGACACCACGGAACCGCCCCGTGTGGCTTTGATGTTTAAATCCTTCTTTTTGTCCAGCGCCTGGCTGTAATCGCGCTGGCTTTTTTCCAGCGTCAGCTGCGATTGCTCCATGCTGTGGGACACCGTGGAATTATCCACCTGGTACAGCTTGGCGCCCTTTTCCACAATATCGCCTTCTTCAAAAGGCGCCTCGATAATATCGCCCGAGACCAATGTGGTCATCACATAGGATTCCGCCGGCGACAGCGTGCCGCTGCCGGACAGCTCCTCCGTGATGGTCCGGCGCTCCACCTGCGCGTTTTGGTACCCGGCCATGGTATCTTCACCATTGTCCTTTTTGCGGTTCTTCATCACAAAAAAGCCCACTACCACGGCCGCCACCGCCACACCGGCGGCAATGCGTTTGATCAGCCGGCGGCGTTTGTTCTTTTTCACACTGTCCGGCACTTCAATAGGGGAGGGGTCCGGAGCCGGCGCCTGTGCCGCAGGCGCCGCGTCTCCCGTTTTGGCCTGCAGTCCCTCCGCCTTCTCGCTCTCCTTTATTTGCTTCATGGGGTCATACCTCTTTTCTAATCGTATATTCCGCGTTCCGTGCTCTATCATACCACACCCGAAAGCACGGGGGGATAACGATTTCATGTTAAAATTGTGAACGAAGCTTGAACTTTGCGTGACGCCCCAACACACTCCCCAAAACCCCCGCCGATTCGCGCGCTTTCTTTCCGAATATTGACCAAAACGCAGCGGCTGCCGGCGTGCCGCCGCCCATCGCCCAAATTTTGCAAACGGCGCCATCCCAGTGCATCCATTCCAGCTTTGCCCATTTTGCAGATTCCACTCCCACACCATACCATTTTAAGCCAAATTTCCGCCGTCTTTCGCCTGGATTCCCAAGGGTTCCGCGCCGTTTCTTAGAGCTTGCTCTAACCGTTCAGTACCTAAACTTTTTTGCCCGCGGCGTAGACATTCCCCCCCAATTGTAATATAATATTTACATTCAAATAATCTGATAGGGAGTGAGGTTTGCCGCATCCGGTGCGGCGCTATTATGAAAACACAGCCGGATCAAACAAAAACGGAATCACTCGGTCCCAGCTTGGCGTTGGACCTGGTAGAACCGGGCAACGACAGCCACATGGTCACAGCGAAGAAGACCACGGAGAAACTGCCTGAGGGCGTCACCTCCAAGATGATGTACCGCGATATCCTGCACATCGCCTGGCCTTCCTTTATTGAGCTGACGCTGACCCAGCTGGCTTCCATGGTGGATTTGATGATGGTGGGGCAGCTGGGCGCCTGGGCCATCACCTCAGTGGGGCTGACCACCCAGCCAAAATTCCTGATGATGACCATGTTCCAGGCCATGAACGTGGGCGCCACGGCCCTGGTGGCCCGGCACAAAGGCGCCGGTGAGCGCGAAAAGGCCAATTTGATCATGCGGCAGGCCATGCTGCTGACCTTGATTTTGTCGGCCATCGGCGGCATCCTGGTGTTCCTGTTCGCCGAACCCCTGGTGCGCTTCATGGGCGCGCAGGAGGCCATCACCCTGGCCGGCGGCGTGGATTATCTGCAGATTCAGGCCCTGGGCATCATCACCGTGGCGCTGACCAGCACCATCACCGCATCCCTGCGGGGCGCGGGCAACAGCCGCACCGCCATGATGTACAATCTGGTGGCCAACCTGGTCAACGTCGTATTCAATTACCTGCTGATCTACGGCCACTTCGGCTTCCCCGAAATGGGCGTTGCCGGCGCTTCCCTGGCCACGGTCATCGGCCAAGTGGTGGCTATGGTGCTGGCCTTCGGCTCTGTCATGCGGCACCACAATTATGTGCATCTCTCCCTGCGCGACGGTTTCCGCCCCCAGAAGCATGCGATGCTCGCCATCTTCAATATCGGCATCCCCGCCATGGTGGAGCAGGTCGTCATGCGCATCGGCATGATCATCTATTCCAAAACGGTGGCGTCCCTGGGCACAGTGGCCTTCGCCACCCACCAGGTGTGCATGAATATCCAGGCCCTGTCGTTTATGAACGGCCAGGCGTTCGCCGTGTCGGCCACCTCGCTCATGGGGCAAAGTCTGGGCAAAAAGCGGCCGGATATGGCGGAATACTATACCTCCCGCACCCGCCGTTTGGGCATGTCGGTATCCATCCTTTTGATGTTCTTGTTCATGTTCTTCGGCGGCCATATCGTCGCACTGTATAACGACGAGCCGCAGATCATCTCCATGGGCGCCCGCATCCTGATGTTCGTCGCCCTGATCCAGACCTTCCGCGGGCGACACCCGTGCCACCGCGGTCATTACATTCCTGACCGTGCTGCTGGTGCGGCCCGGTCTGGCGCTTGTGGCCATTCATGTGCTCGATTGGGGCCTCTACGGCGCTTGGGTCGCCCTGGCCGTGGATCAGCTGCTTCGTTCCCTGCTGGTTTGGCTCCGGTTCGTATCCGGTCGGTGGAAGAACGTGCGCATCAGTTGAGTTTTCTTTTGCAGCCGTAAAAATAAGCGACTGCTGGGCAGGCACAAGCCTGCTCAGCAGTCGCTTTCTTACCATTTATTGGCGAAATTTAAAAACTTCTGGCTTTTTGCGGTCGAATAGTGTATTACTAATTTTATAGTAAACACTCTAAAATTCGCGATGTGCCCTGTGGATGATCCACTGGCCCATCGCCGAAAAGGGGGAGCTTCCATTGACTATCATTGAACTGATTCAACAAAAATACCCGACCATGACGAAAAAGCAGCGGGTGCTGGCCGATTACATGCTGGCGTCACCGGAATCCATGTCCTTTATGACCATGAAAGAGCTTTCATCGCAAACCGGCGTATCCGAAATGACCATCCTCCACGCCTGCACGGCCCTGGGGCTGGCCAACTACAACGAGCTGAAATATGAATTTCGGAAATATCTCAGTGAGAGCTCCCAGGTACAGGTGCAGCAGCAGAACGAATATAAAAATCTGTCCGTGCCGGACTACGAGCTCAGCGACAAACAAAAGCTGATGGCCCAGATCTGTGAGGAGGAATTTGCCCTGCAGCGGCTGCTGGCCGCCTCGCTGGACATCAACGACCTGTTCCGCGGCGCCGAAATGATGCTGGACGCCAGCAACACCATCTTCTGCGCCCGGGGCGTCTCCATGCAGGTGGCGGATTTTCTGTCCATGCGCCTGGCCATCCTGGGCCTTCCCTCCGTGGTGGTCAACACCGAGCTGGCCGACAGCATCCAGGCCGCCCTGCCCCTGTTCAACAGCAGCGTGCTGGCTGTGCCCATCTCCTTGCCGGACTATCATTTCATGACTACCAAGGTGACGGAATTCGCCCGCCAGCGCCACGCCCGCATCCTGTGCCTCACCGACAGCACGCGCCAATCGGGCACGGTGCTCCACGCCGATTTGGTCCTGGCCGCACCGGTCAATTCCCGGCTGTACCTCAACACCCCCGCCCCCATGATGACGCTGGCCAATCTGCTCTCCTCCGCGCTGAATGTGGAAAAAAGCGCCCGCAAGACCACGCGCTTCAGCACACCGGATGAGTTTTCGAAAATGTTCACCAATTCTTCGGGCGGATACTAAACTTATTAAATATTAATTAATCCAATCATCAAAGTATTCGATTTTATACTCAAATTTCATCCTTCGTTTTTGTGTATAACGCTGATATTTACAAAAAACGTTTACAGAATTTTAAGATATTATTGACAATGCTCTATGGTAAACACTATAATACGGGCATACCGGATGGTTCGACGTATTGATATGCCTAATTACTTTTATGGAGTGGGGTGAAATCAGATGGGCCGTTTTTCAGAAGAGAATTTAGTTGTTCTGGAAGGAAGAGAATGTGGTTTTTTTTATGATGTGCCAACAAGTTCTATTTATAAAACAAGCCTGGAAAATGCCCACAAAATAGCTGCGGTTCAATCAAGTTCAGAGGGTCTTCCAATATACAAAGAATTTGAATCTTATCTTGGTAAGTATGTTGATGGAAAACCCATTAAGCTCCCTTCACATGTAGATGCTTTTAAAACTCGTCATCTTGGTAAGCTCACCATATTTGTTGCTACTACATGTAATCTGCACTGTAAATATTGCTACGCAAATTATGGCGAATATTCGGGTTATAACCGCGAAATACTTACAATTGAAAACGCTATAAAATACATAAACGCATTAACCAATTATTTTGATGAAATCGAGCAAGTTCAATTTTACGGCGGCGAACCGCTGTTAGGCATTGATACAATAAATGCTATTTGTTCGGAATTTTATAAACTCGTGCAAAATGGTTCGCTAAAAATTCGGCCTCACTATACAATGATCACGAATTTAACATTGTTGGATAATAAAGCCCTTACTATAATTCAAAAAAATGATATAGATTTAACAGTTAGTTTGGATGGCCCAGCTGAAATCAATGATCAATTACGTGTGGATTCTTCTGGTGCCGGAAGTTATGATATGGTTTGTAAAGCCATCGAGAAGTGCAAAGACAACATTGTGGGAATTGAGGCTACTTTTACAAAACTGCACGAGCAGCAGGGGTGGACGATGGGGGGCCTACGTAGTTCTCTCGCAAGTACATTCCAAATCAAAGAAGACATGATTTATGTTTGCCCAGCGACTGGTGATAAAGATTATTGCTTTGCACCGGAAGAAGCAAAATCTCGTAGGCTAAAAATTAATGGTTTAGATTCAGGTAGTATCCATTGCCTTCATGCTTTAAATCCCATGTCTCAAAGTGATTTGTTATGTAACGCTGGATATACAGTAATTGCTCTATTACCTAATGGTGATTTGTATCCATGTCACTTTTATGCTTTGGATCGTTCATATTGTATAGGTACTTATGACTCTCAAGGCTATCAAAACATAGCAAATCAACTTTCGCTCATTCGAAAACGGCTATCACTTATAAACAAATTTAGCCATAATGAATGTAAAAATTGTTGGGCTCGCAATATTTGTCATCGATGTCCTGCAGAGTTGTTAATTGTTCATCCTCAAAGGGGAATTGACTTCCAGTGCACAGAACGTCGAGAATCCATGAAACGACACTTAATCGAAGGTCTTGAAACATTTTTTTAGATATTTCCAAAGCAATAAAGAAAACAGCAAGCGGTTGTTTTCTATAATTTATTCAGATTCCTCACAAGGAACCAAAGAAAGGAGAAAAATATGTTTGAAGAATTGAGAGAAATTAGAATTGAGGAGCTCTTATTACCAATGTGTTTTGAACAGCGTTCTGGTGCATGTGCCGATGGTTGTGATTCCGCTTTCTAAAACTAGTTGACGTGTGTAAGGAATTGTATGTATCTGTATTAGCAACGAATTTTATGACGCAGCATGGTATTTTTACAACATCATTTTATGAAAGAAGGTCCACCCTACATGAAAACGAAGCGGTTTTTAGCACTCCTACTGGCGTCGGTCATGTGTTTATCCATGGCGGCCTGCAACAAGAACACCGATGAGCCCAAAGATCAGGGCAACGGCGACAAAGATCAGGTAGAGCCCACTGGCGGTAAAGATGCAGATCAGTATTACAACACCTTTATATCGGCTGAGCCCTCCACCCTGGATATCTCCCGCCGTATGGACAGCTACTCCAGCTACATCATGCTGGACACCATGGAAGGCCTTGTGCGTATGTGCTTCACTGGCGAAGGCGAAAACCAGCAGTATGAAATGCGCCCCGCCGAAGCCGAGAGCTGGGAGTCCAATGAAGACGGCACCGTGTGGACCTTCCACCTGCGCGACGGTCTGAAATGGCAGGACGGCGAACCCGTCACAGCCGACCAGTATGTGTATTCCCTGCAGCGCAGCGCCGACCCCAACACGGCTTGCCCCAACAGCTTCTTCCTGGAGCCCCTGCTCAACTATCCGGAGATCGCTGCCGGCACAAAGCCCGTCACCGACCTGGGTGTCAAGGCTGTGGATGAAAAGACCCTGGAGATCACGCTGATCTCTCCCAAGCCCACATTCATCCAGATGCTGCCCAACACGGTCTATTATCCCCAGCGCCAGGATATCATCGAAAAATACGGCGACAAATTCGGCTCCGAAGCGGAAGCTTACATCGGCAACGGCCCCTTCAAAGTGGACGCCTGGACTCATAACAGCTCCATCGTTATGAGCAAGAACGACAACTATTGGGATGCTGAGAACGTCGATCTGCAAAAGGTGACCTACAACATCATGACAGACGAGACCACATACATGTCCGCCTTTGAAAGCGGCCAGCTGGATTCCGTCACCGTCACCACGAAGGACTTTGTCGAAAAGTTCAAGGGCGAGGGCAAGACATACGCACCCTATCTGTCTGCCAACTTGGCTTTCAACTTCTTCAACACCAAAGACAAGCTGTTCTCCAACGTCAACATCCGCAAGGCCTTCACCCTGGTTGTGGACCGCGAAGAGTTCAATGAAGTTTGCTACGACGGCATGCGTATGCCCACCTACGGCTGGGTCGTGCCCACCATGACGGTAGGCGATAAAAACTACCGCGAGGCCGCTGGCGATAACATTAAAGATATGCAGGCTGAGCTGAAGGCCGCCGGCAAGACCCCGAAGGATTTGCTGCTGCAAGGCATGCAGGAGCTGGGCCTGGGCGACGATCCCTCCACATTGGATGTGACCTTCTCCTTCGGCTCCACCGCCACATTGACCCGCAACATCGGCGAATACCTGCAGCAGGTGTTCAAAAAGGAACTGGGCGTTGAGATTAAAACCACCTTCAACGAATGGGGCATCTTCAACTCCAACGTACAGAGCGGCAACTATCAGGCCGGCTTCATGAGCTGGGGCGCTTACTACAACGATCCCTACGACACACTGAGCCTGCTTCTCACCGGCTCCACCGCCATCAACACCGGCTGGGCCAATGCCGATTATGATGCTATGCTGAACAAGGCCACCAGCGATATGGACGAAGCCGCCCGCATTCAGCAGTATACCGAGGCTGAAAAGATCCTCATCAACGAAGAATGCGTCGTCTCCCCCATCGCTACCAACCAAGTGCAGCAGTTCTACCAGCCCTATGTGCATGGCTACAGCCAGCTGGGCTTCACAAGCACCAACGAAAAGTACATCTACACAGAAGGCAGAAAATAAGCCTCCGCTTGACAATCCATAGACACTCAAACATAACGCCAAAAGGGGGCAGCGCCTGGAGCGTTGCCCCCTTTGCTCTTAAAAAGATATTATGGAGGGATAGCGATTGGCTCGATACACACTCAAGCGCGTGCTCTACATGCTGCTTACGCTGCTGGTGGTCGCCACATTGACGTTCTTTATGATGCGCTCCATCCCCGGCGACCCCTTGGGCGGCATGGCCCGCGAACTGCCCGAGCAGACCAAGGCCAACTTCTACGCCAAGTACGGCTTGGATAAGCCCATGGGCGAACAGTACCTCATCTACATGAAAAACCTGCTCCACGGCGACCTGGGCGAAAGCCTTACATACCCCGGCCGTTCCGTCAGCGGCACCATCGCCTCCACCTCGCCGATCTCCGGCCTCACCGGCGGCATCGCCCTGGTGATTGGCCTGCTCATCGGCGTGAGCCTGGGCATCATAGCCGCTCTGCAAAAAAACAAGTGGCCAGACTATATCGTCATGGTCATTGCCATCATGGGCATCACTATACCGGTGTTCGTGCTGGTCTCGCTGCTGCAATATCTGTTTGCCATCAAGCTCAAATGGCTGCCGGCCGCAGGCTGGGGCGAACCGAAGAATTTGATCATGCCTGTGATCGTGCTCAGCTTCGGCACCATCGCCACCTATGCCCGCTACATCAAATCCAGCATGCTGGATGTGCTGGACCAGGACTATGTGCTCACAGCCCGGGCAAAGGGCCTCAGTGAAGCCCAGGTCGTGGGGCGCCATGTGCTGCGGAACTCACTGCTGCCCGCCGTGACCATCCTTTCCGGCCGCATCGTGGGCATTTTCACCGGTGCGTTCGTTGTAGAAAAGATGTTCACCATCCCGGGTATCGGCTTCTACTACATCAGCTCCATCAACAATAACGACTATACCATGACCATGGGCACCACCGTGTTCTATGCGGCGCTGTTCGTTGTGATGCAGCTGGTTGTCGATTTTGTCTACATGCTGGTGGATCCGCGCATCCGCATCACCGAGACGAAATAGAGGGGGGAGACGAAGAATGCAATCGATTCCAAAGGATAAATTCACCATTATCGGTGTGGATGAGGATGCTGAACGCATCGTCCGCCCCCGTATCGGTTATATGGCCGATGTTTGGCGCCGTTTCCGCAAGAATAAGCTGGCCATCATCGCCCTGATCATGTTGCTGCTGCTGATTTTCCTGGTGGTCCTTGGTCCTTCTATCAGCGGCTATGCCTTTGAGGAAGTGGACCCCATGGCCCGCAACGCCGCGCCTTCGGCTTCCCACTGGTTCGGCACCGATAGCCTGGGCCGTGACCTGTTTGCCCGCGTGTGGCAGGGCGGCCGCGTATCGCTGATCATCGGCTTTTTGGGCGCCTTGATCTCCGCCGTGGTCGGGTGCCTCTATGGTGGCATCTCTGCCTATTTCGGCGGCATCGTGGATACGGTTATGATGCGTATTTTGGAGATCGTTATCAGTATCCCCTATCTGATCGTGGTGATCTTGTTCTCTATTACGTTACAAAGTAAGGGGCTCTTCTCCCTAATTCTCGCCATGACGGTAACGGGCTGGTGCGGCACGGCGCGCCTTGTGCGCGGCCAGATGCTCCAGCTAAAAAACCAGGAATATGTGATGGCCGCCAAAGCGCTGGGCGTCAACCCCATGCGCATCATCGTGCGCCACATGATCCCCAACACTCTGAGCGTCATCATCGTATCCGTCACCTTCGATATTCCCAACTATATTTTCTCCGAGGCCTTCCTCAGTTACATCGGCTTGGGCATTCAGCCGCCCAACACCTCTTGGGGCGCTCTGGCCTCCAGCGCGCAGACTTCCTTCCAGTTCTACCCCTTCCAGTTGTTCTTCCCCGCCATCATGATCGCCATCACCATGCTGGCCTTCACCATGATGGGCGACGGTTTGCGCGATGCCCTTGACCCACGTTTGAGAAAGTAGGCGCTGATATGGAAAATATACTCGATGTTAAAGACCTAAAGGTCTCCTTTAATACCTACGCCGGCGAGGTGCGCGCCGTGCGCGACGTCAGCTTCCACATCGGTCGGGGCGAGACCCTCTGCTTTGTGGGCGAATCCGGCTGCGGCAAAACAGTGACGGCCAAGGCCATCCTGCGCCTGCTGCCCAAGGACCAAGCCGTTATCAAAGAGGGGTCGGAGATCCTGTTCAACGGCCAGGATGTGATGAAGATGGGCAAAAAGCAGCTGCGCGACTACCGCGGCGGCGACGTGAGCATGATCTTCCAGGACCCCATGACCTCGCTGAACCCCACCATGACCTGCGGCAAGCAGATCATGGAATCGCTGATGCTGCACCGCAACATGAACAAGGCCCAGGCCAAGGAAGAGGCCATCCGCATGCTGGAGCTGGTCAAGATCCCCGATGCCGAGAAGCGCATCAACGACTACCCCCACCAGCTGTCCGGCGGCATGCGCCAGCGCGTGATGATCGCCATCGCCCTTTCCTGCCAGCCCCAGCTGCTCATCGCCGATGAACCCACCACGGCGCTGGATGTGACCATCCAGGCTCAGATCATCGACCTGCTGCGGGAGCTGAAGGATAAGCTGAACACCGCCATCATCCTGGTGACCCACGACCTGGGCGTCGTGGCAAACTTCGCCGACCGCATCCAAGTGATGTACGCCGGCCAGGTGGTGGAGCGCGGCTCCGTGCGCGAGATCTTCTATGAGGCCAAGCACCCCTATACCTGGGCGCTGCTGTCCTCCGTGCCCAAGCTGGCCAAACACACCAAGCAGGAGCTGTATACCCTCAAGGGCACACCGCCCGACTTGATTTTGCCCCTGGAATGCTGCCCCTTTGCCGCCCGGTGTGAATATTGCATGCCGATCTGCAAAGAGCAGATGCCCCAAGAGACCGTTCTGTCCGATACCCACCAGCTCTCCTGCTGGCTGCAGCATCCCGATGCACCAAAAGTCAAATCCTTTTACGACAGGGAGGTCACACTATGAGCAGCGATTACATGGTTGAGGTCAAAAACCTGTGTAAATACTTCCCTGCCGGCCGCAAACGCACGCTGAAAGCGGTGGACGGCGTTTCCTTCTACATCAAAAAGGGCGAGACGCTGGGCCTTGTGGGCGAATCCGGCTGCGGCAAAACCACCTGCGGCCGCACCGTGCTCAAGCTGTACGACCAGACCTCCGGCGAGATCTGGTTCAAGGGCAAGGAGATCTCCCACCTGCACGGCAAGGAACTGCTGGGCTTTAAGCAAAGCGCCCAAATGATCTTCCAGGACCCCTATTCCTCCCTGGACCCCCGCATGACCATCGCGGAGATCATCGGCGAGGGCATGCAGGTGCACTCCAAACTGTCGGACAAGGAGCGCCAGAATAAAATCAGCGAGCTGCTGGCCAAGGTCAACCTCACCGAAGACTATGCCAACCGCTTTGCCCATGAGCTCTCCGGCGGCCAGCGCCAGCGCATCGGCATCGCCCGCGCTTTGGCTGTGGAGCCCGAGTTCATCGTGTGCGACGAGCCCATCTCCGCGCTGGACGTCTCCATTCAGGCGCAGATCGTCAACCTGCTCATCCGCTTGCAGCGCGAAAACGACCTGACCTATTTGTTTATTTCCCACGACCTTTCCATGGTGCGCCACATCTCCGACCGCGTGGGCATCATGTATCTGGGCAGCCTGGTGGAACTGGGCAGCAGCCACACGATTTTCGACCATGCCCTGCACCCCTACACAAAGGCCTTGATCTCCGCCATCCCCGACGCAGACCCCGATGCGGAGAAAAGCCGCCAGCGCATCAAGCTGGAAGGCGAAGTGCCCAGCCCTGTGGACCCGCCTTCGGGCTGCAAATTCCGCCCCCGCTGCGCCTATGCCACCGAGCGCTGCGCGCAGGAAGTCCCCGTGCTGGAAGAGGCGGAGCCCGGTCACTTTGTGGCCTGCCATTTCTGGCGTGATATCTAACAGCTTTGCCCAAGCAGCCCAGTGCCGTACCGGCGCCGGGCTGCTTTTTTATTGCTCCGCAATAAAAAATCTTGATTTTACGGCCGCACCCTCGCCCCTGCGGGGCAACCGGCCGCATGGCCAAAAAAATAGCCGCATCACAGCTATTTTGTATCGCCGCGCCGTGCAGCCAGCCGCTGAACCGGTTGCCGTCGGCGACGCTGTTCTGCGTGAACAGGTTGCCCTCCCGCGCCACACCGCGTTCATCGAGCTCCACGCGGGTGCGGTGCCGGCGCCGGACGGAGCCGACCGGAGCACCCTTGCTCTCCTCGAGGGCCTGGGAACACGTCGGGCACTCGGCCTCGTTCTTGCCGTGGGCACGGTCCAGCCACAATGGGCACTTCGGCTCCTCCGGTTCGTACTTGTGCAGCGCCATGCTCATCGGAACCGGCGTGCTGGCCTCGTTGTGCAGCGGTCCGAAGGAGCCGTCGCCCTCGAACACGTCGAGGAACCGCTCGGAGGTCGTGACCTCCTTGCCCAGGACCGCGATCCAGCGCGCCGCGAGGGCGCCGCGCAGCACGATGCCGGGAATGTGGTCGTAGGTGTCCTGCACGAAGTCCGTGCGCAGCCGCCGTCCGGCGGCGACGGGTTCGGTGAGCGTGACGGTCACGCGGGCGCTCTTCTCGCTCATGCCTTCAGCCCCAGGAAAGTCCGCACTGTCATGGAATCCACCGGCTCGCTGCCGGTGATGCCGACCCAGCCGAGGCCGCGCCGGCGCCACGCCCCGAGCGATGAC
>OGMW01002500.1_pt1 | contig 12123 bp, 13 predicted proteins | sample 1573281 | NCBI WGS metagenome assembly OGMW01 (sample SAMEA2581907, study PRJEB24529) | metagenome | biome: Human gut stool | place: China | collected 2011
ATTTTACCAGAAAAGGGGCATGTTCACAATTTATTTACTCATGCGTTTTTCGTGCCGGATACCCCTGCTCCACTTTTCCTTGACACATTCCACTCTGAGTATTTATACTCATTTCATAGCGATCCAGTGCCTTCCGGCCTATGATCTTCCGGGGTCAGCCCGGCAGATTCTGTGGATGGATGCATCTGACCTGCATTTTTGCGCAAGTGCGCATCATTGGCACATTAGTGCCTGTTTGTATAATAGGGAATTCCTCGGATTTCCTGTTACAAAATACTAATTATGGAGGACATGACGATGAAGAAGATTGAGATCGACACATTCCTGAAGTTCCGTTTTTTGAGCAACCCACATTTCTCACCCGATGGAACGAAGATCGCCTTCACGGTATCCGTACCGGACCGGGAGACCAATGGCTATCTGTCTGACCTGTACCTGTATGATCTCGGGAAGAAGACTGTCTCCCGTGTCACCTGCAGCGGTGACGCGAAGACCTGGAGCTGGACCGCGGAGAATACCCTGATCTTTACCGCAGCCCGGACTGCCGCCTTAAAAAAAGAAAAGGAGAACGGAACTTCTTTCCTCTATGAGATCTCTCCGTCCGGCGGAGAGGCCCAGTGCATCACGTCCATTCCGGCTACTGTCACAGGGATCCGCCTTCTCCCGGATGGACGTTACCTTCTGACGATCCGTCATGATAATTACAGAGATACGAGAAAGAAATCTTACGAGGTCTTCGACGAGCTTCCGTTCTGGGGCAATGGTCAGGGATACACGAATGCGAAGAGGAACCGTTACGCCATCTATGATATGGGATCCGGTAAACTCACTTACGTGGCGGACGAATGGACTGACTGCTCCCAGTATTCTGTCCTTGGAAACCTCCTGCTCTACAAGGCATATCCGTGGAAACAGAGTGTCATGGGAATCCGTCCGGGCGTTTATCTTTATAACCTCTCCACCGGAGAGACAAAAACCTTGATCGCGCCGGATTCCATGCGCACCGGAGTTGTCTCCCTCTTAGACGAAAAGACTGCACTCATTGCGGCAACGGATGACTCCTATAAGGATACGACGAAATACTGTGACTTCTACCATATGGATCTCGCGGACGGATCCATGAAGCTGATCCATCCTTATGAATCTTCCATCGGCGGCTCCTCCGTGGGCTCCGATTCCAGATTCGGCGCAGGACAGACATTTAAGGCTGTGGACGGAGCATTTTACTATATTTCCACCGTGGAAGATTTTTCCCATCTCTATAAGATCTCCCGGGGCGGCACTGTCTCCGGGCCGCTGACGGCAGGAAGCTCCTGCGACAGCTTCGATCTCGCGGGCGGACACATCGCCTCCATGGAATTCCACGGACTCCACATTGCGGAACTCTTTGTAGACGGCGAGCAGGTGACCCACATGAATGACTGGCTCACCGACGAATATGACGTACAGACACCGGAGGCGTTCTCTTTCACCGCCAGCGACGGCTACGAGATCCACGGATGGGTCTTAAAACCGGCAGGTTTCGAGGAAGGAAAGTCCTATCCCGGCATCTTAACTATCCACGGCGGTCCGAGAACCGTTTATTCAGACGTCTACTATCATGAGATGCAGATGTGGGCAAACCGCGGATATTTCGTGTTCTTCTGCAATCCGAGAGGATCTGACGGACGGGGCACGGATTTTGGAAATATCAACGGAATCTACGGAACTGTGGACTATCAGAACCTGATGGATTTCACGGATGAAGTTCTGAGGCGGTACCCGATGATCGATCCGGAACATCTCGGTGTCGCAGGCGGCTCCTACGGCGGATTCATGACAAACTGGATCATCGGACACACAGACCGTTTCCATGCCGCCGCTTCCCAGCGTTCCATCTCTAACTGGGTATCCTTTGAGCACAACTCCGATATCGGACACACCTTCATCTTAAACAACCAGGGAACCAACACGAGGACCGATGTGGAGCTTCTCTGGAAGCAGTCTCCGCTCCAGTTTGCGCCGAACTGCAAGACACCGACACTCTTTATCCACTCTGATGAGGACTACCGCTGCTATATGGCGGAAGGACTCGCCATGTTCAGCGCCATCAAGCGGAACGGCTGCCCGTCGAAGCTTTGCCTGTTCCATGGAGAAAACCATGAGCTGTCCAGAGGCGGAAAGCCGGAGAACAGGATCGACCGGATGACGGAGATCATTAAGTGGATGGATACATATTTAAAGTAATATTTACGCGGTACAGCCCATCCATGTTCTAAACTTATCCGTTTAAAAATTTATACCTATGCTACCTGCCACCGGCAGCTTCTTCTCGATGCATGGCAACATAAAAGCCCGCCAGAGATTTTTCATTCAGATTCATCATCTGTTTTGAAACTTCCCCAGCGGGCCTTTTTTCTCTTCTTTTCCGTTTGAATTGCGTTGACTTACCTTTACCGCTCTTCCCTGAAACACGGCAGTGAACGAACAAAAAAAAGGAGGCCCACACCACAAACCGAAATAATCCATAAAATGATAACTCCTGTTTTAATCCGGAGAGAAACAACAATTTAGGATTTCATATCAGCCTGCAACGGATATCAATGAAAAGAAATATGCCACGAGATTTCCTGTTAATCAAAAATGGCTGCAGGGTCGTATCCCCTGCAGCCGCAGTTCTTATCATTATCGATTTACATAATTCAGCACCAATGCAAGAATCAGCATATGGACCGGATAAAACGCATAACAGCTATACTGGAAGACTTTCGTATGGCAGCCCTGCCGTCCACGATACAACCAGATCAGAAGCAGTGAAAGCAATGCAAGTCCCTGCTGGCAGAGTTCAAGGTCCATCCCAAAAAGACGGATGGGATACATCAGACCTCCCAGCAGCTCTACGTTGACCCAATAAAGCGCCAGAAGCTGTCCGGCAAAACACCACCATTTTCTTCCCCGGAAAAAGTAAAAAATAAACAGTGTCAATACACCGGCGCCATAGTAATCTGCCATTCCTACCGTCCCAAGTGCACTTCCAACCAGCACGACCAGAACCGCCGTCGGCAGAAAGATCGTAAGCTTCTGTTTTTTTCGAGTTTTTTCCATCAAATGGATTCCAGCGAGTCCTATCAACAACGTCCAGATCACATTCTGATGAAACGGATAAAACCAGGTTCCGCCATACATCAGATCAAAGGGTATCTCCGACAGCACCGCAAACAGCAGCAGCCGGAGAATGTACTTTTTAAAGCTGTGCGTGTGAAAATATCCTTCCACTGCCATAAATGCAAAGATGGGAAACGCGAGCCTTCCTACGCAGGTCAGCCAGTCCTGCGCCGGAAGAAGCGTAGCCCAGAGATGATCCATCAGCATAAATGTCATGGCGATGATATGAAGCATTGCCGCACTGATGTCAAAGGTTCCTGACTGAGATGAATGTACTTGATTTTTTACCATATTGTCACTCCTGTTGTTTTCTCTCAGTCCAATTATACTTCCTTTTACCGTCTCTGGTCAAATCCTTATCAGTGACAACGTTTCTTCTACCTGCCGGGCTCACGAGTCAAGACCATCGGCTTAGCCGGTGGCTTTATAATATTAGGTTGTTACAGTGCGTTGATTTCTTTTTCTAATTCGCTGACTGCGCTCATGACAGTCTCAAAGGTCGGCACATCACCATAGAGCATATCCTTCATTGCTTCGTAATCTGCGGCCAATGCTGCAAAGCGATACTCCGGGGGAACAAGCTTCAAGGTGCCGGGAATAGCTTCCTGATACTTTGCCCAGGCTCTCGGATAAAACTTCATCTTGAAGTCCACCACTGTCTTCAGCAATTCCACCCGGGCAAAGGCAGCTTCTTTCACAGGTGTCATGGACATACGGTACAGATCATAGTAGTGCCGGGAATAACGCTGCGGCATTTCCGAACTCTCGGGTCTGTTGGCTTCATGGTGCAGAATCGTTGCCTTCTCCCAGAAAGTCCGCTCCGGCGCAACGGTCAGAATAGCCGTATCCTTTTGTGCAAAGACTTTCGGATAATAGATTGCGGCATAGGGCTCGATCCGAGCGATTTTTGCGGGCGTCCAAGCGGCCAGCGCACCGATCTCCAAACGAATAACCTGCAAGGTAGCGGGATTTGTAAACAGGTGCGGATAGGCAAAGGTAACTGTCTGTTTGTCCTTTTCGTCTATGTAAATATTCGCCTCACAGCCAAGCTCCTGAGAAAGTTCTGCCTGAATGGTGGGACAAAACTGCTCCGCAAGAAAAACCTCTGCCCGAGCATTGGCTTCTTTGTTGAACGTATCCTGTTTGGTGTTGGAACGTTTTTCCCATGGCTCGTCCTTACCGTATCCCAGCACCCGCCAATCCAGAATCAGATCAATATCTTCGGAAAAGCGGCTGATCAGATTGAATGCCTTGGAAAGACTGGTGCCGCCTTTGAAGGTAATAGTCTCTTTCCACGGGCAGCGGTGGAACAGATAATCCAGCGTAAAGCATACCCAAAAATCTTTCTCTACGATGGCATCATTCAAACCCATCTTATCGGCTGTATTTCGGAACAGTTCGCGCCGGTCGCTTTCCGGCAATCGTGCTACATTCCTCATTGTGTGTCACCTCCACACATTTTTCGTATCGTATCATAAACCCAATCCGTGGATTCCGTTGCCTCTTTCAGACAGGCTTGCTTTTCAGCCTCGGACAGCTTTTCAGAAAGCGTCTGTATGATCTCCGGCGTCACGTTGGTCCTTCCCAGAGTTTTCAGCGCCTGGATCACCAAACTCGTCATGTAAGACAGACCCGTGATTTCCTTGTTGGTTCTATGCTTAAATTCCAGCTTGGTGGAATTCCACTCATAGGTCTTATACGGACCGTCGCTGATGTAGGACCAGACCGCCGTTACCTGTGTAGAGAGCCCCAGCAGGTTCAGGGCCGTATTTCCGCACGGGGCAATGGTCCAGTGGTAACACCGTGCCAATGCTTTGGCAACTGCATCCGGGTCGGCCGCTACATATTCATCAAGCAGTTTGCTGTACTTTGGCTTTTCGTAAATGCCTCTGATAATTCTGCGGATAATGCCAGATTGGTAAAGCCGCTTCAATCCTTGGCGAATTGTTGCGGTGTCCGCAATATCTGCAAAATCAGGAGCAACAAAAACTGCACCATCCTCAGCAGCAAGAATTCGCGCTCGTATTTCCTGCATATATCCATTGTCCACAGCTGTGCCCTCCTTTCATGATGTCACGAATATTATATACTATTCGTGACATGCTTTCAATACAAACATCGGAATTTTCACTTTATTATTTTCAAAATCTTGATGTTTATTCGGAGAGCGCGATATAGCATAGGATGCATATTCCGCAGGTGATGGTTGCACATGAGGTAAAGTCTTTCGTTTTTTCAACTCTGAATGCAGCCATTACAAGACCTCCTTTCCTTTGAAAATGGGTATGAAAAAAAGGGCATCCACTGGTTAAAGTGAAACGCCCACGTTAAGAACAATATTGACTTTTCTTAAATCTGAGACAGGATTTCTCCAATATCTCCATTGATACAAATGGACTTCTTTCTGATTTCGTCAGGCGCATACGCCTCTCCATAATTGAGACAGGCATAAGTGGCATCTTTCCAGTCATGAGCCATGCGCCAGAAACTGTACTTCACTATGGTTGGGGTGTTGTAGCCGACACCCAGCTCCAGAAAGAGAATTTTCTGCTCACTTCGAGTGCGGAGAAAATTTTCGTACCGCTCCGCTGCCTTGTGCCAGCCTTCGTCCTCCACAAAGGTATCATCGCAGCGGAGATTCATGGTCATGGGCTTGCCGCAGTGAGGGCAGACGGGTAAAAGTTCTGTCGGTACTTTCATATTCTGCTGCCGCTTGACCATTTCACGAATCGCGGCTTCGTTATCAAAGGTTTCCTGACAGCACGGCTCACTGCACTGGAACAGGCCGTAATCGCCCTGCGTGTAAAACAGCCGCTTTTTATCAAAGCCTGCTTTCTGAAAACAGTGATCCACGTTGGTCGTGATAACGAAATAATCCTTGTCAGACACCAGCTTCAAAAGGTCATCGTAGACCGGTTTGGGGGCATCCATATAGCGGTTGATATAGATGTATCGGCTCCAATACGCCCAATGCTCCTCCGGCGTGGCAAAGGGATAGAATCCACCGGAATACATACCCTTGATACCGTACTTTGCCGCAAAGTCGGAAAAGTATTTTTCAAACCGTTCGCCGGTGTAAACAAATCCGGCTGAGGTGGAAAGACCGGCTCCGGCACCGATCACCACGGCGTCACAGTCCTGCAATGCAGCTTTCAATCGCTCAATCTGCTCGGCGCAGCTTTTTGTATATGGCTTTGTCCAAATCCTTGAAAACATTGAAGATCACCTTCTTTACACTGGTATTTCTATTCATAAACTGTTTCACGGTTTCCACGGCGATTTGCGCCGCCTGCTCGTTGGGAAAATGAAACTCTCCTGTAGAAATACAGCAGAACGCCACACTTTCCAGACTACTTTCCGCCGCCAGCTCCAAGCAGGAGCGGTAGCAGGAGGCCAACATCTCCCGGTCACGCCGTGTCACACCCCCTTCAATGATCGGCCCAACCGTGTGCAGGACATATTTGCAGGGCAGATTGAATGCAGGGGTGATCTTTGCCTGTCCGGTGGGCTCGGGATAGCCCTGCTGCCCCATCAGCTCCGCACAGGCAAGCCGCAGCTCCACACCCGCATAGGTATGAATGGCGTTGTCGATGCAGCGGTGGTTCGGGATATAACAGCCGGTCATGCCGGAGTTTGCCGCATTGACGATGGCGTCACACCGAAGCGTTGTAATATCCCCCTGCCAGAAATACAGCCCCGGCTGAACAGGCGTCAGGTCGTCAAGATCGGTAATGCCCTTTGCGGCGGTTTCAGCTTGCAGATATTCGTCCTGAGTTTTCAGAACCTCCGCATCCATACGCCGGGGCGCACGAATATTCATCAGTCCCCGCAAAAGCTGGCGCTGGCTCTCCGGCTCTGTTGGAATCCTCATATCCCGATATTCTGGGCGTTCTTTCAAAAGTGCCTGAATGAGAAACTGTCTTTTTTCCCTATGGTTCATAGTCAAACCCTCTTTTCGATAACCTGTTTGGGGCAAATTTTCGCACATTGCCCGCAATGCAAGCAATGGTGTTGGTCGATAACTACCGGCTTCTTTGTGATGTCGATACACTTCTGGGGACAGACGGAATAGCACAACTGAACCACTATATGCAGCCGATGCAGCCTTCCCCCACATAGTAGCCCGGTGCTTCCTGTGCTTCTCTTCCAATGGTGAAGCTGTCCCGGACGATGTGTGCCGGGTCACTGATGTCAAAATACTCGCCATCCGCTTCATACAGGCAGAACACCTCTAATGCACTGCGGGTATTGCCGGGATCGTGTAATGCCCGATGGCTGTGATAGACTATCGGGCATTCTTCTATCTTCTTTCATCCGGACTATACCGTCGGTTACGGAATCTCACCGTATCATGCCTTTCGGCTTGCGGACTTTACCGCCGGTGGGGAGTTGCCCCCCCGCCTCAAAGATTGCAATATTCTGTCTTATTTCCTTAGAACTCGTAGGGAGGGTTTCCGGAGAAGTCAGCGATAACGCCGTGGGCATTATCCAGATAGAACACCTCAAAGATGGGGTTGGCAGCCTCGCCGTACTGACCTTTCACGATGGGGTTCTGGATGCACATTTCCTTGGCAGCCATGTTGTTCTCAAACACAGCCTTGCCGTGCAGGCGGATCCATGCATACTCCGGGCTTGAAACGGAAATCTCGATCTCCGGGTTTGCCTGCATATCCTTGTAGACGTCCTTAGTGTTGTTGGTGCAGAACCACAGCTTGCCGTCCAGTTCGCCGGCGAACATAAACGGGCGGCACTTTGCCTTACCGTCACGACCAACAGTAGCCAGATACTGTACAGGGTTGGCATTCAGAAATTCTACGACTTTATTCATGATAAATACCTCCAAAAATTTGTTGTTTTCTCTTGATGTTTTGATTGTAATGCGATTTGTACGGCTTGTGAAGTACGCACAATATTGTGGTATGGTTACCTCCGGGTAACGATCAGAACTTGCCGTTCTGATTCTGCCAGGTGGACTGATCTGCGATGGTCTCCATCACGTCCCAATGCTCGGCGATCTTGCCATTCTCGTCAAAGCGGAAGATGTCAAAGGCGACCTGCTCACCGGCACCGGTGCCGTATGCCAGATTGTGCTGGATGTAGCCATCAGATAGCAGGCTGCGGGCGGTGTCTGTATCGCCGGTGGCAAAGGTGTTGATAAGCGCCAGCGCCTTTTCAGCCTGGCTCTGTTCCTGCCGGACAGGCGCCGTCTGCTGGGTGCTTTCAGCGGATGTTAGGGATGCGGCGTCCTTGGAGCTGCAGCCGGTGAGGGCCGTGCCGAGCATGGCAAGAGCCAGCGTGAGAGAAAGAAATTTTTTCATTTTGAGTAACCTCCTTGGTAATTGGGCTTGCTTTCGTTTGCCTCTGGCATTATAATAATACCGTAGCTCCAATTCGTGAAGTAAGCACATTATTGTGCTGTAGTTACCAAATAGAAACTAATATGTAGTTACCAAGAAGAAACGATTGCACCATTACTGGGTTTTCCGGCAATTTGGCACTTGAAAAATTTTATGGAGATTTTTTTAATGAACGAAACAAGCGCAAAAAAAGAACTCCCTGCATGTCCCGTGGAGACTACGCTGACCCTCATCGGGGATAAGTGGAAGGTGCTGATCCTGCGTGACCTGATGCCGGGAACAAAGCGGTTCGGCGAACTGAAAAAGTCCGTAGGCAATGTGTCTCAGAAGGTCTTGACCGCCCAGCTCCGGACAATGGAGGAAAGCGGACTTGTAAACCGCAAGGTCTACGCCGAAGTACCGCCGAGAGTGGAGTATTCTCTGACGGAACTCGGAAAAAGTCTGAAACCCATTCTGGATTCCATGCGGGCATGGGGCGAAGCATATAAGGCCAAACAGTAAAAAACCCGAAGCAGTACCTTTACCGTGCTGCTTCGGGTTTTCCTGACCGATGGAGATGTTCCGATGGACAACAATGCATCAGAACGTGCAATCCGCGGATTCTGTGTCGGTAAGAAGAACTGGCAGATGATCGATACCATCAATGGTGTGAGTATATTGGACAAGCAACACTTCACTTTGAACCAAACTTGTCCAATGTCTTAACTCACTTGGATTAGAATGATTGTCGCATGAATTAGCTGGAATGGAAAGACGGTGGGTTATTCAGCGCTTACAAAGGATCTGTCTCAGGACGAACCGGTTCCCGGGATATCCGATGATCCTTTCCGGTCTTTTTAACGCAAGAAAACCAAACAGCCATCACAGCCATTTGGTTTTCTTAAAATTACCTCTTCTTTTTTACTTCTTACATCCTTCTGTTCTCATGGATTCCCAGCACTACTGCACATACTGCTGCGATCACAAGTCCGATCCAGAAGATGAATGCGTCTGCAGCACAGTGCTTTTCCGTGACGAACAGCAGGACACCTATCAGGATATATACTGCAAACAGTATGACTTCCACTACAATGTATAATTTCTTATTCGGTTTCGTGTTTTCCATGTCTGTTTTCCTCCTTAGGCTTCTTCCGACTCATCACGGAGCTTCTTCACACGTACTACGGTATAACCCAGGATTACAAGGAGCCATACAATGGGGATCCAGTGGAAACCACATTCACCAAACGGTATATGGCTGTCACTGTCCGTACCATTCTCAACGCTGTCGCTGTCTGCATGGATGCTCTCCTCTTCCTGTATGCCATCTGCATCACTTCCGTCTGCATCGCTGCCATCTGCATCACCTGTCAGGCTGCTTTCATCCGCAGCATCGTTCAGGCTGTCATCCTCTGCCGGATCCTTCTGCCCGGCATTACTGTTGCCGGTACTGTTTCCTTTATTTCCTTTATGGGCATTATTTCCGGAATCATTGCCGGCTGTATTACCTGCATCTGGTGTATTACCTGTGTTACCTGTACTTCCGGAATTGTTATTGGAGTTATCTCCGCCGTTATTGCCGCCGTTGTCTCCGGAGTTATTTCCGGAGTTATTTCCGGAGTTATTTCCGGAGTTATTTCCGGAGTTATTTCCAGAGTTGCCTCCGCCGTTGTTACCGCCGTTTCCTCCATTGCCATTGTTGGAGCCGCCGCCATTTCCGCCGGGTCTGTTACCGTTACTGCCGGAGCTGCCGCCGTTTCCATTATTTCCGCTGTTAGAGTCTCCGCCGTTTCCGCCGTTTCCTCCATTGCCGTTGTTGGAGTTACCGCCATTTCCGCCGTTTCCTCCGGTGCCGTTGTTGGAGCCACCGCCATTTCCGCCGTTTCCTCCGGTGCCGTTATTGGAATCTCCGCCATTTCCACCGTTTCCTCCGGTGCCGCTGTTGGAGTCTCCACCGTTTCCGCCGGATCCTCCATTGCCGCTGTTGGAATCTCCGCCATTTCCACCGTTGCCGCCGGTGTTGTTACCACCGTTTCCTCCGGTTTCGCCTGAGCTTCCTCCATTACCGCCGGATCCGCCGTTACCCTTGTTTGAGTCTCCGCCATTTCCGCCGTTGCCGCCGCTGCTGGTGCCGCCGTTGTTATTATTTTCCCCTGTGGAGCCGCTGCCGCCGTCTCCTCCGTTTCCACCGTTGCCGTTGTTGGAAGTTCCGCCGTCACCGCCATTTCCACCCGATGTTGTACCACCGTTATTATCGGTCTTTCCGGGCTGTGTGGTCTCGGTTCCTGTACCGCCGTTACCGCCGTTGCCACCAGGATTCGTGTTATCTCCTGTTGCGTTTCCGCCGCTTCCTGCATCACCGCCTTTGACGGTTCCACTAGGATTGATGGTGATGGTCTTATCGCCTGCGCTGATTCCGTTTCCACCGTTTCCTCCATTACCCGGAGTACCGGTTGCGGAATCTCCGCCTTTACCACCGTTGCCGCCGGTTACCGTTCCATTGACCGTCGGAGTGATCTTGCCGTTACCGTCGATACCGGCTCCGCCGTTTCCTCCATCTTTGCCTTCTGTGCCATCTGCACCGTTACCCCCGATCACATTTGCATTGCTTCCGATGATAAGTCCGGCATCTGCTGTATCACCACTGGCTCCGATACCGGGTGCTCCATCCGGATGTTTAGCAGAACCGTCTCCACCCTTGATCGTACCGTTGACAATCTCCAGCTTTGTTCCGGGATGTTCATTTATACTTCCATCCTTCACAAAATCAAGTCCGGGCTTCGCTGCATTATTATCATCTGCCTTGTCACCTGTGATGGTATGTCCGCCAAGGTCAATCTTGACCTCACCCCAGGTATCAGGGATTTCAACTGTGTGGTCGATGTCTTTCTTCACAATTACCTTGTAGTTGCCGTCATCATCCACTACAACCTGTACATTGGAGTTTTCTGCTTTTTCCGTTCTGTCCGTAGCATTATTGCCTGTTGTATCACCGGCACCTCTGTCCTCGAACTGCTTTGCGATATCCTTTGCATCCACGAGGGCTGTTTTGCCGTTGACAGAACCATATTTCTTATGACTGATCTGATATGGTGTTGCTTTCTTCAGACCCGTGATGGTTGCTTTTCCATCTCCATCCGTCAGTATAGTTAATACCTTACCTGTCGGGGTTCCCTGGGCATCCAGCTCCTGATACTCATAAGTCTCATTTGCTCTTCCCTTGAAGGTCAGCGTATGTGCTGTCTTTCCGGTGATCACAGGATTATCATCCGTGATCTCTACTGTAACGCTGACTTTGATACTGCCGGGGATCTCGAAGGTCAGTGCATCCGGATGGATTCCAGCCGTGCTCTGCTGTAAGGCAGAAAGCTTGTCCTGATCTACCGTTACCGTATTAGTGATGTCTGCGCCCTTCTTATCGTATGCCTTGACATTGGCAAGCTTCTTTGCTTCCGTTTCTGTCAGACTGCCTACTTTCTCAATACGGATGGAGAAATTATCTGCTGCGATGGTATTTCCATCCTGTCCCGGAACCACATTGCTGTCTGCACGGTACACCGGAACCAGTGTCACACTGGCTGTAATCTCTGAAGTGCTATACTAACGTTGTAACAGTAGTGGCTAATAAGATATAATAAATCCA
>OGMW01002501.1_pt1 | contig 12112 bp, 5 predicted proteins | sample 1573281 | NCBI WGS metagenome assembly OGMW01 (sample SAMEA2581907, study PRJEB24529) | metagenome | biome: Human gut stool | place: China | collected 2011
TATTTACTCTACTGACGTTACTATTATGTACTTCATGTGTAACGAAAAAGAAGTTCATGATGACAGAAGCCGCACGTATTGCAAGTATCGACAGCTTGCAAAGTTTATTGACTGATTGCCGCAACACGGGCGACCAGCTGTCAGCACAAATCAAGAAGCTCCTGCGTGATACCACCCAGATGGGAAACAGTATCCGTCAGTATCAGAGCATGCTTAGTACTAACATGACGGAACAGGAAAAACTGAATGCCTTGTTGAGTCAGAAGAAAAACGAACTTAGCGAAAGAGAACGCACCATCAACGAGTTGCAGGACATGATCAACGCTCAGAACGAGAAAGTGAAACAACTGCTGAACAGTGTGAAAGACGCGTTACTGGGCTTTAGCACAGACGAACTGACGGTTCGTGAAAAGGATGGAAAGGTGTATGTGGCAATGTCGGACAAATTGCTGTTCCAGTCAGGAAGCGCCCGTCTGGATAAACGCGGAGAGGAAGCTCTCGGCAAATTGGCGGAAGTCCTGAACAAGCAGACCGACATCGACGTATTTATCGAAGGTCACACCGACAATAAACCGATCAACACCGTACAGTTCAAAGACAACTGGGATTTGAGCGTGATTCGTGCTACCTCCGTCGTACGTATCCTGATCAAGAACTACGGTGTAAATCCTTTGCAGATACAGCCCAGCGGTCGCGGCGAATATATGCCTGTTGACGACAATGAAACTGCGGAAGGCAGAAGCAAGAACCGCCGTACGGAGATTATCATGGCTCCAAAGCTGGACAAGCTATTCCAGATGTTACAGACTTCCGAAGAGGTTAAATAAGAAAATAATAATAAGAGACTGTCAGAAGGTAGACAGTCTCTTATTATATAGAAACAAGGCTATAATATTTATTGCCCTATATGATATAACTCATCCATGTTTCTATTAGATACAATATCTGAATTCATACTGTTTACTTTCCCCATCCGGATGGTTTCTTACCCATCTTGAACACCATCGTACCACCGTTCATGATGTCCTGATGAGTGATGAAGAAATCTTTGTGTTTCTTCCCGTTCAAAGTCACCGACTGAATGTAGATATCTTCGGGAGACTTACGGATGGTCCGGATACGGAATTCCTTATTACCTGCTAGTTTCAAAGTACACTCATCCAAAAGCGGGGAACCGATGATATACCGGCCGTCGGCAGGATTGACCGGATAGAATCCCATCGCACTGAATACATACCAGGCAGACATCTGACCGCAGTCATCATTTCCGGCATATCCCGAAGAAGTGTTGTTATACAGCGTGTTCAGAATATGGCTGACATACTTTTGCGTCTTCCACGGCTGACCTGCAAAATTATAGAGATAAGCTACGTGATGGCTGGGCTCATTGCCATGTGCATACTGTCCCACAAATCCCGAAGCGTTATGATTCATCTGCTCACTCTTATAGGTAGAGGTAAAGAAGGTATCCAGCTTTTGTTCAAAGGCTTTCGTTCCTCCTGTCAGTTCCATCAAGGCCTGGATGTTATGCGGAACATACCAAAAGTATTGCCATGCATTTCCTTCGGTAAACGGATGCCCACCGTTTCCACCGTATTGATACGGGTCGAAAGGTTCGATCCATTCTCCCTTGTCATTCTTGGACTGAAAGAACTTCGTTTTCGGATGGAAAAGGTTCCGGTAATATTCGGAGCGTTTGTGGAATCGCTGATAATCGGCATCCTTGTTCAATTTTGCAGCCAGTTGGGCAACACACCAGTCATCAAAAGCCTGCTCCAGAGTGATGGAGACAGATTGAGTCTGAATGTTTTCGGGCATAAAGCCGTATTTCTCCCATACCTCAAAAGGAGAGTTGGGGTGTGAGGTTACCGAACTGTTATAGACTGCTTCATAGGCCTTCTCCATATCAATTCCAGGAATACCTTTCAGGATGGCATCAGTGATCACAGGGATGGAGTGGTTACCGATCATACAGTAATTGTCCTGTCCCCATAATTGCCAGATAGGCAGGTAGCCGTAATATTCATACTGGCGTATCATGCTCTTCACGAAGTCAGTCACCCGTTCGGGTTCCAGTAATGTGTAGAGAGGATGAGAAGCGCGGAAAGTATCCCACAGGGAGAATGTGGTGTAATGAGTTTCATTGTTCGCTACTTTGCGGGTCGTATAGTCGGCAGCCATGTATTCGCCGTTCACGTCGGACATGGTGTTAGGCTGTATCATGGTGTGGTAAAGAGCCGTATAGAATATCTCTTTCTGCACTTCCGTACCTTTCACTTCGATCTTTCCTAGTTGTTTTTCCCAATCAGCGTCCGCAGCAGCCACATAGCGGTCGAAATCCCAGTGCGGTGCTTCCTGTTCCATGTTCTGACGGGCATTCTCCATAGAGACGGATGAAAGGGCTACCTTACACGTCAGTGGTTTGCCATTCAGTTGGCCGAAACGGAAACAGCCATGAAGATTCGTACCGTTGATCACGGCTGTGTTTTCATGAACACGCCCGCCGTCTCTCAGCGTAGAAGTAAGGATAGGACTGGAAAACTCCATGTAGAAATAAATCTTGCGCAGTTTCGCCCATCCGGTGATGATACGGTAACCTTCCACTGCATGATCATTCAGAATGCGGATCTGAGAGTTAATGATCCGGCGTCCCCAACTGCCCTTATCTGCCGAGTGGTCCATATCCAGTATAATCTCCGCATCTTTGCCGGCGGGATATTGATAGCGGTGGATACCGTTTCTCTGAGTAGTGGTAAGCTCTGCATTAATATTCTCATCTTTCAGCATTACCTGATAATAGCCGGGACGGGCCTTCTCTTCGTCATGCGTGAATGCGGAAGAAGTGCGTCCGCTACTGGTCGGCATCAATGTAATGTCGATCAGGTCCGAGGCTCCTGTCCCACTCAGGCGGGTATGGCTGAAACCGAAGATCGTATTCCGGTTATAGTCGTAGCCGGAAGCGTCCCCCCAATTGGGAGCTTCGCTGGTGTCCGGAGAAAGCTGTATCATACCGAACGGCGAGGTCGCCCCCGGGTAATTATTACCCGAAAGTCCCCCATCGATGGCCCCCGTTCCAATAAACGGATTTACATATTTAGTGATTTCCCCTGCCTGCAACGTAGCGAGAGTCAATGAAAATGCACATACACTTAAAAGTAATTTCTTCATGGTTCATGGTGTTTTTATAAGATATGTTTCTTATGTCTATGGCTTTTTATTCTTCTGTTATTTCAATGAGACGGCTGTTGAGCTGCTGTGTTGTGAAAAGATCCAGTCCGACGTTCATTAGATATTCTCCGGAGAAAACCTGGTTGTTACCCTTCAATGAGGAACCGCTACCGGGCATCATATTGATTTCCTTCACACGGTACTTCTTGTCGGCATTCAACCCTTGCAGGCGGACAGGCAGTGTCTTTTCCGCATAGCGCGGATGGATATCGAAGGCGAATACCGCAGCCGTTTTCTTGTCCTTGCCTACAAACATGGAAGAAGTATGGTTGCTTCCGTAAGGAGAAACGAGGCGATACAAATCACCTTCAAGGATGACAGGTTTCAGACGGTTGTAGTTCTTGACTGCCTGATCACAGTAAAGGTGCTCATTCTGATTCATGTCTTCCAGTTTGATGTCGAATCCTAATTTGCACATCATGGCTACATCGGTACGGAACTTGATACTGGTTCCACGATTCCAAGTAGTGACGTGGGCACACAGTGTCTTACTTGGGAAGATCTGCGAATAGCCCCATTGGATAAACAGGCGTTCGATAGGATCGGTATTGTCGCTTGGCCAAAATTCTGTGAAGTACTTCAATGCTTCATAGTCGGAGCGTCCGCCGCCACCGGCACACAGCATCATCGGAAGATCAGGATATTTAGCCTTGATTCTGTCCAGCACCTTGTAAAGTCCGCGCACATAATCAACGTACAAATGAGACTGTTTATCTTTCAGATACACCGAATAGATATTCGTAATCGGGCTGTTGCAGTCCCATTTGAAGAAAGCGATGCCGGGATATTTGGTCATCAGGTTGTCCACCACGCCGAATACATGATCCTGTACTTTCGGATTGCTAAGGTCGAGCACCATCTGGTTGCGGAAGTAGTATTCATCACGGTTAGGCAGATGAATCACCCAGTCCTTATGCTTTTCGTAAAGCTCGCTTTTGGGATTCACCATTTCCGGCTCTATCCATATACCGAACTTGATACCTTTCTTTTGTGCTTCTTCAACAAGACGCCCTACTCCGTTCGGAAGTTTGTCGGCAGTCTCTTCCCAGTCGCCCATCCCCTTTTGGTCACTGCTTCGAGGATATTTGTTGGCAAACCAACCATCGTCCAGCAGGAACATATCTACGCCCAGCTTGGTAGCCTCATCCATCAAGCCGATCAGTTTATTTTCATCAAAGTCAAAATAGGTAGATTCCCAGTTGTTGAGCAAAGTCATGCGGGTATCATTACCGTTTTTCACCTGATGATTGCGCGCCCAGTCATGGAAGTTACGGCTGGCCTCACCTTTCCCCTGCGTGCTGTAAGTGAAATAGAAGTCCGGAGTACGGAACACTTCTTTGGCGGGCAGGCTGTATTCAGAGTCGTACGGGTTGATACCGCTGATAATGCGCAGTTCGTTTTTATTGTCCACTTCGAAAGTAAAACGGAAGTTACCCGTCCACCCGATAGTTCCTACCAGCACTTCGCCTGCATTCTCCTGCGAAGGATTGTCAAGAGCCAGCTGGAAGAAAGGAGATACAAACATATTGGCACGTGCGCCCAACTTCGTATCGATCACCTTTTTGCCGAAAGCCAGTTCTCTTTCGGTCACGTTGGCTTCGTGTGCCCAGTCACCGGAAAATTCAGTCAGGAAATACTTGCTGCTGTTCAGGTGAAGCATTGATGAAGCATACTTGCAAAGTATCACAGGTTTCTTCTCTTCATGGCTGATTTCAGTAAACGTACGGATAATGTTCTCTTTGCCGTAAGCCACATAATGCAACTTCACGGTCACAGGGTATTTATCATCCTTAAGGGTAATTACGGTTTCGTTGACCCCGTTATCGATGGCATTGCTCGAATGATCTACGTATTTCAGCAGCAATGAAGAGTTATTATCGTTATGACGTATGTGAATAGCCGGTTCAAAGTAGTCCTCCATACCGTGAGTCAGATAAGCTTCAGTCCCTTGTGGCAGATACTGGATATCGGAATCATGGTTAAGCTTTTTGCCCAAGTATTTCTGATACAGACGTCCGTTGTCAGCTACTTGATAGATAAGGCTGGTCCGTTCGGTTTCTATTTTGATCAGAGGCTTGTCGGCAGCCTGCAAAAGAGAAAAAGAACTCAATAGAAAAAAAAGTAAGAATGCTTTTAATTTCATGGTTTACATTGTTATGGTTGATATTTATTCTCTGGTGCGGAACGGGGGTACGGGAAGCCCGCTCTTGCCATATAGATTACAAACAGGATTGTCTGCCCACGCATAGCAAGCCGCCGTCGGTATTTCTATCCGGTCGGATTGCAGAATGACTTCTTTTCCCCGGATGGTAGCCTGTGCCGGAACGTATTTCCCGTCCGGTCCTGCCAGTATAAAGCCTTTCGGAGCCCCTTCTTTGGCTACTACTTCCTGATCGAAAGTAAGAATCAGCGTACGTCCCGAAATGCGGTATCCAAGGAATGCGGGCACTTCGTATGTACCTTTGTTATAGGTCTTCGTCAATGCCGCTTGCGCCAGCCGCTTTCCTACTTCCTGTTTGTTTTTCGGGTGGATATCATAAGCTTCGCCGAGGTCGATGGCACATGCCATACCTGTATTAGGCAGATGCAGCGCATGTGCCTGTGCATCACGGAGAGCCGCCCATTTGGAGTCCGGCTGCACTTCTTCGGGCTTCAGATAATTGGCCAACTGCACAAAGTAGAAAGGAAAATCCTGTTTCCATGCCCTTCTCCAATCTGTAATCATTGATTGGAAAAGTACTCTGTACTGCTCGTCGAATCCTACATTATTTTCTCCCTGATACCAGATAGCACCCTTGATAGGAAAAACAGTAAAAGGATGTATCATTGCATTGTAAAGTACGGTCGGGTAACAGGATGTCGGCCAGCCGGTTCCTTCGGGAGACAATGGTCTGGAAGGTGCATCGGTCATCGATACTCCAGTGTGATAGTTCCAGTTGCCCGCCAAGGAAATCTTCTTGCCGTTCGCTTCCATATACATCTGCTGAGGTTCTCCATGGATACCACCTTCACCTCCATAATCTATGGCACGAATGGTGATAACCCCTTTACCTGCCTTTGCCAAGGTTGCGGGAATCTTATAGGTACGCATCGTATTACATCCCGAAGTTCTTCCTATCTCTTTTCCGTTAAAGTAAGTGACGTCGTCGTCGTCGATCATAGCCAGATGGAAGGAGATTTCCTTGCCGCTCCAGTCAGCAGGTATTTCCACTTCTTTTTGGAACCAGACAGTACCGTCAAAATTCAGTCCGCGAGTTTCCCAGTAGGCGGGCAGTTCCATCGGTTTCCATTCATTCCCTGTCTGAAGAGCTGATATCCATTGGGGAACTCCGTCTTTGAATCCGGGATCCTTGGCATCAAACTGCTGAAGCCACTCGTCCATTTCCCGATGGTAAAGTTCGACAAGTTTCTCTCTTTGGAAGCCTGCACTTTCCATTTCGGCCATCTTTTTCTGGAATCCCATGACTTGCTTCAATGTCTGATGGCTTGTCCACGATTCGGCAGGTGTGCCGCCCCAAGTACAGTCAATTACCCCAACGGGCACATTCAGTTCTTTCCACAACTTACGGGCATAGAAATAAGCAACGGAAGAAAACTCCGGTACAGTAGCGGAACTACATTCCTGCCAGCCGTTCATATTCATTTCTACATTATCCTGCGGAGAGAAAGCGACGGTCTTCTTTACCTGCAACAGACGGATGGAAGGATAATTGGCATCGGCAACCTCCTGTTCGTAATTCATCACTTTTCCCCATCCGGCAACGGGCATTTCCATATTCGACTGACCGGAACATATCCAGACTTCTCCCGATAGGACGTTGTTCAGCACCAGCTTCTCACCATCCGAAACAGTGATCTGAAAAGGTCCTCCGGCAGGCGGAGTCGGGACTTCTATACTAAAATGACCATCAGCTGACGCTTTAACCGTATATTTCTCATGATTCCAGCTCACCTTCACAGTCACTTGTTTACCGGCTTTCGCTTTTCCCGGTAACGTCAGCTGACTGTTTTGCTGAATAACCATATTATCGGTAAAGAATGACGGCAATGTGACCTTCGCTTGCGCAAAGGCTGCCACACATAACGATAAGAGTGTTAATTGATATTTTTTCATTTCTTCGGTTATTTAAATTCAAGTAATTGCACGTCTTTGGAGGGTACGGTCACTTCAAGCTGTCCTGTGGCAAAAGTCTCATTGCCGCTCCACAACTCCTTCACCTGATAGTTGCGTGCCTTGTCCAATCCTATTCTTTCTAACGAAAGCACAGTTGTCTGTTCCTGGTCCGAGTAGTTGAATACCGCACAATGGAAACGACCATCGGGTGTCTTCCTTACAAAGATATGTTCCGACTTCTCTCCGTTTCCTTCCACGGGACGGAACACTTCTCCTGTCGCTACTGCATTCACTGCCGCATTGGTCAGATATTTCTGTGATTTCTCTTTGGCGTCTTTTCCTCCTCCCGCACTGAAATCGTCTCCTGTAATGTAAATACCCGTAATGACACCCGAAGTAATACGGGCACGGTTTTCTCCGTCGGTAGCATCTCTCAGTACAATATGATCGGCATCATTATATTGATAGATATACTTCTGCCACCAGCCGTATGAAAGAGCATTCAATGTATATTCGGTATCCTTGATCTGATTCCACGCATCACAGGCTATTCTGCGTGACTGCGCATACTGGGCAGGGAAAACAGGAGAAATGGAGAGATTGATATACATATCTCCAAAATATTGATTGAGAAGTTTCATGCCATAATTATATCCCTGTATACCTGTGGTAATCTCAGGATTATACCATTTGTCCGCTTCCATCGCACCGTGTGTCATGAAGTCCATCTTCACATACTCGAATCCTGCACGGTGGAACAAACCGGAAGTCTTCTTCATCATAGCTTCCACTGCCGGATGCGTTGGATCGACTGCATAAGCACCGTCCAGTTCCTGCGGCTTTCCGTTGGCATAGAGATAGATATCTTTGTATTTATATTCCGGTGCGGCATCTACCGTCCGTTCCGGATCGCGTGCCCAGTCGGTGAACGGAGTCCAGTAGATACCACCGATCTGTCCGTTCGACTTACACTTTTCTATAAATGATTTCAGTTGTTCCTCATTCATACAGTCCCAACCGGAGTCCAGACCGATATAGACAGTCTGATCAGGGTTTACAAAATGATTATTCTGCAGATTCTCCTTGAAATAATCGGAGACTTCCATCGCTTTCTCATAAGTCAGATTGAATTGTAATGCCCCCCAGCTGTTCCAACCAAATGGAACAGCTTTCTCCCATGCTTTGGGAGGGGCAATTACAGCGTTGGCTTTTGCATACGCTTCAAGTCCATCGCACCAATCTTCAAAGAAACCCAAAAAGACTTTAGGGGATTTAATCTTTTTACCTGCTAATGCACCGTGAGCCTTTACGTCACGAGTCTGCTCATCTGCTATGCCCCCATAACATACCAGCGAACCAATGTTATCACGATCCCCCTTACCTATTGAAATACCTGTTTTCCAGTTATCATGTTCTACGGAGCCGATCACCAGACCGTTCCGGCTTTCATTATTGAATATGGCTGTCACTTCATAACTCACCAATGTATCGAAACCAAGCGGGTGAGACTGATATCTGATCCATTTGTCATTGTCGAACGGAACAAAAAGAGCACGGTTATCACCTGCCTGCAAGAATCCGGATATAGAATCGACATTAACAGGAGCCATTCTGCCGGAACGGATTTCCTCTTTCGCTTCGACCGTAAAATCGGTCAGTATATATTCCTTACCCGGATAAAGATAGAAATACTGAGTCAGCTTCGGAAGCTCCTTATCCGTATACTCCACCTTATATATATGTCCTTTCCCGAAAGAATCGGAAACTTTGCCCGTACTGATTTTATGACGGGCATAGTCACTTGTCTTGATCTCCTTCCCTTCCCATTGATAGGAAGCATACATTCCGTTACAAATATTTTTTGACTTATAAGTGAGTGCTATTCCCCCTTGCTGATCATCGTAAGTTATATTCCATACATCGGTAGAAAAAATCTTGTCTCCACTGGCACAGTTGGAAATGAAAAGAAACAGAAGAAGCATCAGGGATACTCCCGACATTTTTTTTAGTAGTAGCTTTTGGTTTTTCATATGGTACAATGTTCTTATGTAAAAAAATAAAGCATACCCGAATAAGAAACCTTTTTCTCTTATTGAGGTATGCCACAAAGGTAAGGATTGGCATCTCCTTTACTATATACAAACGATTCAAAAAATGATAAAAATACGGCAAATAAGCTCCAATGCGGGCTAAGAGAGGTATTTTATCTATTTTGTGCCCTCTCCTGCCTCGACATTCTTTATCTCCTGCGTGATAATGATCTGCTTGCCGGATTGATATTGTTTCTCAAAATCTTTGGGTGTCATGCCGAATTGTTTCAGGAATAACTTGCTGAAATAAGACGGCGAATTGATGCCGACCATATAGCAGATATCTCCGATCCGGTATTTACCTTCCTGGATAAACTCGGCTGCCTTTTTCAACTTGATCAACCGGATAAAATCGAGCGGAGACAAGTTGAACAGTGTCTTGATTTTCCTTAACAAACTAGAACGACTCATGCAGAGTATATCCGCCATCCGTTCTACACCGAAATTATCATCGGTTATGTTATCTTCAATGACCTTGATCACTTTATTCATAAATTCCTCGTCCGCCTTGTTCATCTGCATATTATGCACAGGAAAAAAAGGACGTTTAGAGAATGCCTCACGTTCTTTTCTACGATTGCTGAGTAAAGACAAAATCTGACTCTTCAAATAATTGAAAGAAAAAGGTTTCTCCACATAAGCTTCCGCTCCTATCTTCAATCCGTTAATTTTACTCTCCAAATCATTCTTGGCGGTAAGGAAAATAACCGGAATATGACACAAATCAATATCCCCCTTTATTTCCTTACATAATTCATAGCCATTCATCACCGGCATCATTATATCACTGATTACCAAATCTATGTGATTACTACGTAAAACATCCAACGCTTCCTGTCCATTCACAGCAGTTTCCACCGTAAACAAAACTTCCAATCGTTCAAAGATAAAAGATCTCATACTTTCATTGTCCTCTACTAACAATAAAGTATAACCTTTCATCTGGTCTGTTTCTGTTGATGTTTCCTCATCCAATACTTCTATATTTTGCTCCACTACCTTCTCTATTTGCTGCCTTACTTCCTCTTTATTCAAAGGAATGATCAAAACAAATGTATTCTCCGGTTGTTCTATATCCAAATAAAGCCTGCCTTTATGTAAAGTGGCTAGCGAACGAGCTAAAGGTAATCCTATGCCTACTCCCATCCGAACTGTATCCTTCTTCTCCATCTGATAAAAGGGTTCAAAAATCTGTTGGCTGGACGCTTCAGGTATCTTTTCTCCGTCACTGACAATACGAACTGTAAAATCAGCTTCATCTTGGAATAAATCTATCGTAATGGTATGACGGGCATATTTCAAAGCATTATTCAACAAATTACTCAATACTTTTGTGATAGCCTCCTTATCTATGGCAGCCATAATTCTTTCTTGGGGAATATGCTGCAATAACTCTTTCTGCTTTTGCAGAATAGTAGGCTCAAAACGAGCAATCGTTTCATTCAGCAATGCCGTTACATCAACCGTTTCAAATTTCAGTTCAAATTTGCTCGCCCCTATTTTCTGAAAATCAAGCAACTGTCCAGTCAAATCTAATAATCTCTTGGTATTCTGCCCGATTACTTTCAAATTCTTATTCAATTTCTGATCCTTGATATCCATTTCCTCAATTGCTTCCAACGGACCATTTATCAATGTCAAGGGCGTGCGCACCTCATGAGCTATTTCAGTAAAGAAACTGACTTTTGATTCATAGAGTTCTTTCTCCTTCTCAATTTCAAATAACTTCTGCTTTTCTTCCATCTGTTTCTCTTTGCGTCTTCTATACCAAAAGAACCAGCAAAGTACGACACAGATTCCCCATATAATATACAGAAAATAAGCCCAGACGGACTGCCACCAAGGAGGCAGAATAACAATGGATAAAGACCGGGTAGCATAAGGGCCTTCTTTGGCACTATTGGTAGCCCGCACTTGCAAGATATAATCTCCCGGAGGCAGTTTAGCGTAAGAAATATTCTGATTACTCGCTGCCCGTATCCAGTCTTTGTCCAACGGAACTAATTTATAATAATACTGATTGGACTCCGTAGTAGAATAACTTAATAAAGCAACATCGAAACTAATATTTGCCTGATCATAAGGTAATATAATTTCATCTGTATGTTCTATACACTTTTTCAAAGGAGAATTAGGAGTGTGAACTGTTATTTCCTGATTATAAATGCTGAACTTTGAAATATAAACAGGTGGTAAGAAATTTATTTTCTCTGAAGAGTTAGGATCAAATGCAATCAATCCGTCTATACCACCAAAATAAAACTTACCGTCCTCACCCTTCAAAGCTGACTTATAATTAAACTGATTCCCTAATAGACCATCTTTAGTGGTATACACCCGTATATCTTTTGATTCCGGATTAAATCTAACCAGTCCACGATTTGTTCCAAACCATAAATTTGATTGTTCATCTTCCAAGATCTTATAAGCCACATCATCTGGTAAACCGTCTTTGATAGAAAAAGTAGTAAAATCATCCGTTTGAGAATTATAACAACAAATACCACCACGATCCGTAGAAATCCAAATACGGCCTTTACAATCCTGCATGACAGAACTCACAGAATTAGAGCTCAATGTATTTTCCTTACCTTCCTCATGAGTATACTTTTTAAAAAGATTCTTATGGGGATCATACTTCCATAACCCACTTCCCATGGAGGCGAACCACATCATTCCA
>OGMW01002513.1_pt1 | contig 12026 bp, 9 predicted proteins | sample 1573281 | NCBI WGS metagenome assembly OGMW01 (sample SAMEA2581907, study PRJEB24529) | metagenome | biome: Human gut stool | place: China | collected 2011
TTTCTTGCGGACATTTTTATTTTATCGGCTGAAAAACAGCCGATAAAATTGTCGTGGCGGAAAATAGAATGGTTACCTTCTGCTGAATGTAATAAGATTCAGCAGAAGGCAGATATTTTTTTAAGGCCAATCATATTTATCTTCTTTGATACATAATTTTTTTGGAACCAGATATCCGGAAATTCCATACTGACATATTAATACTTCTTTTACATCTATTTTTATTGAAAAAACATGATTTTTCAATATTTATTTTATAACTTTCACATGGAAAACGGATCAAATACAAATTGATCGTCTTCCATTGATGTATTTATAAATAAAATCAACTTATTAATAACCCAATAAAAATTATGCGTATGAGTTACCAGAACAAAACATTTAAGAAACGGGAGGTTTATAAAGCACCGGAATGTAATATTGTAGACATTCAGTCTGGAGAAAAAATAATGGCGTCAAGTCCTGAAGACGTCAACGCTACCCATGAAGGTTTTGAAGAGGACGATTATGAATGGTAGTAGATCATCAACAATCATTTATACCATGAAAAAATATCAGAAATCAACTTTCGCCATATACCTTATGGCAGCCATGATGCTAGGCGAATAATTACGGCATGTAATGACGGGGAACTTACAGGCAGTTCCACTGAGTTTGCAGAAAAAACACAAATGGTTTTCAAGGCTGAAATTGCTCCTAAACGTACCATTCTACAGCCTGACAATTCTGTATATTGGGAAGAAAAAGATGCCATATCGTTATTTGACCCTATACACGACAATAATTATTTTGTAACCACACAAGGTGGAGCTTCTGTGACCTTCTCCGGAGAAGCAACCTCATCTGAAGGTACTTATCATGCACTTTACCCCTATAATGAAAAAGCCCAATTCGATGGAAACCATATTACCACAGAATTACCTTGGATACAAACCGCTCGTGCCGGAAGTTTCAGTCAAAGCCTCAATCCGGCTGTAGCAACGGCCGACGCAAACAGGAATTTGGTATTCAATAATGTATGTGCGGTCGTAAAATTCACACTAAATGCTAATGGACACAACATAACCAAGGCTACATTAGCTGGTAATAACGGTGAACATTTGGCTGGTACTTTACAAATTGATGTCTCTTCACCTGAACCTGTAACTACGATTGCAAATGATGATCAGGCTAAATCGGAAGTAGAACTGAACGGAACATTAAATTCTTCCAATGCCTACTATTTTGTTGCAGCTCCAACAGAACTGACACAAGGACTGACATTGACACTTTATAATGACAAAGGACAAATATGGCAGCGTAAGGGCAACAATGCAGTCACACTCTCTGCAGGCCGCATATTAAATCTAAACGAAATCAAACCGGATCAATTTGCCCCTGCCGACGGCTATGAGAAAGATGCTGATGGGGTTTATCACATTTATAACGCTACAGGACTTCTGCATTGGGCATCACAAACTGACTGTCTGACCAGTAATGTCATTCTGGAAAATGATATAGACATGACCGGACTTGACTGGACTCCGCTAGGTACAAATCTTGAGAATGGTTATTCAGGAATTTTTGACGGTAATTCCAAAACCATAAAAGGACTGACAATCAACAGTGAGAATGGTAATGTAGGATTTTTTGCGACATTGGCTACATATTCAAAAGTTAAAAATGCAATATTCACAGATGCGAGTGTGAAAGGTGGAAGCGGCTCAGTAACCGGTGTTGTAGCAGGTACCAATTTAGGCATAATTGACAACTGTGATATCAATAACTCAATTGTTTGGGGACTAACTGCAGGAGGTATAACCGGAAATAACAGCATTCAAGTCATCAACTGCAATGTCAGCAATATCAATGTCAATACAGGATTTAGTACTGGTAATGTCGGTGGTATAGCAGGAATCAGCTATGGAAAGATTGAATACTGTACTGTTTCGGGAAAATCAACAATATCCGCTAATGTTCCAAGTGGAAATGCTGGTGGAATTGTGGGTTCTACATCCCGGGGAAGCGGTGTTGTGACCAGTGGCAGACTTTTAAAATGTGCTGTTTCGGATATTACAATCAGCGGTATGCGAGCCGGAGGTATTGCCGGTGAAAACCAATTCGGTGTCGTGGCACAATGTGTCGCCAATCGGGTTTCAGTTACTTATGAAGTTTCCTCTACAAGCACGTGTCTTGGCGGTGTGGTCGGCTATAACTCTAGAGGAAATGTTATAGCCAGTTATTCTGCCTACTCTTCAATTTCATATCAACATGGAACTGCTGAAGGTTTAGGGGGAATAATTGGATATATTATTAGCAGTAAATCAAAAATATATGGTTGCTATTCTACTAATGTCAGTTTCTCAGCAGGATCAGCCAATACCGGTGCTATAGTCGGTCATACGACAGGCAGCGTGATTTCATGTTATGCTATCTCGTCTGATAATAATATCAAGCTTATAGGTAGCGGCCAGGGTCAAGCAAAACATTGTGTAGAGATTGGCGAAACAAATTTTGAGACACTGATTGATAAAGTCAGCGATTTGGTTACAGAAGACGGTACGGTATGGAAAGCTTCTGAAATATGGAATATTACAGCTTCCGGCTATCCAACTATTCAAGGTGATTATATAGGCAATATCACCGACGCCGTTCAGTAGACAGTTTGAATCCGCAAAATTTTTGTAATGCAGAAAAATGAGGTGTATCCTATAAAACTGAAAGAAGTTACAGGTACACCTCATTTTTTATAGCGAACATCACAGATTGATTTACACTTCAAAGTGTGACAGTTGCTTATGGCAGTAAAGTTTTACGTCCATTAATAATATAAATACCCCTTGGAAGCATTTCAGCAGCATCAGCCTCTGTTACATTTTGCAAAAGAAGTATAGCATTTACAGTATAGACATCTCCTTTGGATATATTTTCTTGCAACACATGTATAGAAGTCGTTTCTTTTTCAAACACTTCAATATACTGTAACAGACTTTCCAGCAATCTGACAAACGCACCTGTTTCAGCATAAGTGCCGTTCAAAGCGTTATTGACATTACCAATTGCTGCTGCCAGACTTTTCCCACTGGCAGACTGACGTTGTTCTGCTGTTGCCTGATCCAGAATCTCCAGTGCTTCAGACTGTTTATGATAAAGATCCTCCGCAGCTTCTACATCAGCTGCACTTTGATTCATTTTTCCTTGTAATTCAGAATAAGTCTGATTCAAATCATTAGCCAACGCTATAAGTTTTCCATCATAGTCTTTCCGATGGTTTTCAGCTTTTAATTCACATGTCTTGAATATTCTGTCATATGCAGCCTTTGCTTCTTCTATTCCTTCATAATTGACCGGATTTTCCTTTAAACATTTGTTCACCCGCTCCTCATATTCACTTCGTGCAGCAAATTCTTCAGCATAGACCTGTTCCAATTGTTCTTTCAATGTGTTTTGGGCAGTCAGCCACTGTTCATTAATTTTCTTTTTTTTAGCAATACCTTCATCCGCCAGTCCATCCAGATAATGATCAATAGCTGGAATATAACTGTAATACTGGCTTTCACGGTCAATCTCCTGAATCAGTATCTGAAACCGGTTGTCAGCCTCATTGTAAATCGTATCTCCTCTGCTTTCTGCAGCATTCACAGACCAGATATTTCCGGCAGAAATACAAAGTACAAACACTAAAATCCGTAATAAAATGTATTGATTTCTCATAAATATTAAATGAAAACTTTTTTCTTGACACCCCCTTCTCAGTAGGTGAATTAACAGTCTAAAAATAGTAATAAATCAGGAAATTACATCAAATATGGCTATTTTTATTTATCACCACAAAAACGGTTTAATGATCCGTTTCATCCCTTTTTCGCATTATCCACCCCTGTGGTTTTAAAATTATTCTCCGATTCGGCTGCACGGAACAGTTCATTTTGTACAGTCGCATACGGTTTGGCTGCATTGGTCTGCGAAACGACTGGTGCCAGGCGCTCTTTCAGTTTCGTATTGCGTTTCTGTACCGTCATATTACGCACGGCATATCCCAAAGCCTTGGGAGTACCTACCAATACACAGATTTTTTTGGCACGCGTGATTCCCGTATAAACCAGATTGCGTTGTAACATGACGTAATGAGTCATCAGGACAGGCATAACGACAACCGGATATTCCGATCCCTGTGCCTTATGAATGGTTGTGGCATAAGCCAGCGTCAGTTCATCCAGTTCCGTATATTCATATTCCACCGGTTTTCCGTCAAAATCCACAATCAACACGCGATCCTCCGTGTTGACATCCTGCACATACCCCAGATCTCCATTAAATACTTCTTTATCATAGTTATTCCGGATCTGCATCACCCGATCCCCAACCCTGTAAATAAAACCGCCACGGTTCAGTCCGTTTCCTGATGAATTCAGCGCTGACTGCAAAAGCAAATTCATGTTTGTTGCCCCCACCACACCGCGCTGCATGGGAGTAAGGACCTGAATCTGATTGTTGTTCAGTCCGTAAGCTTTTGGCAACCGTGTCTTGACAAGTCCGACAATGGTCTGTGCCACCTGTTCGGGATCTTCCATTGGAATAAAAAAGAAATCAGAATCCGACCCGTTGCTGACATTCGGATACTGGCCCTGATTAATGGCATGAGCATTCATTATTATGCGGCTAGTCTGTGCCTGACGGAAAATACGTGTCAGACGTACAACCGGGATACGTTTCGATTCGATAATGTCACGAAGCACATTTCCGGCCCCGACACTGGGCAACTGGTCTATATCCCCTACCAGAATCAGGCGCATGTGGACAGGGATGGCCTTCATCAGACTGTTCATCAGGACAATGTCTATCATGGAGCATTCGTCAACAATCAGAGCATCGCCATCCAGAGGATTGTCTTCATTCCGTTTATAGCCGTCCACTGGTTTATATTCCAGTAACCTGTGAATGGTCTTGGCTTCCATTCCAGTGGCCTCACTCATTCTTTTTGCGGCACGCCCCGTCGGTGCAGCCAACAGAATGCGAAGTCCGGCCGAACGTAATGCCGCAATAATCCCCTGTGTCGTAGTTGTTTTCCCTGTACCCGGTCCTCCAGTCAGCACCATGACTTTCGAAGTCATTGCCTGACGGATAGCAGCAAGTTGAACCTCATCGTATACAATACCATTAGCCTGATCCGGTCTGGCAAAATCAAAACAACCGGTCAGAATACTCCCTCCCGTATCATCCAATAAAGACAGCAATCGGTTTGCCGTTCCGCATTCGGCATAATAAAATGGCGGTAAGTAAATAACCTCATCCTCCAGAATGACATCCTGACGCTCTATCATGTCGGCCAATGCACAACGTACTGGCTCTTCCTCCGCCTCCAGAAGACGACAGGCCGTAGTAACCAGCTGCTGTTCTTCGGCATAAACATGTCCGTCGTTGGAAAGCTGATTGAGCGTATAGACAATTCCACTCCGGCAACGGCGCAGATCATTCTTTTCATAGCCCATCTTTCCGGCGATGGTGTCAGCCGTCTTAAAGCCTATCCCCCAGATATCATCAGCCAGACGGTATGGATTATCTTTCACTTTATCAATGCTTTCCTTACCATAGGCACGAAATATCTTGGCGGCAAAAGCCGTACTCACCCCATATCCTTGCAAGAAAAGCATCACATTCTTGATTTCCTTCTGGCGTTCCCAGCTTTCTCGGATCTTCTCTACGCGTTTTTTCCCGATACCGGGTACTTCGTAAAGACGTTCTATATCCGTTTCTATCACTTCTATTGTTTCCAGACCAAACTGACGCACAATCAGTTGGGCATACTTAGGCCCTATTCCTTTGACAAGTCCGCTGCCCAGATATTTCTCAATCCCATAAAGTGTAGCCGGCATCACTTCTTCCCAGGTTTCCACAACAAACTGGCTGCCATAGCGTTTGTCCATTTTCCAGTTTCCTTCGCAAAGCAATACGCTACCCACAGGTACATCCAATAAATTACCGACCAGTGTCACCGCTTCACGGTATCCTTTCACCTGGACTTTCATGACCGAATAACCGTTCTCGGGATTCTGATAAGTAATATGTTCGACAACACAACGGATCTTAATCATTTTATTTTTTTTCTTATATTCTGTTTCTGGAGAAACTGTCTGTAATGCGGTCTAGCAGAATCAGACAGCCACCGGCTCTGCAGGTACAAAAATAAGACTTGTTTTATTGTCAAGCAAAGAAAAATGAATCTTTTCACGTCTCGGAGAACTTTCAGAATATCCTATTTCCGTTTTTTCAGAGTCCTTAAAAACAAAGTTCTGACCGAAAAAATATTGGAATTAAATCCACGGATATTTTCTTTTTTCGTACCTTCATACTATAAATACAACGAATATTACATATATCTAACGAAAAATCAATTATTATGAAAGGAAAAACTATCCTGATTACAGGAGCGACAAGTGGTATTGGTGAGGCTTGTGCCAGAAAATTTGCAGCAATGGGCAGCAATCTGATCCTCAACGGCAGAAATGAGGATAAACTGGAACGTCTGAAACAAGAACTGACTGCTTTGGGAATAGAAGTCCTGACTCTGCCATTCGATGTGCGCGACCGTCAGGCCATGCGCCAGGCCCTTGATTCCCTTCAAGGACAATGGAAAGCCATTGACGTACTGATCAATAATGCCGGACTGGTATTGGGCATGGACAAGGAACATGAAGGGTCACTCGATGAATGGGATGTGGTTATTGATACCAATATCAAGGCCTTGCTGGCCATGACGCGTATGATTGTGCCTGGTATGATAGAACGTGGTTGCGGACATATCATCAATATTGGTTCCATTGCCGGTGATGCAGCTTATGCGGGAGGCAGTGTCTATTGCGCCACAAAAGCTGCCGTGAAAGCCCTTTCTGACGGATTGCGCATTGATCTGGTTGACACACCATTGCGAGTAACGAATATCAAACCCGGCATGGTGGAAACAAACTTCTCAGTTATCCGTTTCCGTGGTGACCAACAAAAGGCTGATGCCGTTTATGAGGGAATACAACCTTTGACCGGTGATGATATTGCTGATGTGGTTTATTATGCAGCTTCTGCTCCTGCACATGTACAAATTGCAGAAGTGTTGGTGATGCCTACTTATCAGGCAACAGGCACTATCTGTCACAGGCAGAAATAAGCCAGATACATCTTTCATTGGCATATTTTTGAATGTTTCACCGGATTATTTAATTGACATGACTATCACCTCACTCGTTGAAAACACCAGTTGCAAGGCGTTACCAGTAGAACATGGTCTGAGTCTGCATATCCGCCTGGATGACGGCCGTTCCGTTTTATTCGATATGGGACAGAAACAGTTGTTCGCCGATAATGCAGCCCGTCTGAATATCAATCTCTCAGAAGTGGATCTGGCCATCGTGTCACACGGCCATTATGACCATGGCGGTGGTCTTCAGACATTTCTTGAGATCAACAGTAAAGCCAATATCTATCTGAACTCCCATGCTTTTGAACCGCACTATTCTCTGCGCATGAACGGCTTGGCTTATATTGGACTCGACCATGATTTGAAAGATAACTGCAGACTGGTATTTTGTGAAGGTGAGACACTGCTTGACAACGGGCTTGTTCTCTTTTCCAATGTCAGGGGTAATCATCTTAAGCCTACAGGCAACAAACTGCTTTTCGGGCCGACGAAAGAGCAAAACGACGACTTCTGCCATGAGCAGAACCTGATCATCAAAGAAAATGACAGGACCGTTCTATTTGCCGGATGCGCTCACAGCGGAATTCTCAATATCATTCAGAAAGCAGAAGAGATTGCAGGCGGTTCCCTTACCCATGTCTTTGCCGGAATGCATCTGGTCAAAAGCGGATTGTCGGAAGCAGAAGAAACGACATTTATCCTTTCATTGGCAGACAGATTACTGGAAAACCACCATTGCCAATATTTCACCATGCATTGTACCGGTTTACCCCAATACGAGATACTCAAAAAACGAATGGGAAACTCCATTAACTACCTGAGTTGCGGAGATTGCGTCCGGATTTAATATCTATCAATTACAACAAATATCAATAGCACAGGATATTCCCCGCATTTTTGTATCTTACTCGGAAAATATTATTTTTGTAGCCCTTAAAACAGGCTACGCCTGCCGCATCCGCCTCAATGACAGGATCCAGCAAAAACTAACCAAGGAAACAATGACAGATTTATCTAAAGGCGATCTGACCAAAGGCCCCATCACAGGGACAATGTTATGCTTTGCCTGGCCACTTATGCTGGGTAATCTGCTGCAACAATGCTACAATATAGCCGACACGCTCATCGTTGGCCGCGTGCTGGGTGCCGGTGCACTGGCAGCTGTGGGTTCTTCCTATACACTGATGGTGTTCATTACTTCCATCTTCATCGGATTGTGTATGGGATGCAGTGCGGTTTTTTCCATGCAATATGGCGCCCGCGATCTGAAAGAACTGAGATCAAGCATTTTTTCCTCTATCCTGATTATCGGAAGCGTTACACTGGTACTTAATGTCTTGTCAATCATCTTTCTTTCGCCTATTATCCACCTGCTCCAGACTCCTGATGAAATCACCGGCCTGACGTATGATTATCTTTTTATCATATTCCTGGGCATAATCCCGGTCTGTCTCTATAACTTTTATGCCTTCCTGCTTCGGGCCATAGGCAATTCCTTTGTACCTCTCCTTTTCCTGATGGTTTCAGTCATACTGAATATCGGGCTCGACCTTCTGTTCATTCTTGTAGCCCGAATGGGTGTAGAAGGCGCCGCACTGGCCACCGTCATAGCCCAATCAGCAGCAGCTGCAGGTATCGTCGTTTATACCTACCGTTTATTTCCCGAACTCCGGCTGACCCGCAAGGATTGTGCCATCCGTCCCCATGCCATAAAGAGAATATCGTCTTACGCCTTCCTCACCGGAATACAACAGTCTGTCATGAATTTTGGCATACTGATGGTACAGGGACTGGTCAACAGTTTCGGCACAAGCGTCATGGCTGCGTTTGCGGCTGCGGTCAAGATCGATTCATTCGCCTATATGCCCGTACAGGATTTCGGTAATTCCTTCTCCACCTTCGTTGCACAAAACTACGGTGCCGGACGCATCGAACGGATACGGCGAGGAATCCGCAGTGCCATTCTGGTTACCACCTTATTTGCATTTGCCGTTTCAGCCATGGTCTTTTGGTGTTCTCCCTGGCTCATGTCATTATTCGTATCACCGGATGAAACGGCTATCATAGACATCGGTGTAGAATATCTTCGCATCGAGGGCAGTTTCTATGTAGGCATCGGTTATCTGTTTCTGCTTTATGGTTTCTACCGTGCTGTCTGCCTGCCTTCCATGTCTGTCGTTCTCACGGTTGTTTCTCTCGGAACACGCGTGGTATTGGCATACATTCTGGCTGCCATACCGTCCGTCGGTTATACAGGCATCTGGTGGTCTGTTCCTGTCGGTTGGGCATTGGCGGACATAGTCGGTGTATGGTATGGTTACAGAAAAAGGAGCCTTTCCGCTCCATAATTTTTCAGGCGTTACTTGCCCGTGTCCTCGTATAGTGTCACGGTTTCTGCAGGCTCACTGTTTCTGTTCCGGCCATATTACCCTCATATAAAGCAGGCCAAAAACTCCTTCATTTGCTTGCTCAATAAAAGAAATCCATTTAATTTTGTCAAGTTACTTAAAACATTCATTCATCATGAACAACAGAATTACAGACTTGTTTGGTATCCGTTATCCGGTCATTTCCGGTGGAATGGTATGGTGCAGTGGCTGGCGGCTGGCTTCAGCAGTCAGCAATGCCGGTGGTCTGGGACTGATCGGAGCCGGCTCCATGCATCCGGACACCCTGCGCGAACATATTGTGAAATGTAAGGCAGCCACAGACAAACCTTTCGGTATCAATGTTCCCCTGCTTTACCCTGAAATGGAAACGATCATCGACATCATCATCAGCGAGAAAGTTCCCATCGTATTCACCTCTGCCGGTAATCCGGCCAAATGGACGCCCCTTCTCAAATCGCATGGCATTACGGTCGCCCATGTCGTGAGCAGTTCCAAATTCGCACGTAAATGTGAAGAAGCAGGAGTCGATGCAGTCGTAGCCGAAGGATTCGAAGCCGGTGGTCATAACGGCCGTGAGGAAACCACCACAATGTGTCTCATACCCGCCGTACGCCAGGCCACATCCCTGCCTCTCATCGCAGCCGGAGGCATCGCATCAGGAGAAGCTATTGCGGCAGTCATGGCTCTTGGAGCGGAAGGCGTACAGATCGGCACACGATTCGCTCTCTCAGCCGAAAGTTCGGCACACGACAATTTCAAGAATCTTTGTCTGACCCTCAATGAAGGTGACACTCGTCTGGTTTTGAAACAGCTTGCTCCCACCCGTCTTGTCAGGAGCGAATTCCTCAATCAGGTTCTTGCCGCCGAAACTGCCGGAGCCTCCGTGGATGAGCTGAAAGCCTTGCTGGGTAAAGGACGGGCCAAAAAGGGTATCTTCGAAGGCGACCTGCAAGAGGGCGAACTGGAAATAGGCCAGATAGCTTCCACCCTCCATCAAATGCAACCGGTGGACGAGATCATGCAGGACCTGATCAAAGGATACCGGACAGCCGTAGCCCGTATCATCTCTGATTGGGATTGAATCAGCAGACCGGCAACAACGGTCCTCATTCGAAAAATATAACTCATTTTGTCAGATTGTATATTTAGACCAAAGAAAAAATGAACTTTTTTTCATCACTCCGTCATCGTTGGCAGGCTTTCCTGCACAACGATGAACTGAAAGGGAAAATCTATTCTATCGTATTCGAATCCGATACGCCCAAAGGCAAACTGTTCGATATTTTGCTTATCGGCAGTATCATACTGAGCGTATTGCTCGTTATTTTGGAAAGTATGCACATATTCCCCTATTCTGCTTATCTCGTTCTGAGAATTCTGGAATACCTGCTCACTTTCTTCTTCACCATAGAATATCTGGCACGTATCTACTGCCTGAAAGAACCGCGCAAATACATCTTCAGTTTTTTCGGCATCATCGATCTGCTCGCGACCTTGCCGGTCTATCTCAGTTTTTTCCTTCACGGCACCCATTATCTGCTGGTCATCCGTGCGTTCAGACTGATCCGTGTGTTCCGTATTTTCAAACTTTTCCTTTTTATCAACGAAGGCAACCTGCTTCTGCGCTCTCTGTGGATCAGTGCGCCCAAAATCTTCATTTTCTTTTTCTTCGTCTTTATTCTGGTCACTTCCATGGGCACGGTCATGTATATGATTGAAGGCACACAGCCCGGTTCTGAATTCAACAATATTCCCAACAGCATCTACTGGGCCATTGTCACCATGACAACCGTGGGCTACGGCGATATCACACCGGTCACTCCATTGGGCCGTTTCCTGTCGGCAGTCATCATGCTTATCGGTTACACCATTATAGCTGTTCCCACCGGTATCGTTTCTGCCACCATGGTCAACGAACACAAAAAGGGCGTCCATCGCCGCTGTCCCCGCTGCAAACGTGAAGAAAGCGATCCCGCAGCCGTTTTCTGTAAATTTTGCGGCACCCGTTTGAAAAAGGACAAACAGCCTACCGAACATAAGGAACGCTTGGACGATGAACGTTTCTGATCCGGGCATCAACCATCTGTTTTGATTATCAGACAGTTTACTTACAGTTAGAGAACACTTTTTTCCTCCTCCCCCTCCTCCCGTATCAGCCTGTTTCCAGGAGATCCGATTATTCTGCCATAAAAAACAGGCTAAAAAGTTTGCAGATTCCAGAAAAAGCACTACCTTTGCAACGTCAAAATCGGAGGGGGTAAGGCAAAACCGACCAAACCATCTGATTATGAACAAATATGGCGCTTTCGTCTAGCGGCTAGGACACATGCCTCTCACGCATGGAACACGGGTTCGATTCCCGTAGGCGCTACCATATTGAAACAATATCCTGTCAGGATTAAGAACAAACGGCGCTTTCGTCTAGCGGCTAGGACACATGCCTCTCACGCATGGAACACGGGTTC
>OGMW01002519.1_pt1 | contig 12005 bp, 3 predicted proteins | sample 1573281 | NCBI WGS metagenome assembly OGMW01 (sample SAMEA2581907, study PRJEB24529) | metagenome | biome: Human gut stool | place: China | collected 2011
ATCGGATGGGCACTCATAGATGACATCTGTCATGCCGAAATAAAAGAGGAAAAAAGCGGAATGAATGTGAAAGGTTTTGCAGCTATCGTAGTTGCAGCAATCTTAGGTTTTGCAGGAATCGCAGTCTATAAGAAACATGGACGCAGTAAGGACGAAGATTATGTAAGTGAACAGCTTGAATTTTCAGACGGTCCGTATGTAAATGAAGAGGACGATGAAAAAGAAGAATAAGTGTTTTTAAAAGATGGAAACAGTAATAAGGACAGGGGCAGCCAGAAATCTTGGCTGCCTTTTTTGGTAGAAAGGAAAGGATTATGTCTAAATTTTTAGTGATCGCAGAGAAGCCAAGTGTAGCACAAAGTTATGCGAAAAATCTGTCCGCTTATAAGAGGGAGGACGGTTATCTGGAGGGAGAAAGCTGTATTGTCAGCTGGTGCTTAGGACATCTGGCAGAATACGCACAGCCAGAGGAATATGACCCGAAATATGAAAAATGGCAGTTTGATGATCTGCCAATCCTTCCAGAAGCATGGAAGCTGAAAGTTTCCAAGGATAAAAAGAAGCAGTTTGAAGTCATAAAAACTCTGATGAATCGAAGTGATGTGGAGTATCTGGTCAATGGCTGTGATGCAGGAAGAGAAGGAGAACTGATCTTTCAAAGGGTGTATGTGCTTGCCGGATGCAGGAAACCAGTGAAACGTCTGTGGATCAGCTCGATGGAAGATGCCGCCATTCAGAAAGGTTTTCAGACAATGAAAAGTGAGGAAGAATATAAGAATCTCTGTATGGCTGCGGTGTGCAGGGCACAGGCTGACTGGCTGATTGGAATGAATGGAACCAGGGCATACACCACGAGATATTTTAAACGATTGGTTGTGGGCAGGGTACAGACCCCAACCCTTGCCATGCTTGCAGAACGGCAGGAGAGGATTGAGCATTTTCAAAAAGAAGCGTTTTATAAGGTAGCACTGACAGATGGAAAACTTACAGTAGTTTCCGAAAACATTGCAAATGAAGAAGCTGCGGATCTGCTGGCAGCGTTATGTAATGGTTCGACCGCTGTGGTCACACAGATGAAGAAGGAGGATAAAAAAGCATTTCCGCCAAGACTTTATGATTTGACAAGCCTGCAGAGAGAAGCCAACCGTTACTTTGGATATACAGCGAAACGCACACTGGATATGTTACAGGAATTATATGAAGAAAAGCTGGTTACTTATCCAAGAACAGACAGCCAGTTTGTAACGGAGGATATGAAAGATTCGGTAGAGGAACTGGTAGAAAAAATGCCAGTATTACTTCCGTTTGTAGATTATGGACAGTTGGGGCATGGCATAAAAAGGGTAATCAACAATGCAAAGGTATCTGATCACCATGCGATCCTTCCGACAAAAGAAGCCGTGGAGAAAGGAATTGCTGATTTACCGGCAGATAAAAAGAATCTGATGATGCTGATCTGTCAGCAGCTGGTACAGGCAACAGGAGAAGAATATCTCTATGAGCAGACAGATATTACGGTAAAGTGCCAGGAACATGATTTTAAAGCCAGAGGGAAGATTCCAGTACAGATGGGATTTAAGGAAGTAGAAAAGGCATTTAAACAGCTGTGTGTTAAAGCGGAACCAGTGGAGGGAAAGGAAAAAGAGACTTCGATTCCTGCTGGGTATGAAGAAGGAATGAGGCTTTTTCCAGTAAAAGCGGATAAAACCACACATTATACCTCTCCGCCGAAACCATTTAATGAAGATACGCTTCTTGCTGCAATGGAAACAGCCGGTAATAAGGAGTTTGATTCTGAAACAGAGAAGAAAGGGCTGGGGACTCCGGCAACAAGGGCAAGTATCATTGAAAAATTGGTTTCTTCTGGTTATGCACAGAGAAAGGGTAAGCAGATATTACCAAGTACCGAGGGAAAGGAATTGGTAAAGGTCATGCCAGAGTATCTGAAATCAGCAGTAATGACAGCGGAATGGGAGAACCAGCTGCTGATGATGGAAAAGGGGCAGATTACAGATGCCCAGTTTATGGAAGAGATTACTTCTCTTGTCTGTAAAATTTTAGAGGTATGCAGGGAGATACCAGAAGAGGAACGCAGGAGATTCCAGACTGCGAGGGAAGTGATCGGCAAATGCCCGGTCTGTGGCTGTGATGTTTTTGAGGGGAAACAGAATTTTTACTGTTCAAACCGTCAGTGTGATTTTGCTCTTTGGAAAGAAAACCGTTTTTTAGGAAGCATGGAGAAAAATCTGGATAAAAAGATGGCAAGAGAACTTCTTGATAAAGCCTGTACCCATGTAAAAGGTCTGTATTCTAAAAAGAAAGATATGAAATTTGATGCAGATCTGTTACTCACACTGGAGGATGGCAAGCCGAGATTCCATCTGGAATTTCCAAAGAAGAAAAAGAAATAAGACAAGGAGGTAAAGCGATATGTCTAAATTACAGGACATCCGGGATCTGGCACAGGAACATGCGGTATCAGTGAGCGGTTCCCCCAGAGACTGGATGGATTATATGGACACAGCATCAAGGTTATATCGTTATTCTTTTTCAGACCAGCTTCTGATCCATGCACAGCATCCGGAAGCAACGGCCTGTGCATCACTGGAATTATGGAATGAAAAGATGTTCCGATGGGTGAACCGTGGTGCAAGGGGAATCGCCCTGCTTGATGAAACAGGGCAGCATACCAGACTCCGTTATGTGTTTGATATTTCGGATACCCACATGGTAGCCGGGGGCAGAAGCCCGTATCTTTGGCAGATGCAGGAACACCAGAGAGAAGAGATCCTCACCCATCTGGCAGAGGTCTATGCTCTGGAAGAAAAGGATACAGCAACTTTGCAGGATGCATTGATGGCAGTCGCAAGGGAAATGGTCAGTGATAATCTGGAGGAATACCTAGACGGATTGGAATATGCTGTAGAAGGTACTTATCTGGAAGATCTGGATGAGGTGACGATCCGCAGTGATTTCCGTCAGCTGGCAACAGACAGTGTTTACTATCTGCTTTCCAGGCGATGCGGGCTTGATCCGATGGAACTTCTGGAAGAAGAGGACTTCATGCATATCACAGATTATAACCGTCTGTCAGTTCTCACCTTTCTTGGAAATACGGCAAGCCAGCTCAGTGAGAGTATTCTGATTGATATTGGAAAGACCGTACATAAAATTTCTCTGGAAGAAGCGAGAAAAGAGGTTGAAAATTTCAATGAAAGGAATTATAATAACTTTACCACGTTAATGCGTGAAACTAAAAACCGGGATGCAGAAACGAAAAAAGAAGAAAATATTGAAAATGAAGGAGGAACCGATTATGGAACTGACATATCATCGCAAGGGAGATTACCTGTTTCCGAATCTGACCGTCGAAGAGGAAGAAGTGACGATCGGGAAATACGGGATGCTGCGGAGGACATTTCTGAAGGAACACAAGAACAGCCTTTATCAGAGCCTGTTCCTGACCGGGAAGCTGAACAGCCATCTGGAACAGATCGAGAAAGCAGCACAGGAGAGAATGGACAGCCAGATGGAGAAATTACTGGAGAAGAATCCGGCACCGGACAAGGAAGCAGATCCGATGGCATGGACAGCACACATGAACGCACTGATGGCAACAGCGGAAGAGAGCATCTTGACGGAATTGGTATACAGTTAGTCGAAGATACAAGAGAAGATGGATTGAGTAAAGCAGAGGAAGAGATCGCCTCTGCTTTATCTTTGCCCGAATATCCAACTGCAGATGAACAAAGGCGGAACATCGAGGAAAGGGCAGCTGCCCTTTATGCAGGAGAAATCCTGATTCCAGAGGAAGTTGTTGATGAGATCTTACGGACAGGAGGAAACCGGAAAGCAAGCCAGCTCCGGATCATCTATAATTTCATGAGCGAACAGACACCGGAGGAATATACGGAGTTTGTAAAGCGTGAATACCGTAAAGGTGGAAAAGGCTTTCAGATTGATGGAAAGGAATATTCAGTCTGGTTTGATGAAACCGGGATGCAGATCGCAGTGGGGCATACGGTTACAGATCATATCTTAGATAAGGCATTTTTATCATGGGAAGATGTCAGCGGACGTATCCATCAGCTTTTAGACCAGGGTGAATATGCACCACAGTCTGTATTGGATGCGGCAAGAAGTAATGCAGTAAAAGAACACGCCCAGGCTCTTGCCTATATGAAAGGGGATATGGCAGAAGGAGTAGCCGAGATTGTTTTTGACGAAGAGGACTTACCACATCTTCGCAGTATCTATCCGGAGATCACAGATTATCTGGAAGAAAAGCTGGAAGATCCCCAGTGGCTTTCGGAACTAAATGAAAGACTGGATGCACTGGCAGAAGCCTATGAAGAAAATCATTCCATTATGCGTTTCCATCATTATAATCCTGTAAACATCTCAAAGCAGTTTCAGAAGTTTGCGGATGAGGTGATTCCTTATCAGGCTAGGGACGGCTTTGCCTGGAAAGAACATCCGATGTTCATTACACAGGATGAGATTGATGCTTATCTTGCAGGAGGTGGAGCGTATTCGCAGGGAAGGCTTAGGACGTATTCCTTCTATTTACTGCATGAAGATGAAAGATCGAGGACAGGTTTTATCAAGGAACAGTATGGGATCGGTGGAAGCAGTCATGCACTTTCCGGTGCCGATGATTCACACGCAAACTATGATGGAAAAGGATTGTTTCTTGCAAGAGGTGCTTATGGGAATCCATATACGTCAATTTTATTATCCTGGAATAAAGTTGCAAATAGAGTAGCTTATCTGATAAAGAATGACCATTTCCTGCAGGCAGAAGATTATGCTCGTATGCCGGAATATGAACGGGAACAGATGGCGAACAAGGTACTCCGCTTTTATGACCGTCTTCCGGAAGAGATGGACAGACCATTTACGGAGGACTTCTTCTGGGAAAAACCAGGAAAAGAAATGGAGGCAGTATTAGAGAATCCAGAGCAGACAGAGGAACTGTTACAGAAGATGGATGCAGCATTGGCAGCTCTTCCATTGGATTTTGAAGCGTATGGGACAAACTATCAGCAGAAAACAGAACTTCTTTCAGAACTCCACCAGTATGTAGAAGGAACCTATACGATATTCCCGACACCGGAAGTAAAACCGTCTTTTGCGGAACCATCCGGGCACCAGATGACCATGTTTGATTTCTTAGATACGAAGGCAGTGACAGAACCGACCGTAGTAGATATGTCAGATGTAGAGGAAATAGAAGAGGAAGAAGTTACTGCTGAAGAATCTATTTCAGAGAGTCAGGAGCAGGAAATAATAGAAACTTCTGAGGGACAGGAACAAAAAGAACCAGAAGAAGAGGTAACAGCTAGAACAGCAGAAGAATTGGCGGAGTCCTGGGATGAAGGTGTTTTTGCGTATCAGGGGTATCATTTTGAAGCAGTAGGGGTATTGCCGGAAGGAATAGAAGGAAAAGATCTGGTTGCACAGACCCGTTCCAATACAGAACTTCATCTGTCGACCTATCATACAGAAGATTTCCCTAAATATTCGTATGATGAGTTTTATGCAGTCAGCAATGCACCAACTGCCGATGTGTTCCGGTGCCTGGAAACCGGACGCAATTATATTCCCGGAGAAAATGAACTGTTTGGATATGAGGGAGAATTCCAGCCATATTTAAAACCGGAAGTAGAAAAGATTGTAACAGAACCGCATAATTTTCGGATTCAGGATAATGACCTTGGGGCAGGCGGTCCCAAGGCAAAGTATAAGGCAAATATGGAAGCCATCCATTTGTTACAGACTTTGGAGAAAGAAGAACGTCTGGCAACACCCGAAGAACAGGAAATCTTATCCCGTTATGTTGGCTGGGGCGGTATCCCACAGGCATTTGAGGAAAATAACAGCAGCTGGGCGAATGAGTATCTGGAGTTAAAGAATACCTTATCACCAGAAGAATACAGTGCAGCAAGGGCATCGACCTTAAATGCTTTTTATACGTCCCCAACCGTGATCCGAAGTATGTATGAAGCACTGGAAAATATGGGACTGAAACAGGGAAATATTCTGGAACCGTCCTGTGGTGTCGGTAACTTTATGGGAATGATCCCTGAGAGTATGAGCAAAGCCAATATGTATGGTGTGGAACTTGACCCGGTTACGGGCAGGATCGCAAAACAGCTTTACCAGAAAAATAAGATTGCCGTGCAGGGATTTGAGGAAACCAGTTATCCAGACAGCTTTTTCGACTGTGTGATAGGTAATGTTCCATTTGGAGCGTATCAGGTCAGTGACCGAAGATATGACCGGCATCATTTTATGATCCATGATTATTTTATTGCAAAATCCCTTGATCTGATCCGTCCGGGCGGCGTAGTTGCTGTGGTAACTTCCAGTGGAACGCTGGATAAGCAGAATCCGGCAGTGAGACAATATATCGCAAACCGGGCAGAACTGCTTGGAGCTATCCGATTACCGAATAATGCGTTTCAGAGAAATGCCAATACCAGTGTTGTTTCTGATATTTTGTTTTTCCAGAAAAGGGACAGGGCATCCCTTGAGGAACCGGAATGGTTAAATCTAAAGGAAACACCGGAAGGCTATTCGGTTAATGCTTATTTTGCAGAGCATCCGGAAATGGTGCTTGGTGATTTTACTACAGAAAGTACCCAGTACGGAAAGCAGGAAGTGACCGTAAAACCAAAAGAAGGCATTACCTTAGAAGAACAGTTAAAAGAAGCGATTAGGAATATCCATGGCACGATCACGGAACTGGAACTTTCGGATACAGAGCTGGAGGAGGATGTTGTCTCTATCCCGGCAGACCCGGAGGTAAAGAATTTTAGTTTTACTGTGGTAGATGATGAAGTTTATTACCGGGAAAACTCTGTGATGAACCGCATGGAGCTTCCGGCAATGACAGCGGAACGTGTCAAAGGGATGGTGAAGATTCGTGATATTACGAATGAACTGATCCAGTGCCAGATGGAAGAGGGAAGCGATGAACAGATCACAAAGCTGCAGGGAAAACTCAATGAAGAATACGATACCTTTACAGCAAAATATGGTCTTCTCAGCAGCAATGCCAATAAGCGGGCATTTAGCCAGGACAGCAGCTATTGTCTTTTGACTTCTCTGGAATTTCTGGATGATAAGGGAGAACTGAAACGGAAAGCGGATATTTTCAGCAAGCGGACGATCCGCCGGGCAGAAACGGTGACTTCTGTGGATACTGCCAGTGAAGCACTTGCGGTTTCCATTGGTGAGAGGGCAGGTGTTGACCTTTCCTATATGTCACAGCTTTCCGGAAAAACAGAAGAGGAGCTTACCGAAGAACTGGAAGGGGTAATCTTTAAGAACCCGATCGGTGAAAAATGGGAGCCATCAGACGAATATCTTTCTGGAAATGTGAGGGAAAAACTTCAGACCGCCAAACAGTTTGCAGAAGATCACCCGGAATATCAGGTGAATGTGCAGTATTTGGAGCAGGTACAGCCAAAAGATCTGGATGCGTCAGAGATTGAGGCAAGACTTGGGGCAACCTGGATTTCCGAGGATTACATTACACGGTTTATGGCAGAGACATTCCATACACCAAGATATTATATAGGGAGCAAGGTTAAAGTCCAGTATGCCGAAGTGACCGGACAGTGGAATGTTATGGGAAAGAATGTGGACAGCTACGGAAATGCTCTTGTTACTTCCACATACGGAACACAGAGAGCCAATGCCTACCGCCTTTTGGAAGATGCCTTAAACCTCCGGGATACCAAGATTTATGACACGGTACAGGATGCCGATGGAGAACACCGGGAATTAAACCGGAAGGAAACGATGCTGGCACAGCAGAAGCAGGAACTGATCAAAGAGGAATTTAAGGAGTGGATATTTAAAGACCTGCACCGACGGGAAGATCTCTGTAAGATCTATAATGAACGATTTAACAGCATCCGTCCACGGGAATATGATGGAAGCCATATTCAGTTTGTTGGCATGAATCCGGAGATCACCCTGATGCCGCATCAGAAAAACGCAGTGGCTCATGTGCTGTATGGAAATAATACGTTACTGGCTCATTGCGTAGGAGCTGGAAAGACGTTCCAGATGATCGCAGCCGGTATGGAATCAAAACGGCTGGGACTCTCACAGAAGAATCTTTATGTTGTGCCAAACCATCTGACCGAGCAGTGGGGCAGTGATTTCTTACGACTTTATCCTGGGGCAAATATCCTGGTGGCAACGAAGAAAGACTTTGAGCCGGCGAACCGAAAACGTTTCTGTTCCCGTATTGCGACAGGGGATTATGATGCCGTGATCATCGGACATACGCAGTTTGAGAAAATCCCTCTTTCAAAAGAACGGCAGATTGCCATGCTGGAAGATCAGATCGCAGATATTACGTTTTCCATTGAAGAAGCAGCACATCAGGCAGGGCAGAATTATACCATCAAGCAGTTGGAAAAAACAAAAAAGAGTCTGCAGACGAGGATGAAGAAACTTAATGACCAGACCAGAAAGGATGATGTAGTAACTTTTGAGCAGTTAGGCGTAGACCGGCTGTTTGTGGATGAAAGCCATTCATTCAAAAATCTTTTCCTATATACAAAGATGAGAAATGTAGCAGGTATTTCACAGACGGATGCACAAAAAAGTTCCGATATGTTTATGAAATGCCGGTACATGGATGAACTGACAGGCGGCAGGGGAATTACCTTTGCTACGGGTACTCCCGTATCGAACAGTATGACCGAGCTTTACACTATCATGCGTTATCTCCAGTATGACACACTCATGCGTATGGGTATGGGACACTTTGATTCCTGGGCGGCAACGTTCGGGGAGACAGTAACCGCAATCGAATTATCACCGGAAGGAACGGGCTATCGTGCGAAAACACGATTTGCCCGTTTTTTCAATCTTCCGGAGCTGATCTCTATTTTTAAGGAAGCTGCGGATATTCAGACTTCGGATATGCTGAATCTTCCCGTACCGGAAGCAGAGTTTATCAATGAAGTCTTGAAGCCAAGTGAAGAACAGCAGGAAATGGTAGCAGCATTTTCAGAACGTGCAGAATCAGTAAGAGCAGGAATGGTAAATCCGACAGAGGATAACATGCTCAAGATCACCAACGATGGAAGAAAGTGTGCGTTAGACCAAAGGCTTTTGAATGAACTCCTTCCGGATGCCGAAAAAAGCAAGGTCAATACCTGTGTGGAAAATGCTTTCCAGGTATGGGAGGAAGGAAAAGCAGACCGGACAACCCAGCTGATCTTCTGTGACTTGTCCACACCAAAAGGAGACGGGACTTTCAACGTATATGATGATGTCCGGAACAAACTGACAGAAAAAGGAATCCCGAAAGAAGAGATTGCTTTTATCCATGAATACAACACGGAGGCAAAGAAAGCGGAACTGTTTGCAAAGGTGCGGGCCGGACAGGTGAGAATCCTGATGGGTTCCACTCCAAAACTCGGTGCAGGTACCAACGTACAGGACAGACTGATTGCTCTCCATCACCTTGACTGTCCATGGAAGCCGTCTGATCTGGAACAGCAGGAAGGACGTATTTTAAGACAGGGAAACCAGAATGACAAAGTAAAGATATTCCGGTATGTGACGGAGAACACTTTTGATGCGTATATGTGGCAGATTTTGGAGAATAAGCAGAAGTTCATCAGCCAGATCATGACCAGTAAATCCCCGGTCAGGGCTTGTGAAGATGTGGATGATACGGCACTGTCCTATGCAGAGATCAAGGCACTTGCTACAGGCAATCCGTACATTAAGGAAAAAATGGATCTGGATGTGCAGGTGAGTAAGCTGAAACTTCTAAAGGCAAACCATACCAGTCAGATTTACCGTCTGGAATCCGATATTGCAAAGAATTTCCCGGTACAGATCAGTGCATTGAAAGAGCGGATTGCCGGGATGCAGATAGATTCCCAGGTAGTAAAAAGCGTGGATTTACAGGATAATGACACGTTTGCCATGACGGTAGGGAATGTCCTTTATGAAGATAAGAAAGAAGCAGGCGAAGCGTTGATCGCCGCCTGTGCAGGTTTAAAAACCGTTAGCACCGGCGGAAAGGTCGGGGAATATCATGGGTTTACGTTATCTGCTTCCTACAATATGTTCTCCAATGCGTTTGAACTGACGGTCAAAGGGAAATGTTCTTATAAGCTGGAGATCGGAAAAGACCCGGTAGGAAATATGCAGCGTATCCATAACACCCTTTCTTCCATTGACAGGAAGCTGACGGAAAGTGAGCAGAAATTGGAAACCGTACAACAGCAGCTTGCTACTGCACAGGAAGAGGTAAAGAAACCATTCCCGAAAGAAGCAGAGCTGAATGAAAAGATGGAACGGTTATCCGAGTTAAATGCCCTGCTGAACATGGATGAAAAGGGCAATGAGACGATTATGGCAGATGAGGATATTGGCAGAGAAGGAAGTAGCACAGATAGCAGGGATACTGTAGAAGAAAAAGAACTTCCGGAAACAGCAGACAGAATCCATAAGCCATCTATTCTGGAACGCTTAAAGCAGGAGAAGGCACAGCAGAATACAGCGGAACAGCCACCTGTACAGAAAGCTGCAAAGAAAAAACACGAACAGGAGTTATAAAAGATTTCCCGTCAGAGTTTTCTCTGGCGGGGACATAAAATGGAGGGTTTGTTTATGGCAAATAATATAGAAAAACAGTTAAAAGAAATATCGGAACGGCTGGAGCAGGGAGTAAAAGAGATCTTTACTTCGGAGAGATATACCGAATATCTGAATACCATGTCCAAGTTCCACAATTACAGTTTTAATAATACGCTGCTGATCACCATGCAGAAACCGGAAGCAACACTGGTGGCAGGGTATCAGGCATGGCAGAAGAAATTTAACCGTCATGTAAAACGTGGAGAGAAAGGAATCCAGATTATTGCACCGACACCAGTAAGAGAAAAACAGGAGATTGAAAAGATTGACCCGGATACACAGGAACCAATCATTGGTGAAGATGGACAACCAGAAACAGAGATTGTGGAAATGATTATCCCAAGATTTCGGGTAGCGACAGTATTTGATGTCAGCCAGACCACAGGGGAACCGATTCCAGAGTTTGAGGTATCAGAACTGGATGGTGATGTTCTGATCTACCATGATTTTATGGAAGCATTAAAAATGGTTGCCCCGGTTCCTATCCGCTTTATTGAGATTGATGGGGAGGCGAAAGGCTTTTATCAGCTTGTTGATAAATATATCGCTGTTCAACCCGGCATGAGTGAAGCACAGACTATGAAAACAGCAGTGCATGAAACCGTACATGCAGTATTGCATGATCGTGACCAGATGGAAGCAGAGAACATCGTAAAAGACCAGCTTACAAGGGAAGTGGAAGCATTATACCCATGTTTTTATAATGTTGATCTTTTAAATTATTTTCCATAAATCCTCACTTTCTTGTAAAAAAGATGAGCATTATCAGATACGCTATTATCAGGTTTTCCCCTCGAATGGGAAACCGGAAAGGAGCGCATTTGATATGCAAATAAACTATTTAGATGCTATTTCATCAGTTCTCAATATGATGAAACAGCCAGACAGTGCATGTAAAAATATAGACATGCACAGAACCTGTTATGCTACACTCTTCAAGTACCTGATGGATAAGGGCATTCCTTTTTCAATGGATGCCGCACTGGATTGGCTTGAGATTAAAAAACGGGAAATTTCCTATGAGACGTGTTCTCAATATAGAAATGCCCTGTTCCGCCTCGAGCATTACCTGCTCTTTGGAGATATCAAAAGTTCTTTCTGCCGCTCAGAAGACAGTTTTTTCTGCCGGAGCGGAATATCGGAATCCTTTTTTCGCCTGACATATGAGCTGGAAGAATACTATGCGACCACACAGAATCCCTGCTATTACCATACGTATTCTGTTGCCATCAAGGAGTTCTTCAGGCTTGCTACTTCCCTGGGAGTTACAGAGCCGGAAGCAATAACCATAGATACTCTTATCGAATACTGGAATACTTACTGCA
>OGMW01002528.1_pt1 | contig 11946 bp, 9 predicted proteins | sample 1573281 | NCBI WGS metagenome assembly OGMW01 (sample SAMEA2581907, study PRJEB24529) | metagenome | biome: Human gut stool | place: China | collected 2011
GATGGGGGTACAGGACTTAAGTTCCCAGAGGGGCACGGTATTATGCCCCTTGACACCTGATATACCACGAGGTATCGTAGTTGTACTAGAGTATCTTCCAACGTAATTGTGTTTGAAGACTCACTGATTTAAGAAAAATTTTCCATATTGGAGTTTTATGATGCTGTTGCAATCTGCTGCTCGTTCTACAGTGGCGCTGGCTGTGCTGGCAGTTCTTGGTGCCACTTCTCTGACTTCTACTCCTGCACAAGCTGCATTGTTTGGCAGTTCAACAGAGGCACAAACCCAATCTCAAGGTCAACTCCCTGACTTTGTCAGTCTCGTGGAACAGAATGGTCCGGGTGTGGTCAACATCCAAACGGTTCGCAAAGCTCGGAAAATCCAAGGCTCCGGACTGCCTCCCGGATTCGATGAACGCGGCGCTGAAATTTTCCGTCACTTCGGTATTCCATTCGACTTTGGCGGATTCGGTTTCGGTCCGCAGGAAATTCCTGAACAGCGCGGCACCGGTTCCGGGTTCATCATTTCTCCGGACGGTCTCATCATGACCAACGCTCATGTCGTCGCCGACTCTGATGAGCTTATTGTTCGTCTGACCGATAAGCGTGAATTCAAAGGCAAAGTGCTGGGGTCTGACGAAAAAACAGATATTGCTATTGTCAAAATTGAAGCCAAGGATCTGCCTGTTCTGCATATTGGTGACTCCTCAAAGCTGAAAGTCGGCGAATGGGTTGCAGCCATCGGCAGTCCGTTTGGTCTTGATAATACGGTAACAGCCGGCATTGTCTCTGCCGTATCTCGCGATCTGCCCAGTGACCAGTACGTCCCCTTTATTCAGACTGACGTGGCTGTCAATCCGGGCAACTCCGGCGGTCCGCTCTTCAATATGAAGGGGGAAGTTGTAGGTATCAACTCCCAGATTTTCTCTACCTCCGGCGGTTTTATGGGGCTGTCTTTCGCGATTCCTATTGATCTGGCGATGCAGATCAAGGATCAGCTGGTTAAAGACGGGAAAGTGACCCGAGGCTACATTGGTGTCTATATTCAGGAAATGAACCAGGATCTGGCAAAGAATTTCGGTCTTGATAAACCTCAGGGCGCCCTGGTGACCAAGGTTGAGAAAGGCAGTCCGGCAGAAAAGGCCGGTCTGAAACCCGGAGATATCATCGTTGCTCTGAATGATCAGAAAGTGGATACCTCCATCACCCTTCCGCGCCTTGTGAGTGTCCTGCCTGCCGGCAAGAAGGTTCAGCTCTCGGTAATCCGTGACCAGAAAACCATCAAACTGGATATCACAATCGGAGTGCATAAAGATTCGGCAAAATCCAAGTCAAATACCCCCGACAATGAGGTGAAGCTTGGTGTAACGACTCGTCCTCTCAGTGAACAGGAAGCAGAAAAGTATGATACCAACGGACTTCTTGTGACCAAATCTGAGGGTCTTGCAGCTTCCGTGGGTATTCGTCCCGGTGACATCATTGTGACTGCCAACGGGAAGAATATCAAAGATGCGGACGATCTTAAAGCTGAGCTCAAAGGAGAAAAAGTCCTGCTCCTGATTCAGCGTGACGGCGGTCGTATTTTCCTTTCGGTTAAGTTCCCGAATAAGAAAGACGAATAAGCCACTCGCAATAAAAAGGGGAAAACCATAATCAGTTTTCCCCTTTTTTCAGCTTATTGTCCAACCGGAATCTGCTCAGTCAAGCGTTATCTGATAAATAATCCGACCGGTAAAGTCCCCTGGTTCAACGTGCGATGACGTTTGACACAAACCCCAGTAGATCGGCACATAACCGGAATCATAGAAACTCCCCTCGAGGACCTCTCCAAAATACTCCGGTCGTCTGCAGGGATCTGCATTGCTCCAGGAATATTTCACCGCGAGTCCCGATTTTGAGACCAGAGCAGCGGTACGATCAGCAGAAGGTGTTTCCGGCCATAGTCCAATGCTTATCTTGAAAACCGGAAACCATTCGAAGAACCGTGTATTGCACGATACAAGAACATTGGATCGGGCACTGGCTAGCAGCTGATCTTTCCCTCTCGGACGAACGAGTCCAAAGTTGATATTTGTGGGAGCGATATCAACAGAACACCGGGAGATCAAATCAACGTTTGATGAATTCAGAATGGTAACTGTTTCAGCCCCACGCAAATCACCCCAGCTGTTTTCATACCTCAGAGCAATGCTCACTTGCGGTATACGGAATTTTTTAGTTATTCCAAAATTTCCCCACTCACTCCCTAACGGATTACAGGGTGTGACTGTGCAAAACATAACTGGACGGACTTGTCCGGTCAGAGTAACCGTGTGACCTCGGGCTGATGATGAGATCAGCTTGGCCAGAACCGGTGAAGATCCCGATCCTGCATCTACCATCATGGTACTGGAGGTCTGTGCATCAGTCGCACTCCACTCAACACTTTCCCCAGTGGTTGTATCTGTCAGACGCAACTGTCCGACCAGTGCGATTTTGTAGGTACTGGTATTCTCAACAGTCACAGGAAGGGCTGAAAAGAAAGAATTCGAATCCACCTGAACAGCGGCTATCCATACTTGGTTATCAGCCCATACGGTACGGGTCAGATTGATATTCTGAAGCTCCCCGGACCAGGCCACGGAATCCCGGGAAAATATCACGCCGGAATCATTGGACGGAAAAACTGATGCGGCGTGCGTCACACTGCTGCCTGAGAGACATGCCAGAACCAGTATCCCTATACTCATTACACATGCTGTGAAATCAAACTTACGGAATTTCATACTTTTACCGCTCCGCCCGTTTGCAGACCAGAGTCTGCCGGGTAATGCTATCGCCGGTTGTCAGCGTATAGTCTGAAAGACATTTTCGGGTCTTGCCGTTTTCCACCCAGGTGGCAAGCAACTGCCCTTTTGGCGGAGCAGAGGAGAAATACACCCTGCCGCCTTCATCAAATACCCCTTCAAGTTTTTCCTGCTCAGCAGAGCTGATCATGGCCGAGGAGGCAAAGGGAATCGGCCCTCCCTGCTCATCAGTTACCGTAAACAGCACCTGAACCCCTGAGATACTCCGGAAAGAGAGATCAAGAATCGCACGATCTGCCGGTATTGCCGTTTCAATAAAATCAGAAATCGTCACATTACCCGGGATAGTATCCGGATCGAGCTGAATTTCATTTCTGCGGTAGTCCATCAGATCGGTCACAAGAACCGAATCACCAAAGCGCGACCCAACTGTTCGACCGGAAATACCGAAATCCTGGACATCTTTCACATTCACCACAGCCATACTGTTCGAGCTATCTTTTGCAAAAAAGACTCCTCTCTTCATTGCCACCACCGCGCCACTCGCAGACAGATTCAATGACTGCCCAGAGGCCTGCTGATAGGCTGTCAGCCCGGCTCGCAAACCGGTTCCGTCATAATGCAGGCTGCCTGAATATGATTTCTCCCCCACCGGTGGTTCTGTCAGAGAAAGCGCATAACTCCAGGATCTTTCATCATCAATATAGCCATAGACTCGGGCACTGCTCTCCCATCCCTCTTCCGTCCGTACAAGCTGCGTGCTGAGCTGTGTTGCCTCCGGAACAGCGCCCCCTGTCAGGCGGTCCAGTGGCAAGGTAAGCAGCAGTGAGATATACGTTTCGGCCGGAACAACTGCGCTTTTCGTACGCTGAAGCCCGAGTGAAAGCAACCCTCCGTACCAGACCCCCATGGACAGCGAGGCATTCAGTGTCTGACGCAAACCATAGAGCTCATAATTCTCTCTGATATAGGTGGCACTCAAAGAACCGTTACGCAACCACGGCAAATCCTGTATCAGTGCTAGGGAAAGCTTTTCACCGCGATCTGCATACAAAAGCAGATCATCCTGATTATGAGCCCCAGCAACCCGGGGAAGTGTGGTCGGACTTCCGGAGAGTGTTTTTTCATAACTCAGACTCATCTGAGATCTGGTCTCGGGAAAAATTTTCCGCCAGCTGATGCCAATGGTGTTACCCTGCTGATTAAAGGCCTCATACGTTGACTGAGAGTGTTCCAGCGCAACAGATACCGCTCCGAGCCAGCCAAGATCACTCGAAGCGCCAAACTGGCTGTACCAGTAATTTTCCGAGACCAGACCGCTGCCGAAAAGCGTGATACCGGCAGGCAGTCCGTAACCAACCCCGGCGGTCAGCACATAGGGCTGATCACCGTCGCCTTCATCGAGTCGGCCTGAAGCGATATTCCAGCTCCAACGGCCGGCACTCAGCTGCTTCAGACCGGTCATAAACGGCACATAATAGGTTCGCTCCGTGCCATCACTGCCGCGGATTGACACTTCAACAGTCCCGCCGCTACCCAACCCCTCGAGGTTAGAAAAACGATAGGGCCCGGGGGGAATTTCACGTATCAGCAATGTCCGACCACCCTGTCTGATCGTAATAGTCGACCGGGTATCCACCACCCCTGTGATATCGGGAACATAGGCTCTTTCATAACTCTCATGCTGATTCTCGTCATCACGCAGTTCTGCTCCGAAGAGACGCAGAGAGTTGTCGAATACGCTGCTTGTAGACACATTCCCTGCGGTGAACCTTGCCTTCCACTGTGGTATCAGTCTCGTTAGATAGGTATCCTGACTTTCAAAGTCAGACTCACGCTGATAGACGCTGTCCGAATAGTTATAAGCACTCCGGTTAACCAAACGCCACTCACCAATATTCAGCCGTGATGTGACAAAGGCGAAGGCTCGTCTGGAGGTGTCATCTCCAAAATTCCGAGAATAATCTCCGGTATAGCTCATCAGCAGTGCAGGCTCTCCCCAGTCCCACAAGGCCGGATTAGGAATCTCCTGACGGTGATCGGACAACCAGGCCTGCGGAATGGTGATATTGGCAGACTGCATGTTGACATCAACATCAATGCGACTGCCGGGCGGGAGGGCGTCAATGCTGAGAAATTCCTTACCCATAGCCTTTCTGACAATCTCTTCCTGCACTGATTTGTTGAGATTCAGTTCAAGTATGAGACTGAGCGGAATTCTGGCTCTGTAGGCTGAATTCTCCTTGTAAACATCAATCTGACTCTGGCGAAGGTACTGACCGTTTTTCTCGATACGGTACGTCTGCAAACCCAGACGCCCCTGATCTGCCAGGGCGTCCAGATCCGCATCTGTCAGCTCGCGACCGAGCTCCTTACTGATGGCATTCAAATCAAATTTGAAGTCCTCAGCTCCAGCATCTGATACTGCCGAGAGTGCAAAAATCGGAAGGAGGGTTAACGCTGACCAGCTTCTCATTTCCCCTCCAGACGCCGGACGGGTACCTTTTTCAGGAATCCGTCATCATCAATCGCAAATGCTTCCGCCTGTCCCGTACAGTCGGACGTCTCTGTTTCAAGCTCTATCTCGCCATAGGGAGCAATCATCGGAGCGCTACCTTTCGGACTGATGAGTTCACTGCCACTGATACGCAACGAGCGCAGTGTCATCCAGTACGGGGAAAGGTTTTTGACTGTTACAGAACCCTCCGAGCAGTGAATGCGGACACTGTTATCGAATGCGGATTTTTTTTTCAGATGTTCAGATCGGAGAAACAGTTTGACCCATAAAGCGACACTGATCTGCAACTCTTCGGGATGCTGGGCATTTTTGGCCGGCAGCATTGTGAGACGGAGTCTCTGAAGAATCTCTGTTTCTGACGACCAGTCTTTCTCTGTGCCGACCCAGACAATTTTCACGGGATATTTCTGCTTCTGTCCCACAACGGATACCGGTGGAGTCATCAGCACAACAGAGGAGGCGGTGTCAGTAGCCTTTCCGTTTGCGTCTGTTTCAAACACAGCACCGGTAACCCACCAGGGGCGTCCTGTCTCGTTGGTCAGCCAGAGTGTCTCCGAGGACCGCCCCTCGTTAAGGATGAGCCGTGATTCGCTGATCTGCCAGCCGCTGGAGACTTCCGCCGCAAAAGAAGATGCACTGAAGGACGGAGCCTGCGTAAGCAGGCACACCACAAACACTTTCTTCAGCAATCCGGCAGCACGCATAAAACACTTCCCCCGTCTGTTCAGATCATTTCACATCCGCATTGTTACGTACAAACAGTCCCGACTCATCCAAGGCGATCCAGCCGAATCTGAACGGCTTCTGCGGGATGTCCAGCTTTTCAAGAACCAGCTGTGAAAACGGAAAAATCACATCACTGGTGTCGATACTTTTTTCATCAACAAAGTAGGTTCCCATCGATATGACAAAGGCTGATTCGTTTTTCACCACCAGCCGGTCACCCTGCCGGATAACCTTCACCTGTTTCATAGCCTCTATCGAATTCCCTTTCAGTCCTTTGGGCCGGTAGAACACTTTCAGCTTATTGACAAAGTTGATCTGAAGAGCGTTTTTGGCCTCAGTCGAGGCAGGCACCGCTTTACTGACAAGCCAGAGAAGGGTTTCGCGATCCTGAGGAAACTTTGAGGGATCACTGACCAAAATGCGCAGTCTGGCACCGGTTCGAGGCATTATTTTGGCAATCGGCGGCACCAGCATCACGCCATCCCGAACTTTCTCGCCATCCGGTGTTTCCAGATGACTGACCAGCAGATAAGCCCAGTCCGTGTCATTTTTGAAAACCAGAGAACTCTCCGTACGTTCGGGTGCGATCACGGCGCGGGTCAGATCGAACCCAATGCCTTCGGCGCGAACAGCACCACAAATACACAGCCCGGCAAGCAGGAGAACTCTGAGGAGTGACGCTTTAATGGACATAAAATTCATCATCTGAAAAAAAGGAAAAGATCAGACCGACTGCGAGACCGGTCTGATCTTTAATTCGATAGCTTGACGGTTAACCCGAGTACGGCTTATTTGTAGGTAATCGTGTAAGCAACCTGAGCTTTCACGAGACCGGGGGTAACAGCGTTGCCGCTAACATCCGCTTCACGAACCAGCTGACCGGCAATATTGAATTTGTAGTTGCTGTCAAGCAGTTCGCCACCGTTGAGTTCATACGTACGGGACGCTTCATCAGTGGAAAAGTCCACAACAGAAGCAGCGGCATCGGAGGTCTTGATGCTCACAAGCACGCCGACACCGGTAGCAGGATCAACACCATCTGCTGCGGTGGCTGTATTCTGCAGGGTCTTCTTGGCATTGCCGGCGCTGTCAGAAAGCGTAATGCTGGCGAGCGACTTGGCGGAGCAATTGCTCAACGTAATATCCGTGTTGACCGTATGACCGGACTCTCCATTACCCTCACGCAGTTTACCGACTTCAACCTCACCGAAGTCCAGTTCAACGCTACTACTACCAGCCTGAATAGAGCAGGCTGAAGTGATAACCTTACCGGTAAAGGTAACTGTGCCGGTGGATGTGGCTGCAAGAGCAGAGCTGGCAACAAAAACAGAAGCAACGGCAAAAGCAATACGATTGAACATTTTGTTTAGAGTTCCTTGTAACACAAAACCTACGGACGCAAAAGCCCACTACGGCAACCCGCAGATAATTCAGAAAAAACGGATAAAAAACAAAAAACTCCAGAAAAAAATATAAAGAAAAAGAAAGAGCTGGAGTTATTGCTAAAGGTCGCTGGTCAGGTGGTCAGCCAAAAACCAGTGGAACGAAGTCTACCAAAGCAAAATTTTCTTTTCAAGGCGAAAATCATGTTAGAAAAGGTTATTGATTTCCTTACAATTTGTCGGACTATTTTTGTTTCGCAGTAAAGTTTATGTTTTTCAGCTGGTTACTCTTTTTTACCGCAGATCATCTGTCCGCATTAACTGTCCGCACCTACTACTAAAAAAATTTTTTATGCCGCTACTGAACAGGGATTCTGCGGGGTAGTACATAGCATTTTTCCGATTGGATGCCGCTGTACAACCGCTCCAACACGACCCAAAAACCAACATAAACGACAACTGTACCGTGCTGTCTCCAAAGGGGAAACGACATCTCTGTGACATCAAAAGCAGACTGCCTTCTTTTTGGGCATACGGAATTCCGGTATGTTTTCTCCGAGCCTGACTGACGTCTTAGAGGTACAGTTTCTAAAATGACTAAAATACTGACTATTAAAATATTTATTTCGTTGATTTACAAAGTTAATCTAAAAATCAACTTCTGTAGTGAAAGAAATTAACTTTTTCGCACACTTGCAGTGAAATCACACTCACTGTTTCAGTTCAACAACAAAACAGGCTATCGGGTGTCAGGGACTGGGAGATAAGGCGGGAGGAGAAACTGGCGGACGTCCGGTGTGACCGGAGGACATCTGAAGTGGGCACAAAAAAAAGAGATCCGAACAACGAATCTCTTTTTTATCGATGATTAAAAGGACAACACTTAGGCTTCATGATTATTTGTAGGTAACCTCAAGATTAAGACGAGCTTGCGCTAACTGTGTGGGAGCTGCTTGACCGACCAGCCGTGTGCCCACTTGCACGGCATAGCCATTTGCACCGATAGGTACAGGACTTTGCGAGAGCTGATTACCACCGCCGCGCGCCACAACCTTTGCATTCTCCAGAGCAACAACTCCGGCGGCTGCCTCCGTGGTCGTGACTCTGACCGATGCTCTCGAGGTACCTCCCTCACTGTACGAGCACCGGCCAATGCCGATACTGATCGCCTCTCCAATAGGAACCGTCGAAGCGTGGCCTGCTTCCAAGGAACAAGCAGACTCAACCACCCGAGCGACGAAGCCGATCGAACCAGAACTCTGCCCTGCTAACGCCGTTGTGCTAGCAAGTGTAAGTATTGCTGCTAATACGGTAACTGACCTTCTGTTGAGCCGGGGACCATACATAGTGGACCTCCTTCTTTCTCTTTCTTTATTAGCAGTATATCACTTGGTTATTGCCAAAGATATAGCAAAAACACTTATTTTCAGACCAGACAGTCTTTTTTATCTAGTCAATTGTTTTTTAAGTGGTTTAAAGAGATTTTGCTTGGGTTGCATTCCTGTTAAATTTTGATTTCACCCAAGTTATATTGCGAATTTCACAAATTAGCTGTTTTTTCATCTTACCCCGCAGGTGCTCACAACCTGCGCAATCCCCCAGAAACACGGCGTTTCCAGACATTTTTCTAGAAAAGAGAAAAAATTCTGGAAACGACCGACGGGAAACTGGACTGCAAATTAGCAGATGTGTAGTATTTCACACATTTTTCAAGGAACAAAAGGCAGAGCTACGTAGTTATACGTATTAACGAGTAGTGCCGGTCATTTTTCAGAAGAAGCCGTCAGGACATGCTTCGGAATTGCTCCACCTTTAAGGAGGACAGTGAACCGGGAGCCACCCTGCACATTTTCATGGAAAATTTTCCAGCCGCACCGCCTGCACACACGCAGCACAATCGACAGCCCAAGACCGTAGCCCGGTTCACCCTGGGCCGGGGTGGCAAGCCGGCCGCGATAAAACGGCTCAAAAATAGCCTGCGCCTCTTTGGGATCAATACCGCCGGCGGAGTCGGTCACACAGATCCCCTCATCCGTCTCTTCAAGCGTAATGCTCCCCTCTGTAGTGTAGGTGACGGCATTGCGAATAAGATTATTGAGCACACTGCCCAGAAGCACCATGGAATACACACCACCGCAGTTTCCGGTATGTTTCACCCTGAAGCTCAGTCCCCGGCTCTCGGCCTCCGGTCCCCAGATCTCCTGCATCCTCTTGAACATGGCCGGAACCGTATCCGCTGATGAGGCGCCAAGATTTCTTGCGTCACGGGCAAAGGTCAGGAAATCCTCAATCAGAATCTTGATATCGGAAGCCGCCTTGGTGGCACGCTCCACCTGGCGGCGCTGCCGGTCATTGAGATCGGAGTCGGAAAGCAGCTCAAGACTGCCCTGAATGACATTGAGCGGGTTACGGATTTCATGGCTGACATCTCCACTGAATGTCTGTTCGCGCTCAAGAGCCTGGTGCAGCCTGTAGAGCGCCTGATCACAGCAGCGGGCCAGAATGGAAATATCATCATGCTGAGGCAGGGGGCGAAGCCGTTCATAGTGTTCAGCCTCACTCGCCTGGGTGACCTCACGGGCAAGTTTTCTCACCGGCGCCATCACCATCTTGTATACCAGAATACCCCAGACAGCACCGGACACCGTCAGGAACAGAATAATCAAAATGCCCAGCTTGATCGTCAGCTGTTCAAGTCTCTCGTAGGATGACTGATCCTTGACCAGAATGAAAGCCCGCCCGTTTACCGTCTCTTTATATATGTAGTAACTCGGTTCATCAACATCCCCTGTGACTTCCGAGAAACCTTCCGGCGCATCTTTCCACTTTTCAGGGATGGGCTCAGTCCACGGGTGTTCACCGAAAAGCCAGACACCATCATTGACCTGAGGGGGAACTTTTTTTTCAATGGCCTTGAGTTTTGCGTGAAGCTGATCCCCCATGTGCTCACTCGTGAGCGTCAGCTCGATCCACATTGCACTGTAGAAGAAAGACACAGAGTAAAAAACGCTGATCGCCAACACAATACTGGCAAACGCCAGCCCCACGCGCTGACCCAGTGTGATACCGGCCAGCCCGTTGACAAACAGTTTCTTTATACGCTGCAGATAAGCCGCCACTGTGTCTCTCCTAGCGATTAGAGTTCGTCTGTCTGAGAGCCGTCATCCTGGTGCAGTGCGTCATTTCCCTGAGGGACTTCGCTGATAGACCAGCCGATACCGGAATGAGTATGGATAAGCTTCTGTTCAAACGGTTTGTCCACCACCTGACGAAGCAGATACAGATTGGCACGCAGACTGTCAGAGTCCGGAGGAACGCCACCCCAGATCACGTTTTCCAGCTTTTCTCTGCGAACAACACCCGGGCTGTTGCGCATGAGCTCATTGAGAATTTTAAAACCAATCGGTTTGAGCTGAAGCTCCTTGCTGCCGCGGGTGACTTTCAGCAGCTTCAGATCCAGAACCAGATCCCCCACAACCAGACGCTCAGGACTCAGACGCCGGAGAGCAGCCTCGATTCTTGCCCCCAGTTCACGCAGAGCAAAGGGCTTGGTGATGTAGTCATCGGCTCCGCACTCGAAGCCCTCCACTTTATCATCCACCGTTGAGTTCGCCGTACAGAGCAGGATAGGCAGGCGTACGCCTCTGTTTCTGAGTTCCTGACAATATCGGAGCCCGGATTTGCCGGGCATGATCACATCAAGAAGAATCAGGTCGAACGGCTCGCCCGAGGCCAGAGCCTGATCTGCCTCCAGCGCATCAAGTGCTCCTTTAGCCTGCCAGCCGCGTGTTTCGCAGTAGTCCAGAATATTGGCAATATGACCGGGATCGTCGTCTACTACCAGAATTTTATATTGCATACCCTTATCTCCTTTTTTTTCAAATCAGCAGCTATTTAAAAATACCTTTGCTTCAGCCTCAAGATCTACTAACCTTAATCTAACCCTTGATAATTTAATGTAAAATCGAAATTAAAAAGATAACCCGTTGTTTGTATTTTACCTGGGCTTTTTACAATCCCTATCCAACACAGGTTACAACTCTCTATAACCGCCTACAGGACTAGCATCTCTAGAGAACAAGCAAGAACACGTCAAATTTTTGCAATCATTTTACATCCTACCTTGAATTTAAAATACAGATCGCAAAAATTCTCCTGATATTTATTATTGATCAAAATCAAAACATAATGAAATTAATCTTTTTAAGTACAAACCCTAATAACAAATTCGTACGGATCACAAAACAGCACTCTTAAGGCTTGTTTAAGTCTACTCACTAAATAAAAAAACTGCTATCCGCCGTTCTGTGTAAAAGGACTTTGACTTTCCGTTTTTCAGTTCTCCATACAATCCGCAAAAGTAGACATCCAGGTCTCACACCTCTCTGTTTACCACCCGGATCCATTTGCCTGAAGGAGTCTCCAAGCAGTCTCTTTCAGCTCTGTCACCCTCAATTAGGAGAACAACATGTCTGTCAGATGTCAAGCGCAATGTTAGTTTGACCCACTTGGCGCAATCTTCTTCTGTGCCACTT
>OGMW01002531.1_pt1 | contig 11932 bp, 9 predicted proteins | sample 1573281 | NCBI WGS metagenome assembly OGMW01 (sample SAMEA2581907, study PRJEB24529) | metagenome | biome: Human gut stool | place: China | collected 2011
GGATGAGGGAACGATAGGAACGCAGGAAACCTTCCTTGTCCGCGTCAAGGATCGCAACCAACGATACTTCCGGCAAATCAAGACCCTCACGCAATAGGTTGATGCCGACGATGACGTCGATTTTGCCTTCGCGTAGTTCGCGCAGCAATTCGACACGTCGCAGGGTGTCCACATCGGAGTGCAGGTATTCGACTTTGATGCCACGCTCCAGAAGATAATCCGTCAGATCCTCAGCCATCTTCTTAGTGAGCGTGGTGACGAGCGCACGCTCGTTTCTATTCACACGGTCCTTGATCTCAGCAAGCAGATCATCGATCTGCCCGTCAACCGGGCGCACATCGATTTGCGGATCGACCAATCCTGTCGGTCGAATAATCTGTTCGACCACACCGTCACTCAAGCCAAGCTCATAATCGCCAGGAGTGGCGGAAAGGTAGACCGTCTGGCCGACGCGCTCAAGGAATTCCGGCCATTTGAGCGGTCGGTTGTCCATCGCCGAAGGCAGACGGAAGCCATGTTCGACCAACGTGCGTTTGCGACTGGCATCGCCTTCGTACATGGCGCCGATCTGCGGCACGGTAACATGCGATTCGTCAATGACGAGTAGGAAATCGTCAGGGAAGAAATCCAATAACGTATGCGGCGGCGTGCCCGGCTCACGGCCATCGAAATGTCTTGAGTAGTTTTCCACTCCGGAACATACGCCGACCTGGGAAAGCATCTCCAAATCGTATGTGGTACGCATGGTAAGACGCTGCGCCTCAAGTTCCTTGCCTTGTTTGCGCAATTCGGCGGTACGTTGATCAAGTTCCTGCTGAATGGTAGACAACGCTCGCTCCATACGTTGCGGCCCTGCCACATAGTGCGATGCGGGGAAAATATGGACTTGCGATTGACGCCCGATCACATCTCCGGTAAGTGGATGCAGGGTTGAAATACGGTCGATTTCATCACCGAAGAATTCAATACGGATGGCCAGTTCCTCATATACGGGAATGATTTCGACAGTATCGCCGCGCACACGGAAAGTACCTCTGGTGAAGGCGATATCGTTGCGCTTGTACTGCATGGCGACGAAAGTACGCAGCAAGTCATCACGGTCGATCTGCTGGCCTTCCTCGAGAAACAGCATACGCCCGGCATATTCTTCCGGCGTACCAAGGCCGTAAATACAGGAAACCGTTGCCACGACCACGCAATCACGACGCGTCAGCAGGTTCGCCGTGGCCGCATGGCGAAGCCGTTCCACGTCGTCATTGATGTTGGAATCCTTTTCGATATACGTATCTGTTTGCGGAATATAGGCTTCCGGCTGGTAGTAGTCGTAGTACGAAACGAAATAGCTCACCGCATTGTCTGGCATGAGTTCACGGAACTCGGCGCACAGCTGCGCTGCCAACGTTTTATTCGGTTCGATGATCAACGTCGGACGTTGCAGACGTTCAATAAGCCATGCCGTGGTGGCGGTTTTGCCAGTTCCGGTGGCGCCCATGAGCACCACATCGTTCTCACCGTTTTCAATGCGTTCCGCAAGCTCTTCAATCGCTTTAGGCTGGTCGCCGCTCGGCTTATATGGCGATTTGACCACAAACGGCTTGTTCGTGCGTTCAATATTGAATCCCATACCTACCTCGCTTCCGTGCGCCATTGTTGCATTAGCATATCAATATGCTCGAACATTTGTTCCAATGACTGTGTGGAATCGATGATCTCATCGGCAATGGCAAGACGCTGTTCCACGCTGGATTGATGGTTCACACGATTCCATGCCTGGCTTTCGCTCATGCCTCGCGTTGACATCATTCTGCTGACCCTCACCTGTTCAGGCGCTTCAACAGTTACGATATGGTCGAATTCAAAAGGAATGCTGTCAATTACTTCGGCGAGTAACGGTATGTCATGCACCACTACTGCTTGGCAATCAACTTCAACAGCCTCATGTTCGAGTTGCACTGCAAGTTCATAAATCAGTGGATGCTCGATTCCGTCCAGCATCTTGCGTTTTCGTTCCGCATCAGCGCCGGAAAACACATGCTCTGCCATCCACGCTCGATTGAGCTCGCCTCGATCGGTCAAAGCATCGGAGCCGAAACATTCCACTATACGCTGAAGGCCGATGCTGCCTGGTTCCACCACTTGACGCGCAAGCAGATCATAATCGACAAGTACTGCACCAAGCTCACGCAGTCTTGCGGATACCGTGCTTTTGCCAGCCGCTATGCCGCCGGTCAATCCTATTCGAATCACCACAACCGCCATTGTAATGCGCTTCGCATGCGCGCTTGCCATGCACATACGAAAAGACCCCGAACCTGAATCAGGAACGGGGTCTTTTCTAAAATCTAGCCTGAGCTGGATTGGATCCTAGCTCAGGATACAATCACTTGCCGAGCAGCTGGTCGCGCAGAGCGGCGAGCTGGTCGGAGTCGGCGAGGGTGCCGGCGGAAGTGTTCTCGGAGGAGTAGTTGGAAGACACCTCTTCGACCTTCTCTTCCTTCGGAGCCTGGCCATCTTCAGCGGCGGAAGCTTCTCGAGCTCCTTGGCCACAAATTCCTTATGCTGCTCCCACAGATCGTGAGCGGTGGCGTACTGGGACTCCCACTCCTCACGCTGCTTCTCGTAACCAGCGATCCACTCGTTGGTTGCCGGGTCGAAGCCTTCCGGATACTTGTAGTTGCCCTGCTCGTCGTACTCTGCCGGCATGCCGTACAGAGCCGGATCGAAGTCCTCGGAAGCCGGATCGACGGAGTCGTTGGCCTGCTTGAGGGACAGGGAGATGCGGCGACGATCGAGATCAACGTCAATCACCTTGACGAAGACTTCTTCGCCCGGCTTGACGACGGTCTCCGGGTTCTCCACGTGGCGGTTGGCCAGCTCGGAGATGTGCACGAGGCCTTCGATGCCGTCTTCGACGGAGATGAAGACACCGAACTGGACGATCTTGGTGACCTTGCCCTTGACGATCTGGCCAGGAACGTGGGTGCGAGCGAAGCGCTGCCACGGATCTTCCTGGGTAGCCTTGAGGGACAGGGAGATGCGCTCACGATCGAGGTCAACGTCGAGCACCTCGACGGTAACCTTGTCGCCGACCTTGACAACCTCGGACGGGTGGTCGATGTGCTTCCAAGACAGCTCGGAAACGTGGATCAGGCCGTCAACGCCGCCCAGATCAACGAATGCACCGAAGTTGACGATGGAGGACACGACGCCTTCGCGAATCTGGCCCTTCTTGAGCTGGGACAGGAAGGTTTCGCGCACTTCGGACTGGGTCTCTTCGAGGTACTGACGACGGGAGAGCACCACATTGTTGCGGTTCTTGTCGAGCTCGAGGATCTTGGCCTTGATGGTCTGGCCAATGTACGGGGACAGGTCGCGGACGCGACGCATTTCGACCAAGGATGCCGGCAGGAAGCCGCGCAGACCGATGTCGACGATGAGGCCACCCTTGACAGCTTCGATGACGGTGCCTTCGACAACGCCATCGGCTTCCTTAATCTTCTCGATGTCTCCCCAAGCGCGCTCGTACTGTGCACGCTTCTTGGACAGAATCAGACGGCCTTCCTTGTCTTCCTTAGTGACGACAAGGGCCTCAATGGTGTCGCCGACCTCGACGACTTCGTCCGGATCAACGTCCTTCTTGATGGAAAGCTCACGGGAGGGGATGACACCCTCAGTCTTGTAGCCGATGTCGAGCAGGACCTCGTCGTGATCGACCTTGACGACGGTACCTTCGACCAGATCACCATCATCGAAGTTCTTGATGGTGGAATCGACTGCCTTGATGAAGTCCTCTTCGGTGCCGATGTCGTTGATGGCGACCTTGGCGACTTCGTTATTGTTCTCTGCCATTAATTTGGTTTCTTACAAATAGTGGGTGGATAAAATCGGTCTTCAATTATGTGCGTGCGATATAACACACGCAAGGCGTAAGTTTACATGGGACCATGCACAAAAAAGGCGTGCCGCAACCCGCGACACGCCCGAAATTACTTCATATTTTCACACACAGAGCGCAATTACAGCTGACGCTCGGCCATCTCGACCACGTTTTCCAGCAGCATGGCGCGGGTCATAGGGCCTACACCGCCTGGATTCGGCGTGTATGCCAAGGCCTTCTCATAACAGGCTTTATCGACATCGCCCTTCACGCGATAACGGCCGACCTCCTCGTCGAACACGCGAGAAACACCGACATCGACCAACACCGCGCCTTCCTTGATATCTTCCGGCTTGACGAAACCGGCGGAGCCCATGGCCGCAACGATGATATCGGCCTCACGCATATGCTTGCGCACGTCCTTGGTGCCGGTATGGCACAGCGTGACCGTGGCATTCACCGCCTTGCGAGTCAGCATGAGACCAATAGTGCGGCCGATGGTGATGCCTCGGCCGAGCACGCAGACCTCTTTGCCGTCCAGGTCAATGTCGTAGGCTTTGAGCAGTTCGATCACGCCTCGCGGAGTGCATGGCAGCGGAGTAGTGATCTCGCCGCGCGCATGCAACACGAGTTCGCCAAGATTATATGGGTGCATACCATCGGCGTCTTTCTTGGGGTCGATCAGATCGATGATGGCGTTCTCGTCGATGCCCTTCGGCAACGGCAACTGCACGATGTAGCCGGTGCAGGCAGGATCGGCGTTAAGCTCCTGTACGACTTCGGCGATTTGTTCGAATGTTGCGTCGGCAGGCAACTCCTTCTTAATGGAGTTCACACCGATTTCAGCGCAATCGGCATGCTTTCCGGCAACATATTTGACGGATCCGGCATCGGAACCAACCAGGATAGTTCCAAGACCGGGGTTAACCCCCTGCTCTTTCAGCGCTGCGACTCGCTCGGCGAGATTCGCTTTGATCTGCGCGGACACCATCTTTCCATCGATTTTCACCGCCATGCCGGCCACTCCCCTTTTCGTTGTCTCATTGTTGTATTGGCATTTGCATGTATCGTAGGCTATCTTGGTTTCAGTCGTAAGTCGCACACGTATTTATGAGATGAACACGATTAGGGCGGTTCAGGAAGAGGGCAATCGACATGCGCTTGCACAAACGTTCTTTGTTACGCGCTTTCGCTGCGGGAATCGCGCTTTGCGTGGCGTTCGGCACGGCAGCATGTTCCGGAGGGTCAACTTCGCAGGAGAATGACGCCTCCGCCGACTCCGAAACCCCAACCGAACAGATCACTCCAATCGAAGTGGTCGCCTCGGTCAATCAATGGGGTTCTCTTGCCGAGCAGATCGGTGGCGTCCATGTGAAGGTCACGTCGGTTCTCTCTTCAACCGATGTCAATGCGCATGATTTCGAGCCGAAAACCGACGATATCGACAAACTTCAGCAGGCACAGGTCGTAGTGTCCAATGGTGCCGGCTATGACACTTGGGCCACCAAGAACCTCAGTAAGACCATGGTTTCCGTTTCCGCAGCACAAATGGTGGGCGCCGTCGAGGGAGACAATCCGCATTTATGGTTCTCCAGTGACGCCCGAAACGCCATGGCCAAGGAATTGGCCGACACATATAGCCGCATCATGCCCGCGCAAAAGAAATATTTCAACAACAAACTCACCGCGTGGAACAGGCGGGAGAAGAAAATAGAAAAGGACATGAAGGCGTTCAGCGACTCGCATAAGAACGTCTCCTACGCCGCCACCGAACCGGTGGCCTACTATCTGCTCAGCGACATGGGGTTCACCGACAACACGCCGGAGGGGTATCTGCAATCGTCCAGCACGAATTCCGAGCCAACCCCCACCGATCTTCAGGAATTTCAGGAATTGCTGGAAAAGCATAAAGTCGAGGTGCTGATCAACGACACACAATCCACAAGCGACGCCACGAACACGCTGACCGGCATTGCTTACAAATCCGACGTTCCCGTGCTTGATGTCAGCGAACAGATGCCCTCCGATTACACCAGCCTGACATCGTGGATCCGCGCTCTTATCCTGTCGTTGACCGATATGTTCGATGAACAATCCGATGCCGACGATCAGGATGCAACAAGTTCCGACAGCACGTCGGAAAACGCGGATTCCTTGGAATCAACCGCAGATTCCTCGACGCAAGACAACGATCAGACAACGAACGGATCGAACGATGCGCCGCAACCAAATCCGGTGAAATGATTGTTCGGCAAAAGCGATTGCCGAACAATCGATCGGTAATCGCTTTTGCCAAGACCATCCTGCGTCCAACTGAATGCGGGATGGTCTTTTTTGTTTGCCTGACGTTTTGCTTTTTACGCAAAGCCTCTCGTCTGATCGTTACGACGGTTTCAACGACAATCCTTATTGAGAATGATTGTCAACACCATTTGCGAGTATGTACGTGCATTCAAATCAAGGAGAAGCCATGCACGACGAGACACCTGCCTGCATCGAATTCGACGACGCCTGCGTCAAACGAGGCGGTCACGTCATCTGGCAACACGGCACGTTCAGCATTCCGCAAGGCTCGGTAACCGCAATCGTCGGTACCAACGGCGCGGGCAAAACCACCATGATGAAGGCCGAGCTGGGATTGATTCCAACCGCGCACGGCAGCATCAAGGTACTCGGACAGCCTGCAGGCTCCGCAAACCGGCGCATCGGCTACGTGCCGCAAAGCTACGCATCCGACATCGAATCGAACATCACCGCGGAACAGTCGGTGCTTCTCGGCTTGACGGGAACTCGATTCGGCATTCATCCCGTCACCAAAACACTTCGCGAGAAAGCCCGCAAGGCCATGGACTTCGTCGAGTTGCAAGACAAAGCGAATTATCGCCTATCCGAACTTTCGGGCGGACTGCGCCAAAGGGTCGCCATCGCGCAGGCGCTCGTGGATGACCCGAAACTGCTGATGCTGGACGAGCCTCTCGCCAACCTTGATCTGGCGAGTCAACGCGCCACTGTGCACGTACTCGCCAAACTCAACCGCGAACTCGGCATGACCATCCAAGTGGTGGCGCACGACCTTAATATGCTTCTGCCCATCCTCACTGGAGCCGTCTATCTGCTTGACGGACATCCACACTATGCAGGCATGAACGAGGTGCTGGATTCCCATCTACTCACGCATTTATATGGCACGACCGTACAGGTGGTCACCACTCCGCAAGGAGATATGTTCGTGACGCCAAGCGAGGACGAGTCTGAAAACATGAGCATCGATGCGCATGCTCCAGAAGAAATCGCGCAATTTCACCATCACAGCCACACCACGCAGGAGGACTGAGCATGGACGGTACCGTATTCGCTTTCGACCCGGATTGGGTTTCCACGCTCAACGCCCCATTCATGACGAACGCGTTTCTCGCCGGCCTGTGCATCGCATTGGCAGCCGGCGTGATGGGTTATTTCACCATCGCCAGACATTCCACATTCGCAGCCCACGCCTTGGCACATATCGGACTGCCAGGTGCCACCGGAGCCGTATTGCTCGGCCTGCCTGTTTCCGCAGGTCTTGGCGTGTTCGCTCTCGGCGGAGCACTGGTGATCGGCGCGCTTGGCAAGAAGGCTTCACAGCGTGAGATCGCCACTGGAACCGTACTCGCTTTCGCCACCGGCCTTGGTCTCTTTTTCGCACGCATGTCAAGCTCGGCTTCGCAGCAGATGCAGTCGATTCTGTTCGGCTCGATTCTGACGATCACCGACGGTCAGATCATTGGTTTCGCGATTTTCGACGTGCTGCTTTTGGCTGTTCTGGCAGTGATCTACCGCCCGCTATTGTTCAGTTCGCTTGACGAGCAGGTGGCACAGGCAAAAGGCGTGCCCGTCGGTTTCATGAACATTTGCTTTATGACAATTATGGCCGGCGTCATTACCATTGCCGTTCCCGCAGTCGGCACATTGCTGATCTTCGCGTTGGCGATCACCCCCGCCGCCACCGCCAACATCATCGCCCGCTCACCATTCAAGGCGATGGTCGTCGCCACGGTGATCTGCCTGATTTCGATTTGGGGAGGGCTCGTGATTTCCGCCATGTTCCCCGCTCCCCCGAGCTTCATCATCGTGACAATTTCGACGTTGTTTTGGGCGGTTGCGAAGGCTATTGAATCCTTCAAAAGAAAGTAGCAGAAAGAAGTATCGGAAAGCCGTCAGCGGGCGAAATCAGACTGCCTGACGAGTCGATGGATCAACAGGTTCCACCAAAGCATCGGCAATCGCGGCGACGCCTTCGCCCGAACCAGTGAATCCCATGCCATCCGTTGTGGTGGCGGTCATGGACACCTCACAACCTATGGCTTCAGACAACGCTCGTTCGGCTTCTTCCCTGTGTTTTCCGATTTTCGGCCGATTGGCGATCACGACCACGCTGGCACTCACTGGCTTCATACCACGTTCGTTCAGATAATCGACCGTGGTCCGCAACATTTCGGCGCCATGCTTGCCCGCGCCATCGGACTGCGAGCCGACACCGAACAAGGTGCCGATATCACCAAGACCGGCCGCGGAAAGCAATGCGTCAATCAACGCATGAGCGGCGACATCGCCATCCGAATCGCCCTCGATGCCATCGCCCTCCCAACGCAAACAGGCAAGCCATAACGGCTTGCCTGCATCGTGAGATGCGAATCGATGAGCGTCAAAACCCTGACCGATACGCATGAAACGCCTTACCTCTTCTTGGACTTCTTGCTTTCGGCCTCAACTCGGGCCAGCGTATCCATGGCAGCCTCCTCGGGAGCCTCGGTATGATGCTCCTCATCGCCGGGCTGGGCCGGCTCATACCCAAGGTTCACGTCCAGCAAACGCTGGGCCTCGGCTTCATCAAGGTGTTCGGACAGCGAAATCTCGGAAGTCAGAATGCTACGGGCCTTGGTAAGCATGCGCTTCTCACCAGCCGACAGACCATGCTCGTCAACATCACGCTGCGCAAGGTCACGCACCACTTCCGCAATTTTATTGACATCGCCGGTGGCGATCTTCTCGACATTCAGCTTGTAGCGACGAGACCAGTTCATCTCCTTCTCAATGATCGGAGTGCGCAGAATCTCGAACACCTTGGCCACTTCGTTGGCGTCGACGATATCTCGCACACCAACCTTTTTGGCATTATCAACAGGAACGTTGATGACCAGACCGTCAGACGAAAGCACCGACAGCTGCAGATATTCGCGGGTGATTCCCTTGACTGTCCGTTCGGTGATGGCCTCCACCTTCGCAGCGCCGTGACGTGGATAGACGACCATGTCGCCGACCTTGTAACCCATGAATCCTCCGTGAAAAGCTTACACAAAACCCGAATTATTGTGCCATCAGGGGTGGACTTGGCCAAAAACACTTGAAAAACGGAAAAATAGGCGCGACACGGGCCACTTTTCTTCCGTTTCATGCTTACACTTTTGCCATGGCTACAGAATCCAAGATCAATGAAGATGTCGTTGCTGTTCCTGTTCCCCAGGGCACACTGGATGCAGTAAGCAACGGTACGTTCTACAATCCTCACGAGGTGCTCGGCGGGCACCTCGGTTCCGGCAAGCATGCGGATGTCGTCACGATCCGAGTCTTGCGTCCGTTGGCAAAATCCGTGACGATTATCACTGAACAAGGTCAAACGCTCGCAATCCATGAATACAATGGCGTCTTCATGGCACTCGTTCCCGCCGCCGCAGCAGAAGAGGGTTACGGCGTGCCAGACTACCGTATTCGCACGGAGTATGAAGACGGTTCCGTTGTGGTGTCTGACGATCCCTATCGTTATCTGCCGACCATCGGCGAGATGGACATGTATCTATTCGGCGAAGGCCGTCACGAGCGCCTGTGGGAGGCACTTGGCGCACATGTGCTCCGCTATGACGATCCGATGGGTTCTTCTGAAGGCGTAGATGGCGAGCAGGTGGTTGGCACCGCGTTCACCGTATGGGCGCCAAACGCGCATGCCGTGCGCGTGGTCGGCGATTTCAATGGCTGGAACGGACGTACCCACGCCATGCGCGAACTTGGTTCTTCCGGCATTTGGGAACTGTTCATCCCAGGCATTGAGGCCGGCGAAATCTACAAGTATGAAATCCTCAACGCCAATAACGAATGGACCATGAAGGCCGATCCGATGGAGCGCTCCCACGAGATTCCGCCGCGCACCGGATCCATCGTGGTCGAATCCACCCATGAATGGGATGATGCCGATTGGATGGCCGAACGCGCGGCCAGCGACCCGCATAACGGACCGGTCAGCATCTATGAGGTGAACGCCTCCAGCTGGCGCAAGGACGTGAACGACTACCGTGAGCTTGCCGACAAGCTGGTTCCCTACGTGCAGAAGGAAGGCTTCACGCACGTGGAGTTCATGCCGTTGGCGGAACATCCGTTCGCAGGATCCTGGGGTTATCAGGTGACCGGCTACTACGCGATCGATTCGCGTTTGGGCGGCCCCGACGATTTCAAGTATCTTGTTGAGAAATTGCACGAGGCCGGCATCGGTGTGATCATGGATTGGGTTCCGGCCCACTTCCCGAAGGATGCGTTCGCACTGGGCCGCTTCGACGGCACGCCGTTGTATGAGGATCCGGATCCGACTCGTGGCGAGCACCCGGATTGGGGCACGTACGTGTTCAATTTCGGACGTCGCGAGGTCCGTAACTTCCTGGTGGCCAACGCCTGCTTCTGGCTGGATGAGTTCCATATCGACGCGCTTCGTGTGGACGCGGTCTCCTCGATGCTGTACCTGGACTACAGCCGTGAGGCCGGCCAGTGGCATCCGAACATCTACGGCGGCCGCGAGAATCTCGAAGCCATCGACTTCCTCAAGGAAGCCAACGCCACGGCATACAAGAACAATCCGGGCATCATGATGATCGCCGAGGAATCCACGGCTTACCCAGGCATCACTGCGCCGACCGACGCCGGTGGTTTGGGATTCGGCCTCAAGTGGAACATGGGTTGGATGCACGACACCCTGCAGTATCTGCATGAGGAGCCGATTAACCGCAAGTGGCACCACAACGAGATCACGTTCTCCATGGTGTACGCCTATTCGGAGCATTATGTGCTGCCGATCAGCCACGATGAGGTTGTGTACGGCAAGGGATCCATGTTCGGCAAGATGCCGGGCAATGATTGGCAGAAGTATGCCGGTGTCCGCGCGCTGTTCGCCTACCAGTGGGCCCACCCGGGCAAGAACCTCACCTTCATGGGCAATGAGATCGCCCAGTACGGCGAGTGGGATCATGATGGTTCCGTGGATTGGGCCGCGCTTGAATGGCCGGACCACCAGGGTGTGCAAAAGCTTGTCGCGGATTTGAACACGCTGTACAAGGCTTCCCCTGCACTTTGGAGCCAAGACTTCGACCCGGCCGGCTTCCAGTGGCTCACCAGCGATGACGCCGATCACAACACGCTCAGCTTCGTGCGTATCGGCAAGGACGGAGAGCAAATGGTGGTTGTGGTGAACTTCTCCGGCGAGGCATGGACCGACTATCAGGTACCGCTCACCAAGGGCGGCAAATGGACCGAAGTGCTGACCACGGATGATGAGATCTACGGCGGTTCCGGCATTCACAATGGCACGGTCGAAGCGGTCGAAGGCGAATACCATTCACGTGATTGGTCCGCGAAAATCACCGTTCCGGCACTGGGCGCAGTATTCTTGAAGCCGGAACTCTGAGAAAGGCGGAAAGCTATGCTCAACTCATCAGCACAACCCACAGCGGCTCCACGCACCGTTCTGGTGGTCGAAGACGAGCCGACACTGGCCACTGCCATCGCGCAGCGCATCACAGCGGAAGGCTGGACGGCGCGCGTGGCATCCGACGGCGCCAGTGCGGTTCAGGCCGCGACTACGTTGCGTCCGGATCTGGTCATCATGGACATCATGTTGCCCGTGATGGATGGTCTTGAGGCCACGAAACGCATCGTGGCGGAGCGCCCTGTGCCAGTGCTGATCCTGACGGCACGAGACGACGAGGCCGATAAGGTCATCGGCCTCGGTGCCGGAGCCGATGACTACATGACCAA
>OGMW01002537.1_pt1 | contig 11898 bp, 5 predicted proteins | sample 1573281 | NCBI WGS metagenome assembly OGMW01 (sample SAMEA2581907, study PRJEB24529) | metagenome | biome: Human gut stool | place: China | collected 2011
TTACTTTTGAGGAAATGAACCTGATGTGCATTTACAATACCGGCAGCCGCACCGGATTGATCGACAGCCTGCGTGAGATGCGCGGCGAGCTTTCGCCGGAGGAAACGGAACTGAGGGAGCTAACCGACAGCGCCCTTACGAAGCTCTGTGCGATGACCGATGAGGACTTTGCCCAGCTGGAGCTGTACCCGGATTTTGACCAGTAAACAGCATAACCGCAGGGATGGGGTGGCAATTTGCCACCCCACCTCTTTACCCCAAAACTGAAAGGAGGACAGAACACCATGCTAACCAAAGCTGAACTATATGCACAGATGGCGGACAAGGTGGCAACACAGCTCACGGGGAGCTGGCAGGAATGGGCAGGGTTTCTCACTACTGCTTCCCGCCTTTACAAGTACCCGTTCCATGAGCAGCTGATGATCTACGCCCAGCGACCGGACGCCACCGCCTGTGCGGAGTACGATTTGTGGAATGAAAAGATGGGCCGTTATGTAAGGCGCGGTTCCAAGGGAATCGCTCTGGTGGATGATTCCGGGGACAGACCTCGCCTGCGTTATGTCTTTGACATTTCCGACACCGGAACCCGTGAACATTCCCGCACTCCCTGGCTGTGGCAGCTGGAGGAGCGCCATCTGGATTCCGTGCAGGCCATGCTGGAGCGCACCTATGATGTTTCCGGTGATGACCTTGCCGGACAGCTCACTGAGGTAGCCGGAAAACTGGCTGAGGAATACTGGACGGAGCATCAGCAGGACTTCTTCTATATCGTTGACGGTTCCTTTTTGGAGGAATATGATGAGTTTAACATCGAAGTACAGTTTAAGGCAGCCGCCACCGTCAGCATTTCCTACGCCCTGATGTCCCGCTGCGGATTGGAGCCGGAACGCTATTTTACCCATGAGGACTTTATGGCGATTTTCGACTTCAACACCCCATCTACCATCGGCGCACTGGGAACGGCAGTCAGCCAGATCAATCAACAGGTGCTGCGGCAGATCGGCGTTACCATCCGAAATGCCGAGCGTGAGGCCATCAAAGAAAGGAGACCCCAACATGAAGAATCCCATGAACTACATCCAGAACGGAGATTATCTGATTCCCGACCTGAAGCTGAGCCAGCAGCCGGAGAAGCCCCTGGGCAAGTACGGCAGGATGCGGAAAGCATACCTCAAGGAACACCGTCCCATCCTATACAACCAGCTGCTGATGAGCGAGAAGCTGTACCCGCATCTGCTGGAAATCGACGAGACCGCACAGAGCCGTCTGGAGCAGCTGATGCCCCAGCTGACGAAAGACGCGGGCGCGACGGAGCAGCTGAAAGCCAGCGATCCGATGCGCTGGGTGGGCCTGATGAACACCTGCAAGGCGCAGGCCGAGGAGATTCTGATGGCGGAGCTTATTCACAGCTGAGTTTCTTCCTCTCCGAAAACGAACAAATCCGAATCATAGATGAAGCAGAGAATGTGAAAACATCCTCTGCTTTTTCTTTTGCCCAGGCGGATATTGACCATGTGCTGCGGCTGGGCGGCAACACGGATCGCCAAAGGGAGCGCATTGTGGCGGCCTTTGAAAAGCAGAAAACTACCGCTGAGATTGCCGAGATACTGAAAACGCTCTATCACGGCGGCAACGGGATCGGCAGCGTCACCGCATGGTATGCCGAGGACGGCATCCATCTTTCCCACGGCAAAACAGCCCGTTACGACAAGTCCGCCCAGGTCATTTCCTGGGAGAGCGCCGCCGAGCGTATCGGCCAGCTTTTGCAGGACGGAAATTTTGCCACCAATGTGGAGCTGACCGAGGCAGCGGGCTATGAACGTTCCCTCCTTGCGGAAAAACTTTGGCATCTGTACCACGATTTCAGCGATAAAGCCAGAGATTCCGGGTATCTGTCCTGTCTGTCCGGTATTCAGAGAACCGGGTTCCCGGAAGAAACCGCATGGCTTGCCGAGCAGCTGAACCGCCCGGAGTTCCGTCAGACCCTTGCGGAAGAATACGCTGCCTTCTGGACGGCCTACCAGCAGGACCGGGAGTTGCTGCGCTTCCACTACCACAAACCGAGAGAGATTTGGGAAAACCTGAAAGACCTGTCCCTGTCCCGCAGGACTTTTTCTTCGGACCTTTCCCAAGTGCCAACCGTCCAGCACTTCATTACCGAGGATGAGATCGACGCCGCCATGACCAACGGCAGCAGCTTTGCGGGCGGTAAAGGCCGTATCTTCGTATTTTTCCAGGGGAACCACACCGATAAAGAGAAGGTGGATTTCCTCAAACGCGAATACGGCATTGGTGGGCGTTCCCACGCTCTCTCCGGTGCAACATACAGCGGCGAAGATCACGACGGGAAGGGACTGCATTATAAAAAGCAGGACTGCCCGGACGTCAACTTCACTTGGGAAAAGGTGTCCAAGCGGATCACCGACCTGATTCGGAAAGGCCGCTATCTTACCGAACAGGAACAGGCAGAGTACGACAAAATCCAGGCGGAAAAGGCGCTGGCGGAGGAAGATGCCCTGCAAGCCCAGCAGCCGACCCCGGAGATATGGGAATACAACGGGGTCAAGGAGCGTCACCCGAATGATATGGTTTTGTATCAGATGGGCGATTTCTTTGAGTTGTATGGCGAGGATGCCAAAACCGCCGCTGCGGAGCTGGGATTCAACCTTACTACCCGCGCTATCCCCGGTGGTGGCCGTGTGGAAATGTGCGGCTTTCCGGCAAACCGGCTGGAACAGGTTGTGGAACAGCTGCGGGATCAGCATGATGTGACCATTTCCGCTGTCCCGGAGGGCGGCAAGGAGCGTCAGGAATATTCCATGCCCTCCATCGACCATGAGACGGAACAGCACATCAATGCTCAGGAAGCGGAGTTTGGTGCAGATGGGACCAAAGTATTCCGGGAGACCCAAGCAGTGCCTACGATTCTGGAACTGCATGAGAAATACAAGCCCATCGTGATGGAAGCTGTTACCCAGGACACCAGATACCGCAACGCCTGCGGTCACAGCGACCATGAAAATGCTGTCATTGAGGGCAATGCCGCCATCCGCCGTGCCATTCTCGGCTCCGGTGATTTGGAGCTGATTCGGCTCTATTCCGATGTGCCGGAGTTCCGCCAACGGCTGCACCGGGAAGTAATTGACGAAACCTACCCACGGCTCCATGAAATGCTGCGTCCTCTCTCGCAGGATGACATTGACGATGCCATCCGCGCATGGAACGGCAATATTGAGAGCAAACACGCCGTTGTCCGCTACATGGAACAGCATGGGCGGGAAAAAGATACCGCCGCATGGCTGGCTCAGGAATACGGCGGCAGTGACAGCAAGAGCCTGTTTGTGATCCACGCCGGAAGCCCAGAGGGAATTGAGCTGCCTTGGCCCAAGGTACAGCGCCGGATCGCTCAGCTTATCAAGGAGGACCGGTTCTACACCGAAGCAGAACAGGACCGGTTTGACAATATCGACCCCATCGCCATCCGGGAAGCCCTGGAGGAAAGAGGGATCGTCAACGGACAGGTGGCAGACCCGGAAAAACTGGACAATGACCCGTTCATCCAGCGCGTGATGGCAGATGTTGAGGCCATATCCAGAGAGGGCATCCCGGCAGATGAGCCGGAACAGCCTTCTCCCCATAATTCGCGTGTTCTGGTTTCAGATGAGGAATACGCTGCGGCTCGTGGCACACTCCGGGAACGAACTTCTTACGATCCGGCAGTCCTGCCCTATCATGTGGGTGATATTGTCTATCTGGATGACCGCGCCCACCAGATCACGGAGCTGCGGGATGAGACGGTGCAGCTGCTTCCCACCGGCATGAGCTACCCCATCTACCGTGCCGAGAGCCGGGAACAGTTCGAGCAGCTTTTGCGGGCAGACAAACGCAACGGCTTTTATACGGAAATCTTGCCGGTTGACCCCGACAAAGCCGATCAGGATCTGTGGGATGTGCTGTCGCATGGGCTGATTAGCGAGCAGGAAAAAGCAGAGCTTTCCGAACTGCTTCGTACCGGCAAGACCAACAGCGAGGTTGCCCTGTGGCTGAGCCGGGCCTATCCCAATATCGTGGAAACGATGGAACTGGAGACCGGTGATACTGCCGACTACCGCACCACTCCTGAAGGCATCGAACTGGAAGTGCTGGGCGCAGACGAAAAGCGTCTGGCCATGCTGTCCTTCCGTTGGAACCAGGTTGCGCCTTTGCTGCGAGGTTTGTACGCCCGTCAGCTGGACGGCTTTGGGCAGGAACGCCCCGAACCGGCTGCCGAACCCCCGGCTTATCACGCCGAGACTGTGGCTGTCTATCCCGGTGACAAGAACCATCTGCCCTATGATGTGGTGATCCAAACCCTGCGAACCAATGAGCCAGAGCCGCCTGCACCTGCCGCAGAGCCGGAGAAAACCCCGGATGAAGTGCTGGACGAACATCCCATTTCTATCCAAGTCAACGGCCAGTGGCAGACCTTTCCCAATGCCAAAGCTGCCGAGGAAGCATCTTATGAGGAATACAAGGCTAACCTGCGCCGCAATGCAAAAAACTTCCGCATTACCGATGAGCATTTGGGCGAAGGCGGTCCGAAAGCCAAGTTCCAGGCAAATATCAATGCCATTCGTTTGCTGAAAGAGCTGGAAGCTGCCGGACAGCAGGCAAGCCCCGAACAGCAGGAGGTTCTTTCTCGATATGTGGGCTGGGGCGGTCTCTCTGATGCCTTTGACCCGGAGAAACCCGCATGGGCTGCGGAATATGCTCAGCTGAAGGAGCTGCTGACCCGGTCGGAATACGCTGCCGCCAGAGGTTCCACTCTCAATGCCCATTACACCAGCCCTACGGTCATCAAAGCAATTTATGAAGCCGTAGGACGCATGGGATTTGAGACCGGCAACATTCTGGAGCCGTCCTGCGGTGTGGGCAATTTCTTCGGTATGCTGCCGGAGAAATTGCGAAACAGCCGTCTGTACGGCGTGGAGCTGGATTCCATCAGCGGGCGTATTGCAAAACAGCTCTATCCCAAGGCCGACATCACCGTGGCCGGGTTTGAAACCACCGACAGGCGGGATTTCTACGATCTGGCGGTGGGTAATGTTCCGTTTGGTCAGTATCAGGTTCGGGACAAAGCCTATGATAAGCTGAATTTCAGCATTCACAACTACTTTTTTGCCAAGGCGCTGGACCAGGTGCGTCCGGGCGGCGTGGTGGCCTTTGTCACCAGCCGCTACACGATGGATACCAAGGATTCCACTGTGCGCCGGTATCTTGCCCAGCGCGCCGAGCTGCTGGGAGCCATCCGTCTGCCCAATGACGCTTTCAAGAAAAACGCTGGTGCCGAGGTGGTTTCAGACATCATTTTCCTGCAAAAGCGGGACCGTCCACTGGACATCGTACCGGAATGGACGCAGACCGGACAGACGCAGGATGGATTTGCCATTAACCGCTACTTCCTGGACCACCCGGAAATGGTGCTGGGCCGACAGGAACCGGAAAGCACCGCTCATGGCATGGACTACACCGTGAATCCCATCGAGGGGCTGGAGCTTGCCGATCAGCTGCATGATGCCGTGAAGTACATTCACGGCACTTACCAGGAGGCCGAGCTGCCAGAGCTGGGCGAGGGCGAAGCCATCGACACCTCTATCCCCGCCGACCCCAATGTGAAAAACTACTCCTACACCGTGGTGGACGGCGCTGTATATTTCCGTGAAAACAGCCGCATGGTGCGCCCTGACCTGAATGCCACCGCCGAAGCCCGTGTAAAAGGACTGGTGGGGCTGCGGGAATGTGTCCAGCAGCTCATTGACCTGCAAATGGACGCTGCCACACCGGACAGCGCCATCCGGGATAAACAGGCTGAACTGAACCGGCTCTATGACAGCTTTTCCGCAAAATATGGTCTTATCAATGACCGGGCGAACCGACTGGCCTTTGCCGATGATTCCAGCTACTATCTGCTCTGCGCGCTGGAAGTCATTGACGAGGACGGAAAGCTGGAGCGCAAGGCGGATATGTTCACCAAGTGTACCATCAAGCCACACAAGGCGGTGGAAACCGTGGATACCGCCAGTGAAGCCCTTGCCGTCTCCATCGCGGAGAAAGCCTGTGTGGATATGGCGTATATGTCGGAGCTGACTGGCAAGACCAGCGACGAACTGGCCGCCGAGCTGCAAGGCGTGATCTTCCGTGTGCCGGGACAGTTGGAGAAAGACGGCACACCCCATTATGTGACTGCCGACGAATACCTGTCCGGCAATGTACGCCGTAAGCTGCGTCAGGCACAGCGGGCAGCACAGCAGGACCCGTCCTTTGCCGCCAATGTGGAAGCCCTTACCGCTGCCCAGCCCAAAGACCTGGACGCTTCGGAAATTGAGGTGCGTCTGGGCGCAACCTGGATCGACAAAGAGTACATCCAGCAGTTTATGTACGAGACCTTTGATACCCCGTTTTATATGCAGCGGAATATCCAGGTCAACTACACCCCGTTTACAGCAGAGTGGCAGATTACCGGCAAAAGCTCTGTAAGCCAGAACAATGTGGCAGCCTATACCACCTACGGAACCAGCCGCGCCAATGCCTACAAGATTTTGGAGGATTCCTTAAACCTGCGGGATGTCCGTATCTATGACACTGTGGAGGACGCGGACGGCAAAGAGCGCCGGGTGCTGAATGCCAAAGAAACCACGCTGGCAGCCCAAAAACAGCAGGCCATCCGGGACGCTTTCAAAGACTGGATTTGGAAAGACCCGGAACGCCGTCAAGCTCTGGTACGCCAGTACAACGAGGAAATGAACTCCACCCGCCCCCGTGAGTATGACGGCAGCCATATTGTTTTTGGCGGCATGAACCCGTCCATTACCCTGCGGGAACATCAGCTGAACGCTATCGCCCATGTGATGTACGGCGGCAATACGCTGCTGGCACACGAGGTAGGCGCGGGCAAAACATTTGAAATGGTGGCTGCCGCTATGGAGAGTAAGCGTCTGGGGCTGTGCCAGAAATCCCTCTTTGTTGTGCCGAATCACCTGACCGAGCAGTGGGCTTCGGAGTTTCTGCGGCTCTATCCCTCCGCCAATATCCTTGTCACCACCAAAAAGGACTTTGAGACCCACAACCGCAAGAAGTTCTGTGCCCGGATCGCCACCGGTGACTATGACGCTATCATCATGGGACATTCGCAGTTTGAGAAAATCCCCATCAGCCGGGAGCGTCAGGAACGGCTCCTCTATGAGCAGATCGACGAGATCACCGAGGGGATTGCCGAGGTACAGGCCAGCGGCGGTGAGCGTTTTACAGTTAAGCAGCTGGAACGCACCCGCAAATCTCTGGAAGCCAGGCTGGAGAAATTGCAGGCAGAAAGCCGCAAGGACGATGTGGTGACATTTGAGCAGCTGGGCGTGGACCGGCTGTTCGTGGACGAGGCACACAACTACAAAAACCTGTTTTTATACACCAAAATGCGGAATGTGGCAGGTCTCTCCACCAGCGATGCCCAAAAGTCCAGCGATATGTTTGCGAAGTGCCGTTATATGGATGAAATCACCGGAAACCGTGGCGTTATCTTTGCAACCGGAACCCCGGTCAGCAACTCCATGACCGAGCTTTACACCATGCAGCGGTATCTTCAATATGACCGCCTGCAAGAACTGAATATGACCCATTTCGACTGCTGGGCCAGCCGTTTCGGAGAAACCGTCACGGCGTTGGAACTGGCCCCGGAGGGAACAGGCTACCGGGCAAGGACACGGTTTTCCAAGTTCTTTAACCTGCCGGAACTAATGAACCTGTTCAAAGAGGTGGCGGACATCAAAACCTCCGATCAGCTGAACCTGCCCACCCCGGAGGTGGAATACCACAACATTGTGGCCCAGCCTACCGAACACCAGCAGGAAATGGTGAAGGCACTCTCCGAGCGCGCTTCCGAAGTACACAGAGGCAGTGTGGACCCATCGGTGGACAATATGCTCAAAATCACCTCGGATGGCCGCAAGCTGGGACTGGATCAGCGCATCATCAACCAGCTGCTCCCCGATGAACCGGGAACCAAGGTCAATCAGTGCGTGGACAACATCATGCAGATCTGGCGGGACGGGGACGCGGATAAGCTGACCCAGCTGGTGTTCTGCGACATTTCCACGCCCCAGGCAGCCCCCTCCAAAAAGGCAGCCAAACAGCTGGATAATCCGCTGCTTCACGGATTGGAAGAAGCAATTCCACTGGATGAGCCAGAGCCTGCTTTTACCATCTATGAGGACATCCGGCAAAAGCTCATCGCCCAGGGGATGCCTGCCGAGCAGATCGCCTTTATCCACGAAGCCAACACAGAGGTACGGAAAAAGGAACTGTTCTCCAAGGTTCGCACCGGGCAGGTGCGCGTCCTATTAGGAAGCACTGTCAAAATGGGCGCTGGAACCAATGTGCAGGACCGCCTTGTGGCGTTGCATGATTTGGACTGCCCGTGGCGGCCCGGAGACCTTGCCCAGCGCAAGGGTCGTATCGAGCGTCAGGGCAACCAGAATCCTCTTGTCCATGTGTACCGCTATGTCACCGAAGGGACTTTTGACGCGTATCTCTGGCAGACGGTGGAGAACAAACAGAAATTCATCAGCCAGATTATGACCAGCAAAAGCCCGGTTCGTTCCTGCGATGATGTGGACGAAACGGCGCTTTCCTTTGCCGAGATTAAGGCCCTGTGTGCCGGAGACCCCCGTATCAAGGAGCGCATGGATTTGGATGTGGAAGTTGCCAAGCTGAAGCTGATGAAAGCCGACCACCAGAGCAAGCAGTACCGTCTGGAGGACCAGCTGCTCAAATACTTTCCGCAGGAAATTGAAACCAACAAGGGGTATATCCAGGGCTTTGAAGCCGATTTGGAAACACTGGCTGCCCACCCACACCCAGAGGACAGCTTTGCCGGTATGGAGATCCGGGGCGATGTGCTGACCGACAAAGAAAATGCCGGTGCAGCCCTGCTGGATGCCTGCAAGGAGGTCAAAACCTCCGATCCGGTGCAGATTGGCAGTTACCGGGGATTCACTATGTCGGTGGCATTTGAAGCGTGGAAACAGGAATATACGCTCCTGCTGAAAGGACAAATGACCCATCGGGCGACCCTGGGTACAGACCCGCGCGGAAATCTCACCCGTATCGACAACGCACTGGCGCAGATGCCCCAGCGTCTGGAGGCGGTCAAAAACCAGCTGGAGAACCTTTACCAGCAGCAGGCCGCAGCCAAGGAGGAAGTAGGAAAGCCGTTCCCATTTGAGGACGATCTGCGGGTCAAGTCCGCCCGTCTGGTGGAACTGGACACCCTGCTGAACATTGGCGGCAAAGGTAACACCCAGCCGGAAACCGTGGTTGCCAAGAGCGCGCGTCCCTCGGTGCTGGACAGCCTGAAACGCCCCGTGCCGCCCCGCAGCCCTGAAAAGAAACCGAAACAACACGAGGAGGTACGATAACATGAATACCAACGATCTGAATACGGCTCTCTATGAAAAGATGGCCGCTGAACAGGACAACTACCGGGACTGGCTGAAAAGCCAGCCCCCGGAGGAAATCCTGCACCACACCTATGAGTACACGGTCCGGGAGGACATCGTGATGGCGATGGAGCAGCTGGAGCTGACCGACGCACAGGCACAGGCGCTTTTGGATTCCTCCTCGCCACTGGATGATGTGTACCATTATTTTGAAAAGCTGGAGACCGGCTACATGGATGTGATCCGGGACAGCATTGAAAACCGTGCCGATGATGTGTGCAAGGCGCAGGAAGAATTACGAACTGCCCCTCTCTACCCCCATTCAGCTGCCTATGCGAGAGAACATGGGGAAATGGCACAGTACAACCTCTCATATCAGGCAAACAGCGCCTGCAAAGAAGCCATTGAACAGGCTATCAGCGCCCACTATGCAGAGAATCGGCTGGATACGGAGGCGGCGGTCAAAGATGTGCTGGAAAAGTTCGGGACGGAACGGGTACAGTTTATTCTTGCCAATACCATCCAGCGCAAGAACTATGACGGGCGTATCTCTCAGGACAATAAAGCATGGGCAAAAACCATTCCTATGCTGGAGGACAGCGGCGCTTCTCGCCACTGTGCCTATCTGGTGGTAGATCAGGTCAATCCCGGTTTGACCGATCTGTTCACCAGACAGTTCCGAAAAGTTGCTCAAGAACAGCAGAAAAGTTCTGTCCTGCAAAAGCTCAAACAGGAGCTGCCCGCCCATAAGTCTGCCGCCCCGAAAAAACGGGAGCCGGAGCGATAACCATGGCAAAGCGCAAGCGGGATGTTCCGGTTTTGTTTTGGGTGTCCGCAGAAGAACTGGAGCTGATCCATCAAAAGATGCAGCAATACGGGACAGAGAATTTGAGCGCTTATCTGCGGAAAATGGCACTGGATGGGTATGTGGTCAAACTGGATTTGCCGGAGCTGAAGGAGTTGGTTTCCCTGATGCGCCGAAGCAGCAACAACTTGAATCAGCTGACTCGCAAAGTGCATGAGACCGGGCGGATTTATGATGCTGACTTGGAGGATATATCCCAGCGGCAGGAACAACTGTGGGAGGGTGTGAAGGAAATCCTTACCCAACTCTCCAAACTTTCATAACAGGGATAGATACTCCATTTGCGGAGGGAGGAACGGCGTTTCTTCGCCGCACCTTCCTCCGCTTTTTCTTTTTGCCGGTATCCTTGTCTTTTGCCTGTCCGTACCGGATAATATGAGTAGAATAAGAAGCGTAGCAAAGGAGTGAAAACAGATGCTGACCTTTGAAAAGGTGCTGGAGATTTTTGCGGATTACCTAACCGCAGACGAGACCATAGAAGTTTATATCAGCCGCCATGGATGTGTAAGAGTTGAATTTGACCAAGATTTTCACTATTGCTCTGGCGAGGTGTGCCATACTCCCAAGGAACTGTTCGACCTCTTAGCCGATGATTACCGGACTTATCTGGAGATTGAACTGACCAAAGGAAAACGGGAAGTGACGGAAGATGATGAGAGAGAAGCGGATGCCCTGTGCAAACGGCATCTGGAGCGTTGGAAGGAGGAACTGGAATGAAGATTTTGAAATGCCTGCTGATGATCGTAACTGCACCGGTCATTTTGGTGCTGACACTTTTTGTCTGGATCTGCACGGGGCTGATCTACATATCCGGTCTGGTGCTTGGCCTGCTCAGCATTGTGATTGCTCTGCTTGGCGTGGCTGTGCTTATTACCTATTCCCTGCAAAATGGTGTGATCCTTTTAGTCATGGCATTTTTGATTAGTCCCATGGGGCTGCCACTGGCTGCAATCTGGCTGCTGGGCAAGGTGCAGAGTTTGAAATTTGCCATTCAGGATAGGGTGTATGGATAAAGAAACAGGATGTCAGATTTAACATCCTGTCTCTACAAAATCGGAAGTGAAACTGCAATATTTTTGGAAGTCAAAAAGGTTAAAAGAACGCGGTCTGCTACGGCAGGCCGTTTTCTTTTCGGAAAGGAGGTCTGACCTATGGCAACCACAAGAGTCATGCCGCTTCATGTCGGCAAGGGCCGCACAGAAAGTCGGGCGATCAGTGACATCATCGACTATGTGGCCAACCCAAAGAAAACAGATGACGGCAGACTCATTACCGGCTATGCGTGTGACAGCCGGACTGTGGATGCGGAGTTCCTTCTGGCAAAGCGGCAGTACATTGCCGCTACCGGACGAGTGCGAGGTGCGGATGATGTGATTGCCTATCATGTGCGCCAGTCGTTCCGCCCCGGTGAGATCACTCCGGAAGAAGCGAACCGGCTGGGTGTGGAATTTGCCAAGCGTTTTACCAAGGGCAATCATGCCTTTGTGGTCTGCACTCACATAGACAAATCGCACATTCATAATCACATTATCTGGTCATCGGTCAGCTTAGAATATGACCGGA
>OGMW01002552.1_pt1 | contig 11803 bp, 7 predicted proteins | sample 1573281 | NCBI WGS metagenome assembly OGMW01 (sample SAMEA2581907, study PRJEB24529) | metagenome | biome: Human gut stool | place: China | collected 2011
GCCATTCGGCCAACGAGAAATTCCTTTCTGCCGCATAGACAAGCGAGAACTGAATACTTTCTGCCTGGAAGCCCACAAAGAAGGAATCAATTGCTGGGATAAGGACCTTCAAAGGTACATCTACTCTACCCTAGTGGAAAGCTACCATCCTTTCCGGCTTTATATGAACGAACTACCTATATGGGACGGAACGGACCGGTTAAAGCCCTTAGCAAAGCGAGTATCCGACATTCCTATATGGATAAAAAGCTTTCACACCTGGATGCTCGGACTTGCTGCCCAATGGCTGGGAGTGAATCAAACACAAGCAAACAGCGTAGCCCCGATACTTATCAGCGAAGAACAGGGACGCCATAAATCTACTTTCTGCCGCATGCTGATGCCGCCACAACTAACCCGTTATTATTCGGATAATCTAAAACTAACCGCACAAGGCAATCCCGAACGTCTCCTTGCCGAGATGGGATTACTAAACATGGACGAATTTGATAAATTCGGAGCACAAAAGATGCCATTACTTAAAAATCTGATGCAAATGTCCAGCCTCAACATCTGCAAAGCCTATCAGAAAAATTTCCGGTCACTTCCCCGCATCGCCTCTTTCATCGGAACGAGCAATCGGACGGACTTATTGTGCGATCCGACGGGCAGCCGCAGATTCATCTGTATTGAGGCGGAACATGATATTGACTGTACCGAATTTGAACATTCACAAATCTATGCCCAACTGAAAGAGGAACTGCTTGCGGGTGCCCGACACTGGTTCAGCAAAGAGGAAGAACATGCCTTACAGCGTCATAACAGCGCCTACTATCATGTCAACCCCATAGAAGACATTGTGCGCAACACATACGCGCCTGCCACATTGGATGAACCGGGTTGCCTGTCGCTCTCCGCCGCTATCATCCATAAGGAATTGAAAAAGAAGTTTCCAGCCGTACTACGCAACTGCACTCCTATCCAGCTGGCACAAATCCTGACCGCAGCAGGTATCAGCCGACAGCATACGAGATTGGGGAATGTGTATTTGGTGAAGAGGGTGAAGGGTGGTGAAGAGTAAAAATAATGCCGTTCATTCACAGGAAGTAGGTGTGAATGAACGGATAAGCTTTATGTGAAAAGAGTGGAGAACGGTTTATAAAAATAAAGTACATTATTCAAGAACAAAAAAGTTTTAGAATCATCTCCGAGTATTTGGATATTATTCGTTATCTTTGAAAACTTTATTTCATTAATTAATATCATTTGAGATGATGAGAGAAGCCCAAATAGAAGAACTATTTATAAAAAAGTTAGAAGAACTCAAATACTCCTATCGCAGAGATATTCGCGACAGAAACTCTCTTGAACAAAACTTCCGAGAAAAGTTTGAGTCTCTCAACCGGGTAAGGCTGACTGAAAACGAATTTGAACGGCTGAAAACCGAAATTATAACTCCTGATATATTTGCCGCTTCGAAGTTGCTGCGTGAAAGGAATTATTTTCAACGTGAAGATGGCACTCCTCTACATTATACATTAGTGAACATAAAAGACTGGTGTAAGAATGAATATGAGGTTATCAACCAATTGAGAATAAATACAGGAAACAGTAACCATCGATATGATGTCATTATTCTTATTAATGGTATTCCGGTAGTTCAGGTCGAATTAAAAACATTAGACGTCTCACCTAGGAAAGCAATACAACAAATTGTTGATTACAAGAATGATGTTGGTAACGGTTATACCAACTCATTACTTTGTTTTATGCAATTATTTATTGTTAGTAATAGGAGTGACACCCGTTACTTTGCCAACAATCAAAATCAACATTTTAGTTTTGATTCCAACGAGCAATTTCTACCTGTGTATCAACTTGCAAATGAGCGAAATAGAAAAATCAGACATTTAGACTCTTTTGCAGAACTATTCTTACCCAAATGTACATTAGGGGAAATGATTAGCAAATATATGGTTTTGGTAGAAAGCGAGCAAAAACTATTAATTATGCGTCCCTACCAAATCTATGCAGTAAAAGCAATTGTAAACTGCATTCATCAAAATCGGGGTAACGGTTATATATGGCACACTACAGGTAGTGGAAAGACGCTTACTTCTTTCAAAGCCTCCACGTTATTAAAAGATAATCCGGACATAGAAAAATGTCTTTTCGTTGTTGACCGCAAAGACTTGGACAGGCAAACCCGTGAAGAGTTTAATAAGTTTCAAGAAGGAAGTGTAGAAGAAAACACCAATACCGAAACACTTGTAAGACGACTACTTTCTACAGATTATGCAGATAAAGTCATTGTAACGACTATCCAAAAGTTGGGTTTAGCATTGGACGGAAACCATAAAAAGAACTATAAAGAACGCTTAAATCCATTGAGTAAAAAACGAATAATTTTCATCTTTGATGAATGTCACCGTTCGCAATTTGGTGAAAATCATAAAGCTATCAAAGAATTCTTCCCTAATGCTCAACTGTTTGGTTTTACCGGAACACCTATTTTCGATGATAACGCAACACAAAAGACTATAGAAGATGAACATGCTTCCAACAAGACTACTAAAGATATTTTCGAAAAGGAACTGCATGCATACACTATTACAAATGCAATTGATGACAAAAACGTATTGCGTTTTCATGTAGAATATTTTAAAGGAAAAGGGAACATTAATCCTAAGCCGGGAGAAACCATTACTCAACAAGCAGTGATTGAGGCTATTATAGACAAGCACAATACCGCAACCAATTCGAGGAAGTTTAATGCGATTCTGGCAACCGCTTCCATAAACAATGCCATAGAATATTATAATCTTTTCAAAGAAATCCAGAAACAAAAACAAAAAACAAACAAAGACTATCTACCTCTAAATATAGCCTGCGTTTTTTCACCTCCGGCAGAGGGTAATAAAGATATTCAGCAAATTCAGGAAGACTTGGAACAAGAAAAAGAAGACAACAAGCAAAATCCTGATGAGAAGAAAGCAGCATTAAAGAGTATTATCAGGGATTATAATAAACAATACGGAACAAATCACAACATTAATGAGTTTGATTTGTATTACCAAGATGTACAAAAGCGCATCAAAGACCAACAATACAGTAATGCGGATTATCCTCACAAAAATAAAATTGATATCGTCATTGTAGTAGATATGCTACTTACGGGTTTTGACTCTAAATATCTCAACACTTTGTATGTAGATAAAAATCTAAGATATCATGGACTGATACAGGCTTTTTCACGTACCAACCGTGTACTAAACGATACTAAACCATACGGAAATATATTAGATTTCCGCCACCAGGAAAATGCCGTAAACGAAGCTATCGCTTTATTCTCAGGAGAAAAATCTAAAGAGCAGGCGAAAAAAATCTGGTTAGTTGATCCGGCTCCTGTAGTAATTGAAAAATATAAAGAAGCCGTAGCAGCTTTAGGTGATTTCATGCGACAAAATAATTTAGCCTGCGAACCTCAGGAAGTGTATAATTTGAAGGGAGATACTTCTCGAATCGCTTTTGTCAAAAATTTCAAGGAAGTACAGCGGTTAAAAACCCAGCTCGACCAATATACAGACTTAAACGAGGAACAACAAACTCAAATTGAAAAGATATTGCCTGAAAACACTTTCCGTTCATTTAGAAGTTCGTACATAGAAACGGCTAAGCAATTTAGGGAAATACAACAAAAAGGCGGCGATAACATCCCTGTAGATATACAGCAACTTGATTTTGAGTTTGTACTTTTTTCCTCAGCATTGATTGACTATGATTACATCATGGGACTAATTGCCGACAGCACTCAAAAGAAACCATCTAAACAAAAAATGACAAAAGCACAAATCATCAACCTGCTTTGTTCAAGCTCTAATTTGATGGATGAACAAGAAGATTTAACTGAATACATAAAAAGTTTGGATTGGAATAATGGTCAAGATGTACAATCACTACATGATGGTTATAATGCTTTTAAGATAGAGAAAAATGAAAAAGAGCTATCCGATATCGCAAACAAACACGGACTAACCGCATCTGCCTTAAAAGATTTTACAGATAAAATTATGCAACGCATGATTTTCGACGGTGAAAAACTAACGGATCTCCTTGAACCGTTAGAACTAAGTTGGAAAGAACGCCGTACGAAAGAACTTGCATTGATGGCAGACTTAGTCCCTCACTTAAAAAAACAAGCTCAAGGACGTGAGATTTCAGGATTAGCTGCTTATGAATAACATGAAAAAAAGAATATGAGTAACCAACCTAAAATATATAAATATAAAGATTTGTCGGGATTAGCCGCAAGGTTACGTGGCGATCTGATTGAACACGATTTCGTCTTACTCTACGCTCATAATGGAACAGGGAAAACCCGTTTATCTATAGAATTCAAGAATAAAGGAAAAAAGAAAATAAATGGAGACACTCTCTATTTTAATGCTTTCACCGAAGATCTGTTTCATTGGGACAATGACTTAGAAAATGATATGGACCGTGTTCTTAAAATAAATGCTGATTCAAAATTCTTCAATGCATTTAAAGAATTGGCCTTAGAAGAGAAAATCTTCGCATACCTAGAACGTTATGCGGAATTTGACTTCAAATTTGATTATGAAAAATGGGAAATAAGCTTCAGCAAGCAGGTTCCCAATCCCAAACATAAGTTTAACAACAAAGAGCCTGAGTATATCATTCAGAACAATATCAAAATTTCTCGCGGTGAAGAGAATATTTTTATCTGGTGTATCTTTCTTGCCATCTGCGAACTGACAATTGATGGTGCAGAAGCTTACAATTGGGTTGAATACATTTACATAGACGATCCAATCTCCTCGTTAGATGACAACAATGCTATTGCTGTAGCCAGTGATTTATCTCAGTTGTTGAAAAAAGGAAAAGATAAGGTCAAATCTGTTATTTCATCTCACCACAGCTTGTTTTTCAACGTCGTTTACAATGAATTAAAGCAAAAACCATGCAAACGATATTTCCTACATAAGAATGGAACTGACGGATATACTCTACAAGCAACTGACGAAACACCTTTTTTCCATCATATAGCCATATTGAGCGAACTCAAGCAAGTGATGGAGTCGGGTAAAATCAATACATATCATTTCAATATGTTACGCAGTATTTTAGAAAAGACATCTACGTTCTTCGGATATGACGACTTTTCAAAATGTATTCATGGAGTAGAGGATGAAGTACTTTACTCACGAGCACTAAACCTACTGAGCCATGGAAAGTATTCTATTTACGAACCTGTAGAAATGGGAGATGACAACAAAGTTCTTTTTATAAAGATATTGCGAGCGTTTTTGGATAAATATCAATTTGACTTACCTATTCTTCTAATTGAAGAAGAAAAAGAAGTGATTGATGCGATTAACAAAGAAAAAATGAGAAATTAAATATGACAGTACAAGATCAAAAACAATTAGGCAAAACCCTTTGGGAAATAGCAGACGGGTTGCGTGGAGCAATGAATGCAGATGACTTTCGCGATTATATGCTATCATTTCTTTTTCTACGCTATTTGTCTGATAATTACGAAGAAGCTGTAAAGAAAGAATTAGGGAGAGATTATCCTCAGTTGGAAGAAGCCAACAAACATAGAGCCTTGGGAATATGGTATAAAGCAAATGAAATGGACGTACCGGAATTTGAAAAACAAATGCGTCGTAAAGTTCATTATGTCATAAAACCTCAATATTTATGGAGTAACATTTCAGAAATGGCTCGTACTCAGAATGGAGAGTTGCTACAAACACTTGAAGAAGGCTTTAGATACATTGAAAATGAGTCATTTGAAAGTACTTTCCAAGGCTTATTTTCGGAAATAAACTTGAATTCGGAAAAGTTAGGCAGAACAGCCTCGGATAGAAATAAGAAACTTTGCACTATTATTCAAAAAATAGCAGAAGGAATTGCCAGATTCTCAACAGATACAGACATTTTAGGCGATGCTTATGAATATCTTATCGGTCAGTTTGCCGCAGGCTCGGGGAAAAAGGCCGGAGAGTTTTATACTCCGCAACAGCTATCAACTATTTTATCTAAAATTGTAATCTTAGATAGTCAAGACCCGGCATTAGGAGAAAAAAATAAATTAGACAGAGTATTGGATTTCGCATGTGGCTCCGGCTCCCTATTATTGAATGTTCGCAGACAGTTAGTGGAAACCGAAGGAAGTATAGGGAAAATATATGGACAAGAAAAGAATATTACCACCTACAACCTTGCCCGTATGAATATGCTGTTGCATGGACTCAAAGATACAGAATTCGAAATACACCATGGCGACACATTGATCAATGACTGGAATATTCTGAACGAAATGAATCCTGCAAAAAAGATGGAATTCGATGCTATCGTTGCAAATCCCCCTTTTAGCTTACGTTGGGAACCTACTGACACGCTAACAGAAGATTTCCGTTTCAAGAACTATGGCATTGCCCCTAAATCGGCTGCTGACTTTGCATTCTTATTGCACGGTTTCCATTTCTTGTCCAATGGAGGAACAATGGCTATCATACTCCCGCATGGGGTATTGTTTCGTAGTGGAGCAGAGGAACGTATCCGAACCAAACTACTGAAAGATAATAATATAGATACAGTGATAGGTTTACCTTCTAATCTGTTCTTTTCAACAGGGATTCCGGTTTGCATTTTAGTATTAAAGAAATGCAAGAAATTTGATGATGTTCTTTTCATCAATGCCAGCGAGCATTTTGAAAAAGATAAGAGACAAAATCGTCTACGAGAAGGAGAAGATGGCAAGCCTAATGATATTCAAAAAATCATAGAAACATATCAATTCCGAAAAGAGGAAGAACGATACTCCCGACGGGTATCTATGGACGAGATTGAACAAAACGGTTATAATCTTAATATTTCTCGGTACGTAAGCACGTTCAAAGAAGAAGAGCCCATTGATATACATGCAGTAATGGCTGAAATCAAAGAACTTGAAGCTAAACGAGCTGACTTAGACAAAGAAATAAATGTTTATCTGAAAGAACTTGGATTGATAGAGTAATAACGATGCCGAAGAATTTTGAAATAAAAAATAGTACAGCCGAGTTCCTCATGTTCGTGATGGAAGGTAAAGAAAACGGTGTACAAGTGACGTATAAAGACGAAACAATTTGGTGCACGCAGAAGGCAATGGCTACACTGTTTGATGTAGGTGTTCCTGCCATCAGTAAACACTTGAAGAATATCTTCGATACAGGTGAACTCTCAGAAAAATCAGTTATTTCCATTTTGGAAACAACTGCCTCAGATGGCAAATCCTATAAAACTTCTTTCTATTCGCTCGATGCTATTATTTCTGTTGGTTACCGTGTGAATTCCGTCCGTGCCACTCAATTCCGCCAATGGGCAACCTACATATTGCGACAATTTGCCATACGTGGTTATGTTATTGATAAAAAGCGAATGGAAAATGGTTCATTCATTGGTGAAGACTATTTCGAACATTTGCTTGCCGAAATTAGGGAGATAAGATTAAGCGAACGTCGTTTCTATCAGAAGTTGACCGATATATATGCTACAGCTATTGATTACAATAAGGATGCACCAACTACTCGTCTATTTTTTAAAAAAGTGCAAAACAAAATGCACTTTGCCGTACATGGTCATACAGCTGCCGAACTAATAGTAGAGCGAGCCAATGCACAAAAAGAAAATATGGGATTGACAACCTGGGAAAATGCCCCTAACGGGAAAATTGTAAAACCTGATGTGAGTATAGCAAAAAATTATTTAAATGAATTAGAATTAGAGGATATGGGACGTTTGGTCAACGCGACTCTAGATATGGCTGAACGTATGGCAAAACGGCATATCCCTATGACTATGGAAGATTGGGCAAAACGAATAGATATTATTCTCGAAGCTGGAGATAATGCAGTATTGATTGATGCTGGTAAAGTTACCGCAGAGTTTGCTAAATCTTTTGCAGAATCAGAGTTCGAAAAATATCGAATTGTACAAGACAGGTTATTCTGTTCTGACTTTGATCGGTTTGATGACAACGGCATCCTTTCATTCGATTTTAACCTTAATGAAGAATAACAGTTATGGCAAATAATAACAATACAAAAAACCTCAATGTTCCAACTTTGAGATTCCCGGAGTTTACAGGGGAATGGGAAGAAACTATATTAGGTAAATGTGTTACACAACCACTAGATTATGGTATGAATGCTGCTGCTATTGCCTATGATGGTGAAAACAAATACATACGAATTACAGATATAGATGAACAAAGTTCTCAATATATTTCAGATGATCCAGTTTCCCCAGCAGGTCAACTGTTAGATAAATATATAGTAGAAGAAAATGACATTTTATTTGCACGAACGGGGGCAAGCACAGGCAAGACCTATTTGTATAAGAAAAAAGATGGTAAACTTTATTTTGCAGGTTTTTTAATCAGGGCAAAGATTAAAACAGAATATAATTCAGCATTCATATTTGCACAAACTAAAACTGCTCAATATTATAAATGGGTAGAATTTATGTCTATTAGATCTGGGCAACCAGGAATCAATTCTCAGGAATATGCAAGTTATAGATTTCTTATTCCTCAAAAAGAAGAGCAAGATAAAATAGCTACATTTTTATCTCTTCTTGACTCTCGTATTGAAGCTCAAATCAAAATAATTGAAGATTTGAAGTTGTTAAAAAAAACAATGAGTCAAAACATTTTTTCATTAAAGATACGCTTTAAAGATGAGGAAGGAAATGTTTTTTCTAGTTGGAAATTAAGAAAACTAAGTGATGTACTAATTATTCAAGGTGGATATGCATTTAAAAGTAGTTTATTCAACCAAGGAACAAATAAAGTTATAAGAATAGGAGATATTCTACCAATAATTAAGTTGTCAAATTTTTCAGGAATATATTCTTCGGAAACACCTAACGAAAAGTATATTGTTAGCAAAAACGATTTTGTTATGGCTCTGTCTGGTGCTACTTTTGGTAAAGTTGGAAAAATTGAAGATAAGGGAATAGCATATATAAATCAACGAGTTGCAACTTTCCGAACTAAACAGTGCTTAGAATTTTTCTATCAATTAGTTCAAATAAATAATTTCAAGAATTATATCAGCTCTATTCCAACAGCTAGTGCGCAACCTAATATATCCAATGATGACATAGGAAATTATAAATCATATATTCCAGATGTTATAGAACAAACAAAGATTGCTGGATTTCTTTCAACTATTGACAAGAAAATAGCAACAGAAAGGGCGATATTGGATGCATATGCCAAACAAAAGCAGTATTTATTGGCTAATTTGTTTATATAAGCAAGTTTGCCAATAAATACTGCTTTTGTTGCATGAACTTCGTCATTACATTTGTCTCAAGTTCTATTTTTTTGTCAAATGCAGAAAATAGATGTGATAGTTTTGTCTGTTCTGCATAAACAGGTGCAGGTATTTTTAATGATTTTATTATTTCTGCAGATAAATTTCCTTGTCCACCTTGTAAATATGTTCTAAGGATTTCCTCTTTCTTAAACATTAGAAAGTTCAATAGAAATATGCTATTCAAATTAGTTCTTATACACAAAATAGCCTGATTTATAGCTCCTTTTATTTTTGAAATTCCAACTTCACCACTTGTCGCCCCATATAAGGCATAAATTAGATCACCAATCTCTACCATTTTTGCGGAAGAATTTCTCAATCCTTCTTCTGAAATAAATTGCTCTGTATTATCAGCGTTTATTTCTCCTGACTTAATAAATGGAATATTTCCATTATAATACTGTCCTATGGACGTTGATGGCGTTCCTCCTGAGAAAAAAGTACCCACATCACTTAAAGTAACTATCTTCCAGTTTTCATTAAATTCAGGGAGTCGTAGTTCTTGAAAAAATACTTTTTTAAGTAATTCTTTTTTTAACAACTTCAAATCTTCAATTATTTTGATTTGAGCTTCAATACGAGAGTCAAGAAGAGATAAAAATGTCGCGATTTTATTCTGTTCCAATTTTGATGGAAGATAGACTACATATTGAATTATCTGTTGTTTATCACCCCTTGGCATCTTTGTACCCTTTGTGCCTAACATTACATAATTAATAAATTTATCATTGGCAATTAAGTGATATAAAAACATTGCTGAACAAATACCACTATTTCTAAAAACAAACACATCGGTACTGCAACCGCCATCATAACTGGCGTACCAAATTTTCTTTAAATATGGTCTTATATTAGAAAAAAGAATGTCGTCCTTTCTGAACGCAGTTACATTGGTGTTATGAGGAAGAGAAGTAGCTAGAGTCACCCCTTGAAAGTTTTGAAGAATATTTTCTGTTGATACATAATTATCAACAGAAAGAGATGAAGTCGAAATTCTGTCTTTTATATCCCCGACTAATTCACTTAAATGTTTCTTTTTCCACTCCCCCTTAAACTCAGGGAATCTCAAAGTTGGAACATCTAAAAAATCAAAAACAAAAAAGAAAGATTCCTTTTATAAAGTCCTTAATCCTTATCTTACAAGAATATTAATCTATTTAAATTATGAAGCATGACAGCAAAGAAAACGATTAAAGAAATTACCATTATGTGGAAAGAAGACAAACGTAAATATGTGAAAAGTTCAACATATTCAGCGTATGCCCTAATCTTAGAAAATCACATACTTCCTACATTTGGAGATAAGTATGAGTTACTCGAAAACGAAGTACAAGAGTTTGTCTTACAGAAACTTCAGCAAAAACTAAGCGCAAAAAGTGTAAAGGATATACTCATTGTACTAAAAATGATTATGAAGTTTGGAGCAAAACTTGGTGTATTGTCCTATCAGGATTGGTGTATCAAATTCCCGACACCACAGGAGAACAAACAACTAAATGTACTTAATATCGCCAATCACAAAGCAATTTTACAGTATATAAGCAATCACTTCACTTTCCGCAACTTAGGCATCTATATTTGTCTGACTACAGGAATTAGAATCGGTGAAATTTGTGCACTAACTTGGGATGATATAGATATTATCAATGGAGTAATATGTATTCGGAAAACGATTGAACGAATTTATATATTGGACGGAGAAAAAAGACATACGGAAATCATTATCGGCACACCTAAAACTCAGAATTCTATTCGTGACATTCCTATGAACAAGGAATTATTAAAGATGCTACGCCCGTTAAAAAAAATCGTAAATGGCAAGTTCTATGTACTTACTAATGAAGAGAAACCAACTGAGCCGCGTACCTATCGTAACTATTACAAACGAATGATGGAACAACTCAACATTCCCCCACTAAAATTTCACGGACTGCGCCACAGTTTCGCCACACGTTGCATTGAAAGCAATTGCGACTACAAAACTGTAAGTGTAATACTTGGACATTCAGATATCACTACTACATTAAATCTCTATGTTCATCCAAACATGGAACAGAAGAAGCGATGCATTGATAAGGTTTTTAAATCTATCAAGTAATACGAAAATAGGATAAGTCTAACAAAGTATAGCACTTATCCTATAATCTTATATTCCTTAAAAATTTATTTCATAAACACGAAATACACCGCCGCAATCAAACAAACGAACGCCGCCAAATGATTCCAATGTAACGCTTCACCTTTAAAGAAGATAGTAGTGAACACTGTAAAAATAACAAGTGTTATCACCTCTTGGATGACTTTCAGTTGCATCAACGAAAACGGGCCTCCATTGCCTATAAAGCCGATGCGATTAGCCGGTATCTGACAGGAATATTCACTTAACTAAATAGACTTGCCCAAGTGAAATTTTATACCTATATTTGCTTCAT
>OGMW01002563.1_pt1 | contig 11752 bp, 6 predicted proteins | sample 1573281 | NCBI WGS metagenome assembly OGMW01 (sample SAMEA2581907, study PRJEB24529) | metagenome | biome: Human gut stool | place: China | collected 2011
CCCATTAACCATAACCCCAAAATGAAGATGAGGACCGGTGCTGTTCCCGGTGCTTCCTACATATCCGATGATATCACCTTTTTTGACCTTATCTCCTACACTCAGATTTGGGTTAAATTTAGACTGGTGCATATATTCTGTGATAAGTCCCTTTCCATCATGATTGATCTTGGTATAATATCCGGCACCGCCTGACGCTGCCGGTGAAAGCATGGCAACAATGGTTCCTGATGCTGCCGCATAAATCGGTGTTCCTGTAGGAGCAGGAATGTCAATTCCTTTATGATTGGTAGAACCGATTCCTCCCGGAGATTCCCTGTTTCCAAAATAACTGCTGATATAGGAATAACCGGAGCTTAAAGGCCACCGGAAAGAAACTCCGTTCTGATAGTCAGGAATAAGAGAACCATCTTCTCCAACATAATTGTTATCATCAATCCACTGATTTGTAACCAGAGCACCTGTGGAGGAACTCAGGTAATACTTCTCTCCATCTACAGTAACCCACCCACTTTCACGTTCACATGTAGAAGGATTCATATAATATTTCTTTCCGTCTACTGTCAGCCATCCAGAGGCCAGCACCCCATCTGATTTCGCATAATAATGAGCACTTTTTTTCGTGATCCACTTACTGCTGGCAAGTTTTCCGTCAGACTCAAAATAATATCTTTTCCCAGATGACGATTTCAGGATAATATCATCGTAACGGATTCCATTAGTTTTCTTAAAATAATACTTGTGTCCGTTGATCGTCTGCCATCCCGTAACCAGTTTACAATCTGATTTCCTGAAATACCGATAATAGGAATCCGGTTTATAGAAGCCTTTGACAAGTTTACCATTTGAAGCTGCATAATAATAAGAACCGTCTGTTTCTTTATACCATCCGCTTCTGACCAGCTGACCGGTATTTCTGTTAAAGGAATGCCAGCTTCCCTTTACTTTCAGACGCCCTTTTGCCATAGTGCCATTGGCCTGAAGATAATAGGTGGAATTCCCGCTTTTGCGAAAACAGTTTTTATACATTTTTCCTTTTTCATTAAAGCAGTAATATACATTATTTACTTTATGGAAACCGGATCGTATCACCCCGTCATTCCAGAAATAGTATTTATTCCCTTAAGCTGAAATAAAATGCAAGCACTTTTTTGTATTTATTTAAGAACAATTTATCTTTTTTTATAATTTTCTTGTTTTTTCATCATTTTACCATGTTTTTTATATTGATATGTGCCTTTATACCCCTTATAATTCTATTATATTCCCAATTTTAAGAGAAAATATTTATATTTAATATACATTTATTAAGAAAAGAGAGTTGATATGAAGTTAAAAAAATTCGAACAACAGCCAAAACACGTTGACAATATTCCAATTGAGGCTATTAATCTTGATTCTGAACAGGAACAGCCGCCAAAACCTGACAAAGCTGTTGGCAAGAATGTATTCCAGCCTAACAGCAAATACTTTACAATTGTTATATATGGTCTGCTTTTTGTGCTAGGTGCAATTCTTATATATAAGTTCATTGGTAACTGGCCTGCAACCGTCAAGTCATTGGGCAATATATTCAATATACTGTCACCATTTCTTATTGGTGCCATGATTGCGCTTGTTCTTTATCCGTTTATCAAGATCCTTTATAACAGGTTCTTCATGGGGGTATGCCATATCAAGTCCAAGAAAGCTGCCAAAATGCTTTCAATTCTTGTTGCTTACCTGATAGCAGTTGGCGCATTTGCAGTATTAATAGGCTTTGTTGTACCTCAAATATACAAAAGCATTACAGAGATTGCCAATCAGGCTCCTGTATGGTACGAGAATATCCGCAACTGGTTCACTGAGTTTGAAGATAAGCACGCCAATTCTTCTATTGATTACAATTTCATTAATCAGAAGATTGAAGATGCTCTTCCTAAACTTGTTGACTACATGACTGGTGCACTTACCAATATGGTTCCTTACATTCTTAATACATCCATGGCCATTCTTTCAGGTGTGTTAAACCTTATTATTGCAATTATCGTGTCCATCTACATGATTTCTGATAATAAGAATATCTTTTATCATTTTAAGAGATTTTTATATGCCGTGCTTCCTAAGAAAACAGCAGACAATACACGCATCATCTGTAAGAATTGTGCAAGCATTTTTATTAATTATATTATCGGCAAATCATTTGACTCAATTATTGTCATGATTATCTGCTTTATTATCATGCTGATTCTCAAGCTGCCATATGCAGTGCTTATAAGCGTGATTGTCGGCATAACGAACATGATTCCGTATTTTGGACCATACATCGGTGGTGTGATTGGCGGTGTGATTATTGTTATCGCAAGCCCTATCAAACTTATCATATTTGTAATCATGATTGTCTGCATCCAGCAGGTTGACGGTCTGCTTATTGGACCTCGTATCATCGGCAGTACTACAGGTCTTAAGCCTGTATGGGTTGTGTTCTCAATAACCGTAGGTGGGGCGCTGTTTGGCGTAATTGGAATGTTCCTTGGAGTTCCCGTATTTGCCGTATTAAGCTACCTGTTAAACATTACAGTGCAGCATTTTCTGGACAAAAGAAAAGTCACCGTGCCGCCTTATGACTCGCCCGATGACCTTTAGATTATTTTTTGGTATTAAGAATTCTCACGACATCGTCGAGGGAATTCTTAAATCTTACCACTCTGTAATTCGCACCTTTATGCACATACATCACTTCTGATACTTTCCTTGCAAATGCTTTATTCTTCACAACAATTCTCCAAAAGCCTTTATATAGTATATGCATTTATTATTAATGATTTCTTACTGCGATAAGTTTACAGATAGGATTGCCCATCTGTGAAAATCTTGTCTCATACTCTGTCATTACATTACCCTCGTTAAGTACAGAGTCATTATGTAAGTCAAATGTGACAACAGGAAGCTCCCAGTCTGCCTCTTTAATCTCTTCTAATGAAAAATCGAATAAATCTTTATTATCTGTTTTGAATTCCACCTGTCCGTCCGGCTTTAATATAATGTCATATCTTGCCATGAACTGTCTTGAGGTAAGTCTTCTCTTCGCATGTCTGTCTTTTGGCCATGGATCTGAAAAATTAAGGTATATTCTGTCTACCTCTCCATCTCCGAACACCTCACATATAGCCTCTGCATCCATTCTGATGAATCTTAAATTAGGAAGCTGAAGTTCGTCCTGTTTCTCAACAGCTCTTAAAAGCACGCTTGAATACTTCTCTATACCCACATAATTAATATCAGGATTATTTGCTGCCAGTGTTGTTATAAATGTGCCTTTACCCATACCAATCTCAATACGGATTGGATTATCGTTACCGAAAACCTGTGACCATGTGCCTTTCATCCCCTCTGGCTCTGTAAACACATATTCATTCTCTATCATTACTTCCCTTGCTCCGGGTACATTTCTAAGTCTCATACATTACTCCTATCTTATATATTAGCTCAGATTTCGGCTATGTCCGTGTGCGGTATACGCTTGAATATGACAAGCTGTGCAGGAGTTAATGCCACCATCTGCATAAGTTCAGTGCGTGAAAGCACGTCCAAACGAAGTGCGTTTGATTTCACGCACTGTAATAGACTTTGCAGATGGCGGCATTTACTCATGCTAAGCGAAGTCATCCTGAAAGCACATGCCGCACACAGACATAGCCGAAATCTGAGTTTCCTATATATTATTTACCATAAATATCACTTTTTGCCAAGCGGGGTTTACTTATGTACAATCCTGGGCTACAATGTATTTGTATATTTTATTAATCGGAGGAATTATCTCTATAATGAAAAAGCAATTTTTAAAAGGATTACTTATAAAGATAACCAGCGCTGTATCTGCCACTGTTTTGGTATTCTCAGCTTTTGCAGCGGATACCCAGGCTGCAGCATACAACAAAGTCTACAGCGAGACAGACACAACCAGCACAGAGGCTGTATGGCCGGATGCACCTGATGTTAACTCAAGCAGCTGCATTCTTATTGATGCTGATACAGGTTCCATTCTTTTCGAGAGGAACTCTCATGAAAAATGTTATCCAGCCAGCACAACCAAGATTTTAACAGGGCTCCTTACTATTGAGAACTGTAATATGGACGATGTTGTAACATTTTCACAGTCAGCTGCTAACTCAATTAATGTATATGAGGATGCCAACTTAAGTTCAAAAGCAGGCGAGCAATTTACTGTCAACCAGCTTCTTCACGGACTTCTGCTGTATTCTGCCAACGAGATGGCTTATGCCCTCGGTGAACATGTGGCTGGCTCAATAGATGCATTTGTCGATATGATGAATGCCAAGGCAAAAGAACTTGGTGCTTTGAATACACATTTTGCCAATGCAAGCGGATTATATAATACCAACCACTACACAACGGCATATGATATGGCAATGATTGCAAGAGGGTGCTATAACAATGCTTCTTTTGTCAGCATTGATTCAACTGCCGATGCATATGTAATTCCTGCAACTAACATGTCTGCACAGCGTACAATAAGACACCGACACAAGATGTTGAAGGGTCGTGCCTACTATTATGAATACTGCAAGGGTGGCAAAACAGGATATACTGATGAATCACAGAATACACTTGTTACATTTGCAGAAAAAGACGGTATGCGTCTTATATGCGTTGTATTTAAGGAAGCCACAGATGAGATAAGATATGTTGATACAAGAACCCTTTTTGACTGGGGATTTTCCAATTTCCAGAAATCAACAACAACCGGAAGCCAGCTCGGAGCAATGTTCTCTAATGACAACTATTACAACTCGGCTGTTTTCTCAACTCTTTCACTAAACTTTGGACTAAATGCTTCATTTATCACAATACCTAATAAAAGTTCATTGTCAAATGTATCAATGACGGTTGATGATAATTATGACATGACCAATGAGAATGGTGTTATGACAACACATCTTAAGTTCTTATACAATGATAATACTGTCGGCACAACTACACTTAATATATCTGCTGCCGGAACAGATACCGGAAGCCTGCTGCCATACATTAATAATGATGTTTCATCATCTTATAAACCGAAAACATGTATCAGAATTAATATATGGATACTTGTTGGAATTGGTGCCGTTATTCTTTTTATCATCTACATTATTGAAGAACGAGCAAGAAGAAAAAGACAGAGAAGACACTATAACAGAAGAAGACGCAGATTATAATAAACAGAGGATTCGGAGCTAAACCCTGAATCCTCTGTTTTCTATATTATCAGTCTGTGTTTCATTACTAATTCCACCTTTTGAATATGTAAGGCCTGAATATACAGCCTGTGTATTCTTCATAAGCGGCTCAGAATCATCCTGTTTACTAACCTCATAAAAGGATGCCCTGAGTTTCTTTAAAAGCCCTGTAATTCTGTTAATCTCATTATTATCAAGACTTACAGATGCTGAAATAAGTGACCTCTTCATATGATTATATATTACAAAAAGATTAGCTGATATCTCATACTGCATATCAAGTCCGCATATAAGCTGGTCTATAACCTTCTGCGCCATATATATATTATTATGTGCCTGCTCAGCACTATCACTCTCACATGCATCATTAAGATATTCTATAGCCATATCATACAGAATCACAACAAGCTGTGATGCTGTAGCCTGTGTAATTCTATACTGAAATGTCTTAATTGTTTCTTTAGTCATAGCATCCCTTTCCTATATAACCATTGAATCTTAAACTACTGTAATAACTGTAATACCTGTGAAGGTCTTTCATTAGCCTGTGCAAGTATTGACGTAGCTGCCTGTGTAAGAACTGTTTCAGAAGTATAAGTAGTCATCTCTTCTGACATATCAGTATCTATCATTGTTGATAATGACTTGGTAAGGTTCTCACTTGAAACCTCAAGGTTATTAGTTGTATGATCAAATCTGTTCTCGTATGCACCAATTCTTGAACGTATTTTATTAGTCTTATTAATAGCTTCATCTACAGTAGATATCGCCCTTGATGCTGTATACTGAGTCATGACATTCATATGCTCCGTGCCAAGTGAATACGTTGTTATTGCCGGAATATCAATAACGATTACCTGATCCTGATTAGCACCTACATGTATGCTCATAGTTCCAACATCTGTTACTTCCTGACTTATAGTTCTTGCTGTACCTGCACCTGCAGCTGACTGTCCATCATTGTTACTGTCGTCAAATACAGTACCTGCCGCATTACCTGGAACATCCATTGAAAACTCTTTGTTATTAACATCTGTTACTGTAATTACAGTTCCCTTTGTTGAAAGAATTGCCGAATCAGCAAAACCAATTCGCTTTCCATCATCTCCTGTAGCAATCTCTGCCTTAACATCGCTTCCTTCTACATATATACCATCTTGTGTTGCTGCCTGTGGTATTCCCAAAATATCTGCAAGCTCTGCATTATCACATGTTATATTCATCTTCTGGTCGCTTCCATACTGGTTAGTCATAATAACAAGTGTTGAACCAGCATAATCTGCTGTTGGTACATAACCTGCATAATCAGTACCATTAGCTACTGTATCATTATTAAGGTCTTTAACTGTAAATGCAGAACCCCCTGTGATGTTAACTCCGTCAATAATCTTTCCCATCACCTTATCAAGTGTATCACCTTCGGAAATGCTTATCTTGTAGCCATTAATGTTTATTGCTCCAGCCTGTTCTTCTGTTATAGAAGCTGTTGATGACATAGTAATACTTCCTGCTCCTACCGCTATAGCCTGTCTTGCATCCTCAGTAACAGTTATTCCATATACACCTGCTGTATAGCTGTCAGATACAGAAAGCTGATTAACTCCCTGAAGATCTGAATATACTCTTCTTGAAAGATTACCGTTAATAAGAGACTGTGTATTGAATTCTGTCTGATCAGATATTCTGTCAATCTCGTTATTAATCTGTTCTATCTCTTTCTGTATAGCTTCTCTTTCATCATCTGAATTAACATCATTAGCAGCCTGAACGCTAAGTTCCTTTAATCTTGTGAGCATACTCTGGATTTCTGTAATTGCACCTTCTGCTGTATTTAAAACAGAAACTCCATCAGCTGTATTATTCTGGGCCTGACTAAGACCTCTTATCTGTGCTCTCATCTTTTCAGAAATAGCACATCCTGCAGCATCGTCCTTAGAGCCATTTATCTTGTATCCTGATGATAATCTTTCAATTGATGTTGACAGATTATTCTGTGATTTCTGTAATGCATTGTTGGCAACAATCGCTGCCACATTAGTTCCTATTCTCATATCTTAACCTTTCTGTCTGTCCAATTTACCTGTTCATGCTCTATATATCGGACTTTCTGTGCAAATCTTTAGCCTGCAAGCAGTTTTACAATCTGTGCTGCAATTTCATACAGCTTATCTGTTGCCACACTGTCAGCCGCTGCTTCATAAGTCACATATGGCACGTCTGACGATTTTGTAATGTTGACGGTCACATTTGTAAATCCAAATCCTTCTTTTAAATTTTCTTCCAAATCCTCAAGAAGCTGGCTTCCTTCATCTGAAACTGCTGTGTCACTGACAATGTACATACCAAGACTTTCTCTGTCAGCCTTAGCCTCAACAGAAACTTTTCCTAATACGCTGCTTAGCATGTTTACAGATATACGACCTTTATTGTCGTCATCCTGAACCAATGTAAGTTTCAGCATACCTGTACTTCCTGAGTCTATTATATACGGTATTCTGTAATCATGCCTTAATGCCAGATTCTTAATATATCCGATTGTTCTGTCCTTAAGTCTTAAATCCAGAAATCCCTCGTAATTGACATCTATCTGTGTATCAAGGTCTCCTGCTTTGGAAAGAACCTCCTGAAGTTCTTCCTCTGTCTCATCTTTCATTTCTTCATACATAAGTGACAGTTTTTCTTTATGTCCGATTTTTTCAATCGAATCCCTTGCATAATCACGTGTTGTCTTAACACCTCTGATATCCGGGAACTGTCCGGATTCTAAAAATGCTTTAACAGCCTGTATGTTACCACTGTTTATTTCTGTATCTGCATTTCTTATCTGCCTTAATACATCAGCTCCTGCCTGTACCGCTGCCTGCTGTTCCTTAAGATATTCCTCATAATATTGTTCCTCGGCTGCCGCATCATAGTTATCCTCTAACTGTTCAATAAACATTTCAACGGACTGTTCTCCGATTCCGGATGAGTTATCCACATTCTTTAATGTATTCGGGGTAACTAATCCACCATTTGCCATAAATAATGCACTGTAATAGTTAGCAATTCCGCTTACCTCTGCCATTCCTGTATTCTCATCAATAACAGCGTCCATGTCATAATGCTTTCTTGAATTATATGCAGTCATAAGATTATTCATAGTGACCTCAGCTCCCTGCTTAATCAGCGCACCTGCTGCCACTCCGGCATCTCTGGTGAATATATTCATCATCTGGTATATTCCTATAAACTGCTTTCTCTGCTCTTTAGTAATACCATTGGTACGGTCAAGCTTATAAAGAAACTTTGAAAACTTCTCCTCATTATCCTTAGATGCTTTATCATTAGCCTCTGTAAGATATTCGTTGACTTCCTCAATTGAAGCATTCATTGGATTTACTCCGTCTTTTATCATATTAAGAACTGTCTCTGGTTTCATATTCTTAATAAGATTATTAATCATTGCATTAACAGATTTGACTATCTCTACATTTTCCTTTGTCATATCCATGTTATTAGCAGCCAGTACCTTTATTGCTTCCTTGTCCTCATCAGTTCCCTCAAGTCCAAGCTCCCTAATAATATCATCCGCACTTTCCTGTACTGCCTTCTTTAATGAATCACCTAAATCGCCTCTTATCTGAGTTCCGACTGCCTCATAAGTTTCATTCATCTTGTCAAACATACTGGCAAATACACGCGCAGGATTTCTTACTATCTCATTCAATGTCTTTCTTGCTTCAAGAACATCTGTATATGCAATCTGCGCTTCTTCATACATTTCATCCGCCTGTTCATATTCCATAAGCATTGAATTAAGCTCATCTATCGGAGTTGTAAGAATAGAAATGTTATTCTTAACGATATATATAGACGCATTTGCACTCATAAGAACTCTTGCTGTTACAAGCGTGTCATACGCCTTATCTGCTGCCTGCTGTACATCAGATGCCTGATTTCTAACTTCACTATTTCCTGTGCTTACTGATGCTGCACTGTATTCAATTCTGAAGCTTCTTGCATCCATCTCCAGCTTAAGGCTTGCTATTGTAAATGTTTCCCCTTTTGATACCACATTCGCAACATCTGAATACTCTGCCCTGTTAATAGTATCAAGAGCTGTCCTTATATCATCAATTGGCGAACCTGTAACGAGCGTATTCTCTGCCTTGCCTCCAAGCTTCATGTTATCAAGTATCTTATTAAGCATTTCATCAGGGTCAGCCTGAATCTTTTCAATATCTATCGCATCAAGCTGTGCCTTATATTCAAGATTTTCTTTAGTAACAGGAATCTGTGCGTCTATAAATGCTCTCGCATCTGCAAGTGTCTTATCATTGACCTCAAGTCCTGACGAAGCAATTATCTTCTCAATTCCCGGTCTTAAGGCTTCAAAATCAGCGTCAGATATTGCATTTGCTGACTTTGTTATTGTAACGCCATCAGAGCTGATACTTGATGAGGTTGCTGCCTGTGCCTGATATATTCCCGCAATTGAAGGCTCAATGCCATTAGCAACCATGTAATTCTTTGTATTCTCTGATAATGGCTTTAACTCTTTACTCTTTTCAAGTGTGCCTTTAACCTCAGCAACGCTTTCATCATTGACAGCTATGTCTGCTCCCTGCATACGGCTCTCGATACTTGCCGCTGTTGCTGCACTTCCAGTCACACTCTCAATCTTATCCTTGGAAACTGCTGTGCCATAATTAACATAATCATCAGAGTGCATCGCAAGTTCAATCTTAATTTTCTCAATAATATTAACCATATCATCTGGTGTAGCATCTGTAAGATTAAAGCCATCCTCATCTAACTTTACCGCATCAGCACCTGATAACTTCATCATCAAAGCCTTAAGGCTTAACTTTGCATCGGAAGCACTTGCCATAATCTGGCTCTTTACATCATCTGCCTCCTTAAGAAGCCCCTCATATGTATTATCAGCAGCAGCTGTCACACCCCCAGAAATTACCACTCCTGCAAATGCGCCCGCCACACCTTCACTTTTAGCTGTCTTATTTTCTTTATAATTAATAGATGTTCCCTGTGTGGCCACATCTTTATTAAAATTTGCACCTGAAACTGTATATGTCATATTCTGCTGCCTTTCTTATTTACTATCTGAAACAATCACCCATTGTCATATAATAAATATTTCGGCAGATATGGCGGGATAATTGAGAGATTAGTGGCAACAAATAAAAAGGAAGCCAATTCAGAATTAATGAAAAATCCAAACCAGCTCCCTTTCTCTATATTATTCTCCTATATCTTCGTAGCCTGAACCTTAGAAACATCACCGTTAAACTCATACACAGCTATTCCATACTTATGTAAGTCAATAAGCAATGACTGCGGATATCCATCACAATCTCCCTTAACGGCTGTAAGAGTCTTCTTCTGGTCTGCTTCATTATCTCCAAGAACCAGCTTATACTTAGTCTTGAACGGAACTCCTATTCTGAATCTGTCTCTTTCAACTGGTGTAAAATTAAGTACAAAGAGAAGATTCTTCTTTCCATCCGGACTGATTCTCATAAATGATAAAACGCTATTATCTTTATCATTGGCATTAATCCATCTGAATCCTTCACTACTGTAATCAGTAGCATACAGGCATGGATAATTCTTATTAAGCTTAAGACACTTCTTCGTAAAATCCTTAAGTTCTGTATGACTTTCATCCTCTAACAGATACCAGTCAAGAGCACGCTTCTCACTCCACTCATTCCACTGTCCAAATTCCTGTCCCATGAACAGAAGCTTCTTTCCTGGATGTCCACACATATATGCATATGCCAGCTTAAGATTCTTGAACTTATCCTCCCTGTCACCAGGCATTTTCCCAAGCATAGAACACTTAAGATGTACAACCTCATCATGTGAAAGCACAAGAATGAAATTCTCGCTGTAAGCATACATCAACGAAAATGTCATCTTGCTATGATTAAACTTTCTGAAATATGGATCAAGCTTCATATATTCAAGGAAATCATGCATCCAGCCCATATTCCACTTAAATGTAAAGCCAAGACATTCCCCATTGTCTGGATCACCACTTACCATAGGCCATGCTGTTGACTCCTCAGCTATAGTTATTGCCTGTGGGAATCTCTTCTTTAACATGCTGTTAAAATGCTTTAAAAAGCTGATTGCTTCGAGATTACCGTTGTCACCATATTTGTTAGGAACCCAGTTTCCTTCTGTCCTTCCGTAATCCAGATACAGCATTGAAGCAACAGCATCCACTCTTAAACCATCAATATGGAACTTGTCCACCCAGAACATTCCATTAGCAATAAGGAAGTTAGCCACTTCATTCTTTGAATAATCAAATACACAGCTTCCATCGAAATTAGCAAGTCCATGTGCATCCTTTGGAAAATGTGCCGGTACCCAGTCAAGAATTACACCAATTCCTTTTTCATGCATATAATCTACAAAATACATAAAATCCTTAGGTGTTCCGTATCTTGCTGTAGGTGCATAATAACCAGTCACCTGATATCCCCATGATCCATCATATGGATACTCTGCAATTCCCA
>OGMW01002569.1_pt1 | contig 11730 bp, 8 predicted proteins | sample 1573281 | NCBI WGS metagenome assembly OGMW01 (sample SAMEA2581907, study PRJEB24529) | metagenome | biome: Human gut stool | place: China | collected 2011
AGGTTTTTCCCGAGCCGGTCACGCCCAGCAGCGTGTTGTGCTTCGAACCGTGCTCGATCGAGCCGACCAGTTGTGCGATGGCCTCCGGCTGGTCGCCCGTCGGGGCGTAATCGGATACGAGTTTGAAGTCCATAAGGCAAAGGTAGTGATAAAATGAAACAGTTGCCAATTCCGTACCGCGTTTTTGACTCCTTCCCGGGTCTTGCGCAACGGCGGGACGGGTTCCGTCCCGGCCGGGATGCGGGTTGCCGGCAGGTGTCGTCCGGCGGACCCGATCCGGCGGCGGGACCGCTCTCAAGGGCCGGCCGGCAGGGCGAAGGGGATTTTTTCGCTTTTCGTTTTCAATATTTCGCGGCGATTCGTACCTTTGTAGGCTATGATCGACAGGGAAACGGTAGATCGCATCTACGCCGCCGCGAATATCGTGGACATCATCGGCGATTATGTCACGCTCAAACGCAAGGGCGTGAACTATCAGGCGTGCTGCCCGTTCCACAACGAGAAGACCCCGTCGTTCGTCGTCTCGCCCTCGAAGGGCGTCTATAAGTGCTTCGGCTGCGGGAAGGGCGGCAATGCCGTGACTTTCCTGATGGAGCACGAGAACATCACCTATCCCGAGGCGCTGAAGATGGTGGCCAAACGCTACGGCATCGAGGTCCGGGAGAAGGAGCTTTCGGAGGAGGAGATCCGCCGCAACGACGACCGCGAATCCATGTTCGTCCTGAACGGCTGGGCCGCGGAGTATTTCGCCAATTACCTGCACCGCGAGACCGAGGGGCAGAGTGTCGGACTGGCCTATTTCCGGCAGGCGCGCGGACTGACCGACGCCACGATCCGCAAGTTCGGCCTCGGATTCTGCCCGGCGAAGGGCGACCGCATGTCGAAGGATGCGCTGGCGGCGGGCTACAAGAAGGAGTTCCTGCTCTCGACGGGCCTTTCGCTGGCGCGCGAGCGCGACGGGTCGCTCTACGACCGTTTCCGCGACCGGGTGATTTTTCCCGTGCACAACATCTCGGGCCGCGTCGTGGCCTTCGGCGGCCGCACGCTCCGCACCGACAAGACGGTTGCCAAGTACCAGAATTCGCCCGAGAGCGAAATATACAGCAAGAAACGCGAGCTGTACGGACTGTACTTCGCCAAGCGGGCCATCCAGCAGCAGGATTTCGCGATCATGGTGGAGGGCTACCTCGACGTGATCTCGATGCACCAGGCCGGGATCGAGAACGTCGTGGCGTCGTCCGGAACGTCGCTCACGACGGAGCAGATCCGGCTGCTGGGACGCTTCACGAAGAACATCACGGTGATCTACGACGGCGACTCGGCGGGTATCCACGCTTCGCTGCGCGGTATCGACATGATTCTCAAGGAGGGGATGAATGTGCGCGTGGTGCTGCTGCCCGAGCCCGAAGACCCCGATTCGTTCGCCCGCAGCCATACGGCCTCCGAGGTGCAGGCGTATATCCGCGACCACGAACGGGACTTTCTCGAATTCAAGGCCAACCTGCTGCTGCAGGACGCCGAGGGCGACCCGATCCGCAAGGCGGCGCTGATCGGCGACATGGTGCAGTCGATCGCGCAGATTCCCGACCCGATCCAGCGGTCGGTCTATGTCAAGGAGTGCGCGCGGATCATGGACATCGACGAGAACATCCTCATCTCGGAGGTGGCCCGCAAGCGGCTCACCACGTCGGGCGACCGCGAGGCGGACGAGTTCCTGCGCCGGCAGGCCGCACAGCGGCAGCGGGAGGCGGCGCAGCCCGAGGTGGAGTATGTGCGGAAGGTCGAGGCGGGGAGCGGTTTCGAGGCGCTGGAGCGCGAGATCGTGAAATACCTGCTCAAGTACGGGCACTGTTCGTTCGACTTCAAGGAGGGACGGACGATGGTGGCGTGCAACGTCGCGGAGGTGGTCTTCGACGAGCTGGGGCGGGACAATATCGTTTTCCGCAACCCGGTGTACGCCAAAATCATGGAGACCTACCGCGGACAGTGGGAGCGGCTGGGTACGGGGACGGAGGTCCCGGCGCACTGTTTCCTGAACCACATCGACCCGGAGGTGTGCAACGCCTCGGTGGACATTCTCACCTCGGACGACAACTACGTGCCCAGCCAGTTGTGGCGGCGCAAGGAGATTCACGTGGAGAGCGACGCCGAGATGCTGGCCGTCGGAGTGCCGAAGGCCGTGACGCTCTACAAGTCGAAGGTGGTGGAGGAGATGATCAAGGAGTTGCAGGCGAAGCTGGGCGACGAGAGCCTGCCCGAGGAGGAGCAGGTGGCGTTGTTGCAGCGGCTGTCGGGACTGAACAAGGTGAAGGTGTCGATCGCCCGCAGGCTCCAGCGGCTCATTTTGTGAAAAAAGGGCGGGAGCCGGGGCGTACGCGCATCCCTGCGCATACCGTGTGCAAACAGAAAATAAACAGAAAGATGTGTAAAAACATATCGAAGATAAATGAATCAGTTATCTGACCCGATCCCCGCCCGGCAGGGAAAAATGCAATTAACGTACCGTTTTGAACGATGAATGAACAAAAGAAGATAAACGTCCGGAACAAGCGCGCCGCGTTCGACTACGAGATTCTCGAGGAGTACACGGCGGGCATCGTGCTGGCTGGGACCGAGATCAAGTCGATCCGTGCGGGCAAGGTGTCGATGGTCGATACGTTCTGTTATTTCGACAAGGGCGAACTTTGGGTGCGGGGCATCAATATCGCCGAGTATGCCTGGGGCACGTGCAACAACCACGCGCCGCGCCGCGACCGGAAGCTGCTGCTCACGGCGCGCGAACTGGAGAAGTTGCGGCGCGCTTCGCAGGACCGCGGACTGACGATCGTGGGGCTGCGCCTGTTCCTGAACGACCTGGGGTTGGCCAAGGTCGTCGTCGGGCTGGCGCGCGGCCGCAAGTCGTACGACAAGCGCGAGTACCTGAAGGAGAACGACGCGAAGCGGGAGATGGACAAGGCGATGAAAAATTACAGACGATGATAAAGGCGGTTTTCCTGGACGTGGACGGGACGCTCGTCAGCTTCCGGACACACGAGGTGCCCCGTTCGGCGGTCGGGGCGCTCCGTGCGGCTCATGCGCGCGGGGTGCGGCTCTTCATCGCCACGGGGCGCACGGCCGGCGATCTGGAGCCGCTCGCCGGGATTCCCTACGACGGTGTGGCGGCGCTCAACGGCTCCTGTTGTGTGGCTTCCGACGGCCGTGTGGTGAGCCGCAGCCTGATTCCCCGCGCCGATTTCGAACGGGCCCTGCGCCTGTCCGACGAGCTGGGCTTCGCCCTCGCGCTCGAACTGGATGAAGGCGTCTTCGTCAATCGCATGACCCCGTCCGTGCCGGAGCTGGCGCGCATGGTGGCGCATCCGGTTCCCGAAGTGGCCGACCTGCGGGCGCTCTTCGACCGCGGCGGATGCTGTCAGATGTGTTTCTACCTCAATGCGGAGACCGAGCGGCGGGTGATGCCCGAGTTGCCTTCGCTGGCGGCGAACCGCTGGTGCCCGATCTTCACGGACATAAACGTGCGCGGCGTGGACAAGGCGACGGGCATGCTGTCCTTCGCCCGGGAGTACGGCCTGCGGGCCGACGAGCTGATGGCCGTGGGCGACGGGGGCAACGACGTTCCGATGCTGCGGGCCGCAGGGGCGGGCGTCGCCATGGGCAATGCCTGCGGGGAGGCGGTCTCGGCGGCGGATTTCGTGACCGCCTCGGTCGATGACGATGGCATCCGGAAGGCGCTGGAGCATTTCGGGGTGATTTAAGATGCGGCGGGCATGTTTCCGCCGAGTGTAACGGACTGAAAACGAAACGGAAAGATATGGCATTGATTCTTTGCATCGAGACCGGCACGGATATCTGTTCGGTCGGAATCGCCCGGGACGGCGAACTGCTTTCGCTGCGCGAGAGCGACGAGGGGCGCGACCATGCCCGCAAGGTGGGCGTTTTCGTTGATGAGCTGCTGCGGGAGACGGGCATCGCACCCGATGATCTGGACGCCGTGGCCGTCCGGTTACAGGACCGGGTAACCGTGCTCTTAAGTCCCTCTCTGATATGCTGAAAGGTAAATCCGGACGTTTCCGTCAGAACCTGCTTGGTAAGCGTGTTGACTACTCCGGACGTTCCGTTATCGTCGTAGGACCGGAACTTAAGATTTACCAGTGCGGTCTTCCGAAAGAGATGGCGATCGAGCTGTTCAAACCATTTGTAATGAAAGAACTCGTTCAGAATGGAACTGCTCACAATATCAAAAATGCTAAGAAAATGGTAGAGAGACTTCAGCCGGAAGTATGGGATGTTCTGGAAGAAGTGATCAAAGAGCATCCGGTTATGTTAAACCGTGCCCCTACACTTCACCGACTGGGTATCCAGGCATTTGAGCCGATCCTTGTAGAAGGTAAGGCGATTAAGCTTCATCCACTCGTATGTACCGCGTTCAACGCCGACTTCGATGGAGACCAGATGGCTGTACATCTTCCGCTGTCTGTAGAAGCACAGGCTGAGTGTCGTTTCCTTCTGCTCTCACCGAACAACTTACTGAAACCTTCCGATGGTGGACCGGTAGCTGTACCTTCACAGGATATGGTACTTGGTATTTACTATCTGACTCAGGAAAGACCTGGAGCGATCGGAGAAGGTAAGTTCTTCAAGAGCGTGAACGAAGCAATCCTGGCATATGAGAACCAGGTAATTACTCTGCACTCACGCATTAAAGTACGTGTAACAAAGACACTTGCCGACGGAACAGATAAGACAGCTACTGTTGAGTCTACACTGGGAAGATTTATCTTCAACGAGATCATTCCACAGGATCTTGGATTCGTAGATCGTGAAGTAGAAGGCAACGAACTGTTACTGGAGATTGATTTCCACGTAGGTAAGAAACAGTTAAAACAGATCCTTGAGAAAGTTATCAATACACATGGAGCAACTGCTACAGCAGAAGTTCTTGACCATGTAAAAGCAATCGGATACAAGTATTCTACAAGAGCTGCGATGACCGTATCTATTTCAGATATGACAGTACCGCCACAGAAACCAGAGATGATCCAGAAAGCACAGGATACAGTAGATAAGATCACAAAGAACTTCAAGCGTGGTCTGATCACAGAGGAAGAGCGTTACAAAGAAGTTGTTGAGACATGGAAGACAACTGACGATGCTCTGACACATGCCCTGCTGACAGGACTTGATAAATACAACAACATCTTCATGATGGCTGACTCCGGAGCCCGTGGTTCCGATAAACAGATCAAACAGCTTGCCGGTATGCGTGGACTTATGGCAGATACAACCGGTCGTACGATCGAGCTGCCGATCAAGTCAAACTTCCGTGAAGGTCTTGATGTACTTGAGTACTTTATGTCCGCACATGGTGCTCGTAAAGGTCTTTCCGATACTGCACTTCGTACGGCTGACTCCGGTTACCTGACCAGACGTCTTGTTGATGTTTCACAGCATATGATCGTTCGTGAGTCCGACTGCTGTGAGGGTACAGGCAGAGAGATCCCTGGAATGTGGGTAACTGCATTCATGGATGGAAAAGAAGAGATCGAGAGTCTTCAGGAGCGTATCACAGGACGTTTCTCCTGTAACACGATCTGTGACAAAGATGGAAATGTCATTGTAAAAGCAAACCATATGATCACACCGAAACGTGCAGCTGCAGTTATGAGCCAGGGTGTTGATGAAAATGGCGAGCCACTTAAGAAAGTTAAGATCCGTACCGTATTATCCTGCCGTTCCCATATGGGTGTCTGCGCAAAATGTTACGGTGCAAACATGGCTACAGGTCAGGCTGTACAGGTTGGTGAGGCAATCGGTATCATCGCGGCACAGTCTATCGGTGAGCCTGGTACACAGCTTACCATGCGTACGTTCCATACCGGTGGTGTTGCCGGAAACGATATTACTCAGGGTCTTCCTCGTGTCGAGGAGATTTTTGAGGCAAGAAAACCTAAGGGTCTTGCAATCATCACAGAGTTTGGCGGTGTAGCAACCATTAAGGATACTAAGAAGAAACGTGAGATCATTGTTACAAATAATGAGACCGGAGAGTCAAAGGCATATCTGATTCCTTACGGTTCCAGAATCAAGATCATGGATGGCGCAGTGCTTGAGGCCGGTGATGAGCTGACAGAAGGTTCTGTAAATCCACACGATATCTTAAAGATCAAAGGTGTCCGTGCAGTTCAGGATTACATGCTCCGTGAGGTACAGCGTGTATACCGTCTGCAGGGTGTAGAAATCAACGATAAGCATATCGAGGTTATCGTACGTCAGATGTTACAAAAAGTACGTGTTGAGACAAACGGTGATTCAGAGATGCTTCCGGGTGTGTTAGTAGATACACTTGATTTCGAAGATACCAATGAAAAACTGATTGAAGAAGGAAAAGAGCCGGCAGAGGGCAAGCAGGTATTACTTGGTATTACCAAGGCTTCTCTTGCAACAAACTCCTTCTTATCAGCAGCATCCTTCCAGGAGACAACAAAAGTTCTTACAGAAGCTGCAATCAAAGGTAAAGTCGATCCGTTGATCGGTATGAAAGAGAATGTTATCATCGGTAAACTGATCCCTGCCGGAACAGGTATGAAGAGATACCGTAACATTAAACTGGATTCCGATATCAATGAGGATGATGAGCTGATGTTTGATGATTTCGATGACTTCGACGATTATGAGGAAGAGATTCCGAGGGACGAAGAAAATGAAATCGAAGAAGCTCCGGTAGAGGAAGAATAAAATAATATTTATGAGAAGAACTGTCGCACCAGCTGATAAAAGTCAGTGGTGCACGGTTCTTTTTTTTATTTATAGGATTTTTTTGATTCATAGGATTCTTTTTTCTGGCAGCTGGAAAAAATATGTATAATTCACAAGAAACTGGAAAAAATAGATAAGGGTGCAAAAAAAACAGATTATTATAGAAGAAAGTCTGAAAATAGAAAAAAGGCTTGACATACAGGAATTGCACTTATATAATAATTTAGCATGCATATTTAGGGATGCATATTTAATATAACAGGAGGTGAAAATAATGCCAACATTTAACCAGTTAGTAAGAAAAGGACGTCAGACATCTGTTAAGAAGTCTACTGCACCTGCACTTCAGAAGGGTTACAACTCCCTGCAGAAGAGACCTACAAATACTTCTTCTCCGCAGAAGAGAGGTGTATGTACCGCTGTTAAGACAGCAACTCCTAAAAAACCTAACTCAGCTCTTAGAAAGATCGCCAGAGTTCGTCTTTCCAACGGAATCGAGGTAACAAGCTACATTCCAGGTGAGGGACACAACTTACAGGAGCACAGCGTTGTTCTGATCCGTGGTGGTCGTGTTAAGGACTTACCAGGTACAAGATATCACATTATCCGTGGTACACTTGATACAGCAGGAGTCGCTAACAGAAAGCAGGCTCGTTCCAAATACGGCGCTAAGAGACCAAAGGCTTCTAAGTAATTTTAGGTATTGGACCGAAGTTGCTTGATAATTTAGCGAACCATAGTATCACATTTGTTGTATCTGGCATATTTTGCCGGATGGACTATAGGTTGGTGTTGGGATTATTATCACAAACGATAGATTTCCGCACGAACATTATGGCGAAATAGATGGTCTTTGACCGATATTTTACACATTGTGAGTACCGTTGAATTAATCGAAATGAAGTTCACTGAAACAGCCTGCCGATAGCGGTATGCTGTCAGGTAGTAAGGCTGTAAATGGCGGCATTGCCGCACTCAGTAAATGCAGAAAATATTTCTGTATAGTAAATTATGATTAAGGAGGGAAGAACCGTGCCACGTAAAGGACATACTCAGAAAAGAGACGTATTAGCAGATCCGTTATACAACAATAAAGTGGTTACCAAACTTATCAACAACATCATGTTAGATGGTAAGAAAGGTGTTGCTCAGAAAATTGTATACGGAGCTTTCACAAGAGTTGAGGAGAAAACAGAGAAACCAGCTCTTGAGGTATTTGAAGCAGCAATGAATAACGTTATGCCTGTTCTTGAAGTAAAGGCAAGACGTATTGGTGGTGCAACATATCAGGTACCAATCGAAGTAAGACCGGATCGTCGTCAGGCGTTAGCACTTCGCTGGCTGACCACTTACTCTCGTGCCAGAGGTGAGAAGACGATGGAAGAAAGACTTGCGAACGAGATCATGGATGCAGCAAACAATACTGGTGCATCTGTTAAGAAAAAAGAAGATATGCACAAAATGGCAGAGGCAAACAAGGCTTTCGCGCACTACAGATTCTAAAAGCATTCAGAATATCTCCGCGAAGCCTCAGCTTTCGCGCACTACAGATTCTAATAGAATCCAGAATATCTCCGCGAAGCTGTTGCTTTTAAATATGGAATTTTTGATCGCTGCGTGAGCGTTTGCTTTCGCGGCGATAGCATATCGTTAGTAAATTAAGGAGGAAATACCTTGGCTGGAAGAGAATATCCATTAGAGAGAACCAGAAACATTGGTATTATGGCTCACATCGATGCTGGTAAAACAACATTGACAGAGCGTATTCTTTACTATACCGGTGTTAACTATAAGATTGGTGATACTCATGAAGGTACTGCTACCATGGACTGGATGGAGCAGGAGCAGGAAAGAGGTATCACGATTACATCAGCCGCTACAACATGTCACTGGACATTGGAAGAGTTCACAAAACCAAAGGCAGGTGCATTAGAGCATCGTATCAATATCATTGATACCCCAGGTCACGTTGACTTTACAGTAGAGGTAGAGCGTTCACTCCGTGTACTTGACGGCGCTGTCGGCGTCTTCTGTGCAAAGGGTGGTGTTGAGCCTCAGTCAGAGAATGTATGGCGTCAGGCTGATACCTACAATGTACCGCGTATGGCATTCATCAATAAGATGGATATCTTAGGTGCAAACTTCTACGGCGCTGTTGACCAGATCCGTACAAGATTAGGAAAAAATGCAATCGTTCTTCAGTTACCGATCGGTAAAGAAGATGATTTCAAAGGTGTTATTGACTTATTCGAGATGAAAGCATACATCTACAACGACGATAAGGGTGATAATATCACTGTTACCGACGATTTAGGTGATATGAAAGATGATGCAGAACTTTATCGTTCTGAATTAATCGAGAAAATCTGCGAGTTAGATGATGACTTAATGATGATGTACCTTGAGGGTGAAGAACCATCCGTAGAGGAAATGAAAAAAGTATTGAGAAAAGCTACATGTGAATGTACAGCTGTACCTGTTTGCTGTGGTTCTGCTTACAGAAACAAAGGTGTTCAGAAACTTCTTGATGCGATTATCGAGTACATGCCGGCTCCAACAGACATCCCTTCAATCAAGGGTGTGGATCTGGATGGAAATGAAGTAGAGAGACATTCATCTGATGATGAGCCGTTCTCCGCTTTAGCATTCAAGATCATGGCTGACCCATTCGTAGGAAAACTTGCTTTCTTCCGTGTATACTCCGGTAGCATGGCAGCAGGTTCTTACGTTCTCAATGCAACAAAAGATAAAAAAGAGCGTGTTGGACGTATCCTTCAGATGCATGCAAACAAGAGACAGGAGCTCGACAGAGTTTACTCTGGTGATATTGCAGCAGCAGTTGGATTTAAGTTCACCACAACAGGTGATACAATCTGTGACGAGCAGCATCCTGTAATCTTAGAGTCCATGGAATTCCCAGAGCCGGTTATCGAGCTTGCTATTGAGCCGAAAACAAAAGCTGGACAGGGTAAGATGGGTGAGGCTCTTGCAAAACTTGCAGAAGAGGATCCTACATTCCGTGCGCATACTGATCAGGAAACAGGTCAGACAATCATCGCTGGTATGGGTGAGCTTCATCTGGAGATCATCGTTGACCGTCTCCTTCGTGAATTCAAGGTAGAGGCAAACGTTGGTGCACCTCAGGTTGCTTACAAAGAGACATTTACAAAACCTGTAGATGTTGAATACAAATATGCAAAACAGTCTGGTGGACGTGGACAGTACGGACACTGTAAAGTTAAATTCGAGCCGATGGACCCGAACGGTGAAGAAACATTCAAGTTCGAGTCTACCGTAGTTGGTGGTGCTATTCCGAAGGAATACATTCCGGCAGTAGGTGAAGGTATCGAAGAAGCAGCTCAGGCTGGTATTCTTGGAGGATTCCCGGTACTTGGCGTACATGCTAATGTATACGATGGATCTTACCATGAAGTCGATTCATCCGAGATGGCATTCCACATTGCCGGATCTATGGCTTTCAAGGAAGCTATGCAGAAGGCAAGTCCGGTATTACTTGAGCCGATCATGAAGGTTGAAGTAACTATGCCAGAGGAATACATGGGTGATGTTATCGGTGATATCAACTCCCGTCGTGGACGTATCGAGGGAATGGATGATATCGGTGGCGGTAAACTTGTAAAAGCTTATGTTCCGCTTGCTGAGATGTTCGGATATTCTACAGATTTACGTTCTAAGACACAGGGACGTGGTAACTACTCTATGTTCTTCGAGAAATATGAGCCAGTACCAAAGAATGTACAGGAAAAGGTATTAGCAGACAAATCTAAATAATCGGTTACCTGCTTTTCCTGAAATTAAAACATCCGGATTTCCTATATTTTATAGGAAATCCGATAGAAATAGCTTGAAAAACCAATGATTATTTTATATAATCAGAGTTAGCCGAGTTATTGAAAATAACAACTATAGCCCATAGGGCATCATTTTAAGGAGGATATTCAAAAATGGCAAAAGCTAAGTTTGAAAGAACAAAACCACATTGTAATATCGGTACCATTGGACACGTTGACCATGGTAAAACAACTTTAACAGCTGCTATCTCTAAAGTATTAGCTGCAAGAGTTGCTGGTAACACAGCTACAGATTTCGATAACATCGATAAAGCTCCAGAAGAGAGAGAGCGTGGTATCACAATTTCTACTGCTCACATCGAGTATGAGACAGAGAAGAGACATTACGCACACGTTGACTGCCCAGGTCATGCCGATTACGTTAAGAACATGATCACTGGTGCTGCTCAGATGGATGGTGCTATCCTTGTTGTAGCTGCTACAGACGGTGTTATGGCTCAGACAAAAGAGCACATCTTATTATCCCGTCAGGTAGGTGTACCTTACATCGTTGTTTTCTTAAACAAATGCGATATGGTAGACGACCCAGAGTTAATCGAGTTAGTAGAGATGGAAGTTACAGAGCAGCTTGAAGAGTACGGCTTCGAAGGATGCCCGATCATCAAAGGTTCTGCTTTAAAAGCTCTTGAAGATCCAAACGGCGAGTGGGGAGACAAGATCATGGAGTTAATGGATACTGTTGATGAGTACATCCCAGATCCACAGCGTGATACAGATAAACCATTCTTAATGCCAGTCGAGGACGTATTCACAATCACAGGTCGTGGTACAGTTGCTACAGGACGTGTTGAGAGAGGTACATTACACTTAAATGATAACCTTGAGATCCTTGGTGTTAAAGAGGACGTTCAGACAACAGTTGTAACTGGTATCGAGATGTTCCGTAAACAGTTAGACGAGGCTCAGGCTGGTGATAACATCGGTGCATTACTTCGTGGTATCAACCGTGATCAGATCGTTCGTGGTCAGGTTCTTGCTAAACCAGGTACAGTTACATGTCATCGTAAATTCACAGCTCAGGTTTACGTATTAACAAAAGATGAGGGTGGTCGTCATACTCCATTCTTCAACAACTATCGTCCACAGTTCTACTTCAGAACAACAG
>OGMW01002570.1_pt1 | contig 11725 bp, 9 predicted proteins | sample 1573281 | NCBI WGS metagenome assembly OGMW01 (sample SAMEA2581907, study PRJEB24529) | metagenome | biome: Human gut stool | place: China | collected 2011
TACTGAATAGGCAGGAGAATACAGTGGATTTTATGCTACATCATTTCAAAGCAGAAAAAGACATCTTTTCAAATCGTAAGGAACAGACAGTCAGTGTTTTAAAGGAGCTTATATCTTATCGAGATCCTCTGATGAAGGATCATTATTTAGATAAGATATCAAAGGTCAGTGGCTTTAGTATTCAGTCATTACAGGAATCGTATGCATTGATGACAGAAAGTAAGCAACACTATTCCGCAGAAAGAAAGCAGCGTTTTCCAAAATCCGATTATGTTCCGAAGCGTTCGGCAGCAGTAAAGATAAATTTCCAAGAAAAAAATAAAATCATCTATAAGAATGAGGTTAAACAAAAATACGACAGTTTGCATCAAGAAAACAATGTTACTGCCTACGATCGACACAGCATCCTTAATCGAACAGATATTTTAAAAAAATATATGCATCAAAAAGGCAGGATGCTGGAAACAACGATCACATGTATAACCGACGAAGATATCGATATGCGCTGTCATGAGATTGCAGAGTCCTGTGTCAAGGCAATCGGTGCAGAGCATAACATGGATCCGAAGTCATTGGATTATGTCGCCTATCTTCATAAGGATACCAAATATCCACATATCCACATTCAAGTATGGCAGGAAGAGCCTCTACTTGACAGATATCGTCTAACGAATACGTTGTTAGCGAAAATGAAGGTCGATATTACCGAAATTATGAAAACACCTGCGCCACAGCAGGAACCGGAAAAAATAGAGACCACTGAAACTATAGAACCTGAAGTAATGAAGATTTCGGGTATGTAAGGCCAGTTACTGGCCTTTTTCTATTTGAAGGAGGAATACAAAAAATGAAATTAAAGTTATTATTAGCAGATTTTATACTTCATGAAAGTGAAATCACCGATATTCAGAATGCAATCAAAGATGCGGGAAAAGATGTTAGTTCTACGCTGAATATAGTTGCACAGACGATTTCGGGAGTTATCGGTGGTGTTGCCGGCATCGCTCTTTTGATCGTACTCGTTAAGACCGGCTTCAAATCATATCGAGGAGATACCGGAGCATGGGAAGATGCCGCAACAGCTCTTTGTATGTGTGTCATCGTCCTAGCTTTATCTGCGGCAGTATTTACAGCATTCTTTTAGGAGAACATTATGAATTTTATTCTAAAGTGGCTACTAGGAAAGATAATGGACTGCTTTGGAGGGATATTTCAGCTGTTTGCTGCTCTATCATCAGATGTTTTCAATCAGTCTGTCGTAATTACGATTTTTTCGTTCTTTAAGACGATAGGACTTCCTCTAATAGGCCTTGCCATGATGTGCATGCTGTTCAAAGTCCTTCTCGATCATGCAGATGGAAACGGAATACAAATCTCAGATATTGTAAAGAGGTTTGTCGGTGGTGTCATCATTTATATGTATGGCGTCAAAATCATGCAAGGTCTATATGTTGCCTTACTTGGTGTAACAGGAAAGATGATAAGCGTAATTGCAAATGTTTCAACAGATGGCATGGATGTCGATTGGAGCGATGTAGTGTTCGGCCATATGTCGGTACTTCTGACGGTCATCCTTACTGCCCTATGTATATTTTATATGCTGAAATCTTTCATCGATGTAGTAGAACGTACATGGCAGTACATCGTGATCTTGTGCATGATGTATATCTATGTACTCGGCTATATCATCGGAAATGATGAAGCAATCATCTCCTGGTTCAAGCAATGTCTGGCAATCATATTTAGCCAATTCTTTCAGATCATCCTTGTAACCCTTGGTATGTGTCTATTCGTACAGTGTGGCACGATTCAAGATTTTCTGTTTGCAATCGGAGCCATTATTGCCGCCTCTAAAGTTGAGCAGCTTTTGGATCGTTATGGCATGGGATCAGGCGGTAAAATCGCAAACGCAATGCGCAATGCTATGAGCGTCGGATTCTATGGGGCAAACATTTTGAAAAGTATGAAATAAGAAAGTGAGGAAAATATAATGGAAGCGAATAAAAAAGAATATATATATCCTCAGTATGTTTCAAGTCAGCAGCTGATAAAGGGACTGTATATGACAGAATGGATTTTGGTGGCAGGACCACCCATACTGGGATTACTTGCATACAATATCGTAGGCTTTGCACTTGGAAGCATGATAGGCATATTTATTTGTGCCTTGCTTTATCGGTATGAAGGAAAGCGAACAAATCTGCTGCATGAAGCAGTATCGACTTCCGCTTTTTTGGTTTCTCAGCATTACTATATAAAGAAAGAACGCGATCTTTCGGAGGATGAAAAAGAAGAAATAGCGGAAAGCGAGGAAGAACCTACCTCAAAGAAAAGAAACAAGAAACAAAAGAAGCAAAAAAGACAGGAGAAGCGTGCAATAAAGAAAGAACGTCAAAAAAAGGAAGCGGTGATGCAGGATCTGTTTCCTTTTCGCAGAATCGACGATTCTCTCGTGGAGATGGAAAACGGCGATGTCTTTTTATTCCTGAAGATTCGCTCTAACAATTTGGATCTTATGTCCTATCAGGATATCCAAAAAATGATACGTGGATATTCAAAAGATATAGATAGAGATAAGTTCAAGGTCAGCTATTTTATCAGCGACAGCGTGTTCAAGGTCAGTAACAACATTCAAGCAATCGAAAAAGCAAAGATAAAACAGTCTGTTCCTTTTCTTCGTATGCTATTGGATCAGGAAAAATATCTCTTACAGACCACCAGAGGTGCAGCTAATCGAAAATTTTATTGCATAAAAGTTCAGATAAAAGAAAAGGATCTGAAAAATCTTGATCTTGATGAGGTCAAGCGACGCATCAAGGAAGTATATGCTTCTTCCCTATCGCCGGAAGAATGCAGTAAGGAAGAAATCAAGCAGATGCTCGGAATATTCGGCAATCGTCTTTTTGCAGAGCATTATCCGGATAGTGAGCTGGAAGTCAAGGTGGAAGAAAAAAATCATGGCTTCTTATTGTTCAAGAAGAAAGAAACCTTCAAGGAGACGCAGCTTCCCGGGATATATGAGTTCAAGGATATGATCGTGCCGGTAACGACGGAATTTCGCCCAAGCCATGTAATGTTAGGAACAAATATCGTAAAGACCTATGCGGTAAGCTCCTTTCTCGGCTCTACGAAGGAAACTAACCTATTAGCCAAGGTCAGCAATATTCCCGGAGTAACGACAGCTATTTACATCAATAAACTTCCGACAAGAATATATAAAAGCAATATACGAAAGGATATCAAGGCAAAAAGATCGGCAGTAAAAGATGATCTTGACCAGATGGATTATGAGGAATCCGTAGAAACTCTTGCCAATGCATATAAAAGAGTTCGAAAAGACAGTCAGGATATGTACTATATTTCCGTATATTTTATGCTTGCGGCAAAGAATCAGACAGAGTTCGATAATCTAGAGGAATCCTTTTTTCAAGCAATCGATGATGTATCTATCACACTTGATGACCTTAAGACAAAACAGAAGGAAGCTTATCTATCTGTCAGTCCTGTCGGAGAGGATCTGCTAGGCAAATGGATACGTCAGAATATACCTTCGGAAAGCGTAGCTAATCTGTATCCGTTCAACGAACCTTCTTTGATGGATCCAAAAGGTCTTTATATCGGCCATATCGTAGATAGAAAGAATCCTCTTCTATTTGATCCGTTTACATACCGTGGAACGAACAACAATATCCTTATTTTGGGAATGTCCGGTGTAGGAAAGACTGTTTTGCTTTGGCTAATCTTACAGAATGCTGCGTGCATGGGTGCCTATATCCGTAACATCGACTTTGAAGGAACGACACGGGAATTTATTGAAAAAATCGGAGGCATCAACATCGATATTGCAGGAGGAAGCGATTTTACCATTAACCCCTTGCAAGTACGAATACCCGATGAAATCCGACGTGGTATCTTGGATGACTATATCGGTGAAGTAAAGAGCTGGATGCGTGTATATAAAGAAAGTTGGAACGATAACCTATTGGATCTTTTTGAAGAGTTCCTGCGCCGTGCATATGAGCGTAAAGGAATCACCAACAGCACGGACTTTGCTTCTTTGAAAAATACAGATTACCCTATCCTATCTGATGTATATCAGGAGATCATCTACGAAAGAGATAACTATGATGAAAAGGAATCGTTGGCAACGAAGGAAGAGCTACGAAAGCTGCTTCTGGGTATGAAATCAGCGGTAGAAGGTGCAGATAGCGGACTGTTCAATCGTCATACCTATCTGGGAGAGCGATTCAGCGGAAACGGATTCAAACAGGACGTATTCAATAATGTGCGAATCATCAACTTTGATTTCTCACGCATGATGCGCACGGATATATCAAGAAAGTTAGCACAGTGGATGAATATATTTACTTACATCACACAGTTTGTAAACAATAATATGAATACTCGTGATGATATTATCGTCAGCATAGATGAGCTGCATGAAATATTAAAAAAGGAGTATATGTCCATCATCAATGTCATCTCCTCCTATGAACGTCGATTCAGAAAGTATAACACGTGCTTCCTTAAGGCAACGCAGACGATGGACGAAGTTGATAGCAATGATGATGAAATGGAATCCAAGGTAAAACCTTTGTTCTCACAATCTGCTACAAAATTTCTGTTTCATCTCGGCGATATTGATTATGATAAGCCACGTAAGATGATGAACCTTACTGCGAATGAAATCGCACGGCTTCAGGAAAACCGTTCCCATAAGTGTCTGGTACGTGTAAATAAATCCCTGTATGATCTGGATGTTTTCATGCCGGAATGGTTCTCACAGGTTAAGAAGGATGCGTAATGAGCCTTTGGACAAAAATAGCATTGTGGGTACTTCCGAAGTTTAAGAAAAACGGAGGAAAAATCGTTCTTTCCCTGCTCTTCATCGTCAGCTTCCCGATCCTTGCGGTAACCATGCTGTTTGGAGGAAGCGAAGATGGAGAAGATCCTTATCAGAAAGCCTTTAAGGAAATCGGATGCCCGGCAAGTGATTCCTATATCCTTCAGGATATACGCGTTTTTGAAAATTACGTAGATGAAAGCTCGATGGCAAATATGACAGCAGAAGAAGCGGAAAAAAGAATGCGAAATATTTATATCGATGTTACGAATGAAGGAAATGATAAATCCTGCCGGCTGCGCAGTGATAAGGATATCAGCAAGGAACTAAAGAAAAAGTTTAACCTGAGCGACGATGATTTGAAAGCGATGTTGGAGGATGTAAAAGGAATCCGCAACGGACGACAAAATTTAATCGTTCCGCTCAGTTCTTATGAAATCACCAAGTCTTATGAAAAGAATGCTCCTTATATGGTACTGAAGTCCGATGATCGAAAGGTTGTTTCCATAGGTGAAGGAGTCGTATCAAAGATCATGACGGAATCCGTCAGGGTCGATGTTGATGAAGAAACAAAAAAACAAAAAGGACTGACCGTGAGCGTAAAGTATGAAACGAACCTAGGCTTTGATAATGAGATGGAATATATATCAAAAAATCTGGTAGTAGAATACGGAATGTTAAATGACCAAAAGCTTGAGGAAGGACAAAAGATCCAACAGGGGCAACAGATAGGCAACACAGGCGGATATTTATACCTGTCGATGAAAGAAGATGGAAAAGCTGTTGATCCGAGAAATTATATCAGCTTTGTAGATGATCTGGCAGCAAGCGGTAAGTTTCATCTACCGTTTCATAAGCCTCCCGCAATCATAAGCGAAGTAGGCAATCGAGAACTCGACGGCTTTCATGCCGGTATGGATATCAGCGGAGGAGCGAATGCAGAAGTGCTGTCTTTGGCAGATGGAAAGGTTATCCGAACTTCCACAAATTGCGCACCGTTTGGAGGATATATAGGTAATCGATGTCCGGCCGATGATGCTTTCAGCTGGGGAGGCGGAAACTACGTCATGATCGAGTTCAAAGCAGAAGGAAAAAAGTATTACGCACTATATGCACATCTTGCGAGTGTCTATGCAGAAGTTGGTGATAAGGTTTCTGCAGGTGATGTGATAGGCACACAAGGGTCATCCGGCAACTCACAGGGAACACATCTTCACCTTGAAATTCATGAAGGTTCTTATAAGGTAAATAGCGTAGCATCGAAGAAAGGGTTAATGGATCCGAGAGAATTTATAGACTTCAAGGACGGAAAGAAACCGCAGAAATTCTAAAAAGGTCAGCGACTGACCTTTTTTCTTCAAAATGCGGAATTACGTAACATTCTACGTAACCAAAAATACGATAAATAAAGGGTTTTATAGCTAATCTACGTAATATTTTACGTAAGGCATGCGAAAGTTACGTAAAAAATTACGTAAGTATCTGACCGTTACGTAAAATAAGCGGAAAATCTACGTAAATTACGGTGGAAAAGTGAATATAAGCCTTTAAATAAAGGATTTGTCTATACGTAATAATTTACGTAAATCAACGCTTTGCGCTCGGCTCTGCCGTGCGATGTACCCTGAAGTTACGTAGGAATTTACGTAACTTCTTTTATCCTGCGTCAGCACGCAGACGTATAAAAAGCATATATCTAAAAAGGCCAGTGGCTGGCCTTTTTCATTACCCCAGTGAGCTGTATTTATCCATTAGCTCTTTCATACGAGGGTCAGCATTTGATAGCTTTTTCATCTGTTCGATTAACTTCACTTCCTTGCTTAGACTTTCCATTTGTGCAAGTATCATCGTTCTGTCAATCTTAGCCCTCTTCGCCGCAATGTACTCTTTTACATCAACCTTCGTTACTGCACAGTGGTAATCAATTCTACCCGTATGTATCTTAAGCTCGTCGCAAGGTTCTTTGATTTTGGCAGTAACAAAACGGTCGCAGAAATCGACAACAACGATATCGTCTTTTTTCAGTTCGTTTTCAAAAGAGCATACGCAAGAGTAAAGTTCATCATCGTAAGGTGAAAGCATTTCAGCATAGTAGTATTTCATAGTTCAGTTCCTTTCTCGGCGACACGCCAAATGTCGCAGACACATCATGGGTACCCGGCAATGTCTGCGCAAGAAAGGATAACACACTGTAGAAACAGGATAACAAGACCTGCGGAGCAGCCTGATAGGAAAATGAAATTTTCCGTAGTCTTGTGATCCTGTGCAGTGTGTTAGAACCTGAAGCAGATATGGCCGGGTACCTTACAGAAAAATAAAAATACATCAGGAGGTAAAATATGAATGAAGAAAAACTCAAAGATCTAATAGCCTTTTCGGAAACACATGATGCAGAAGAAACAAAACACTACATTTTGGAATCTTTACAGGGATCATCTTTTGAAATGCAGAAAGAAGATATCAATCAGGCATTTTATGAATTACATACTAAGAATATATTTTTTAAAGACGCCAATGGACTTCATGTTTCTATTGTAGAAGGTGAAGGAGATAGAGCATTTGGTGTTTCGACAAGATCCGGAATAGATATCCTTATCAATAATCCGTTAAAAAATGAAGCATATTATCTTTTTGCGGATGGTGAGAGGGTAAGAAATGAATCTATGAATCTGTCTAATGATATTACGAAACAGGAAGTTATCGATTATCTGGAATCAAATCATGATGTAAATACGAACATTTATAAATATTTGGATGAAGAGCTGAAAAACGATCAGGATATTATTGAATCATTTACCCAAAAAATAGAAGATGCTGCAAAATTAAGAAGTATGGATGAGGAAAATTATAGCGATATTTCTCCTTATGGAGGATTGGATGTTTACGTACATCCTTGGCAGGATTATTATCTTGATAAATTAGAGGAATTAAGAGATGGAAGCTGCGATAAGCTAATTGATTATGCAGAAAAGCATTTCTGCTTGGATGAAGCGAATCAAAAGTACATAAAAGATGAATTAAAAAGAAATGAAAAGATATGCTATTATGCTCAAAATAAAGAAAAATATATAGAGATAGAGAAATATAAATTTAATAATCTCTATGCCAATGATGAAATCAATAAAAAGCATCAGGAAATCAAGAATCTTGAACAAAAGATAAAAGAAACGAATGAAAATATAAAATACAACAGCAATGATTTGGAAAAAATGCAAAAGGGATTTATTAGCAGAATTATCAACAGAAGCAAAATTAACAGCTTAAAAGATAATATTTCCGCAATGCAAGCAGCTGTTTCAAATTATCAAGAAGAAATAAACGATGCAAATGAAAGGATAACTTTTATCAAAGAGGATTTAACACTGGAAAAAGATAAGCTGGAACCCGTTAAATATGATTTTGAGTATCCTCTGAAAGACCATTATATTGAAACCTATGATCATTCAGAACCGGTCGAAAGCATTGAGAGAATGTTGGATCGTATGGAAGCCCATTATCCAGTAGCAGCGAAATCGATTGAAAGTCTGAATCATCTGTTCACTATCAGCAATGCGGATAAAGCATTCGATCATTCCCATAATCATAAGATTAGCGGAAATGATCACATGGATAAAATCAGAAAAAACATTCAGGAATCATTTTCTAAACCTGTTTCCGGAATAGATGATAAAAATCCAGAAAATCTTGAACAGGAAATCGATGCTGCAGACTATATCGAAGAAAGCTTCGGCGGTATCAGAATCTAGAGGTAATGGATATGAAAAGCATTGAAGAGATCATAAAGGAACAAGGGATTCAGATCAGCGACCCTGATGAAATCGAAGAGCTGATCAAGGAAGATGAAGATATATGAATGAGGTAAAATTAAATGCAGCACGTCAAAGACTTATTGATGAATATCTTAAAGCTCTGCAATCTGATACGATTCCCTGGCATTCCGGTTGGAAATCAAAGAGTCCGAGAAATGCCATAACAAATAGATTATATAAAGGAGTCAATCATTTCCTTTTAAGCTTTATTGCAGATGAAAACAAATGGGATGATCCGAGGTGGTGTACGTTCAATCAGGCTAAAGAACAGGGATGGCACATCATCAGAGGGCAAAAGGCCGTGCCGATCGAATATTGGTACATCATCCATACAGAGGAAAGAAAGATCTATTCCTGGAAGGATTATCATGAAGCTATAGAAAACGGAGCTGAACCGAATGAATTTCAGCTTCGATCAAAGATCTATCATGTGTTCAACGCTGCACAAATAGAAGGTATTACCCAACTGGAACAGAACGAACCGGTAGAAATAAACAATGAAGAATTTATCGATAAGGTAATCAAGAACATGGGGGTCAGCTATGAAGAAAAAGGAGATAAGGCTTTTTATGTACCGGACTTTGATACGGTAGTGATTCCGGAAAAGAAACTATTCCTTAACGAATATGCCTATCATGCTACAAGGCTGCATGAGCTATGTCATGCCACTGGACATGAGAAACGATTAAACAGAGATCTATCCGGAAACTTTGGCAGTGAATCCTATGCAAGAGAAGAGCTTCGAGCTGAGATCAGCTCTTCTTTTCTCATGCAGGAGCTGAATCTAGAGTATGATGAACAACATACCCGCCGGCACATCGCATATATACAAAACTGGATCGAGATTCTAAAAAAAGAACCATCTGAACTTTTTCAAGCTATCAAGGAAGCAGACAACATTACGGATTGTATTAAAGAAATCGGAGAATATGAGCGGTTTATCAATCTGACAGAACAGATGGAAGAAGCAAGAAAATCGTCTTTTTCAATAGAAATAGAAAATAACAAAATAGGAAAAACAGAGTGGCTAGATCTTCCTACCACAAATAAAAAGATAGAGGAAGCATTTGTTGCGATAGGGCTGAATATAGAAACTGCAACAGAAATGCATGAATATAACATCATAGATTATGATGAATATCCTTTTTATCGCATAGATCCAAGCGATGATATTCACGTGCTTAATGCTCTTGCCCAATCCATGCAGATGGTAACAGAAAATGAACTAGATGCCCTCATCTACTATGCCGATCATAAAGATATCTATAAAAATGAAGATCTGACAGTATTAAGCATTCATGCAAATGAAATCCCCTATTTTACTTATGATCATAACTTGATGAACGGTCATCGTGCTGAAGATATGGTGTTAGAGGAACGATATGGGATAACAAAAGCAATTAATGTAGGCTTGATGGAAAAATTAGAGGAGCTTGCTATTAAAGAATATTTTGACTTCAAAGAGTACGGTTTGACGGAAAGACAGAATAAGAATGCGATTTTATATGAAAACGGCTATATCGACAATACAATGAACAGCGTAGATATAACAGATGATCTGAAAGAAGTATGCTTACAGATCAATCAAAAATATGAGCGATTCATTACAGGAAAAAAGATAAACGGTACACAGACAGAAAATCTGCATACTACGATTAACCGTTTGTTGCAAAATGAACAAGGATTTCAGTATTTTGACAGTAATATCGATACAGATACAGGATATGTGGTATTTGATGATCATACATTGAATTTCCGCTTATCCGATGCGATAGATAAAACTCACGATTTTAAAAATTTTATGATACTGTCTGAAGGTGAAACAAATGAGCAGTGTATGGAAAGAAGTCGGAGGCAGCTTTTATCATCGCATCAGGATACGTATTATGAAGAGCAGGAACTTACGCTTGAACCGGAAGAAGAAATCAGTATATCTTCTATGAGAATATAAGGAGCTGATAGTTATTATGAAAAAAAAGGAAGAAGCAATATCATTACGTTATATTGATAAAGAACTATACGACAGATTGTATCAAACCGTACAGATGAAAGGCGGCAGCTGTGGTACAAAGACAGAATTATTCAACTATATCTTTCAAGATTACCTCCAGCTACATGAAATAGAAGGAATGAATAATCCTTATCTGATCAGGATGATACGTGAAATCGTAACATCGGCAGTGAATGAGAGTGAAAAAAGGCTTGGCGGAAGGCTGTTTAAGCTTACAGGAGAACTTGCCATAAATGTTTCAGTCCTGAATCAGATTATTTATGATTATATGAATAAATTCGGCAACGATGAAGAATCTAGGAAAATACTTCAGAATTACCGAGAATATGCTGTGGAACAGATGAGGGAAAATAAGTTTTATCCAATTACTTATGCACGCTTAGTAAAGGATGAGGATGATTCGTCATGGCACGACTGATCATGTATAATGATTTTCTCAACAGCGCCGTAGATAAAGATCATATACTGCAAAGCCTGGATTATATATCAACAAGAGAAGGTGTTGAATATAACGGAATCGAAGAAAAGCTGCATGGAATGAAAACAGTTCTCAATCCGGTTACCGCAGCACGACAGGTTACAGATAAGCAAAAAGACCTTATAGGAAAGCTATTGAAAGAATTTCCTGATCTTAAGGAAGATATTCCCTATGAGGAGTTTGAAAAGAATCAGAATATGTTTACCGCAAGCCGATTTATTTCAGCCGCTGCTGAGCATCTTGAAGAATTATCTTTGGGAAACGAGATCTATGTTAATTATATTTCAGAACGTCCAGGAGTAGAGATCAGCTCAGGCAGCAGCCACGGCTTATTTGATGAAAGCGGAGCTGCCGATCTTCCGGCGGTACGTGAGAAATTGAAAAATCATGAAGGAAATGTGTGGCGAAGCATTATCTCCTTACGAAGAAGTGATGCCGAAGAACTAGATCGAGAAAATCAAGATAGCTGGCGTAATCTTCTGCAGCAGCACATGCCTTCCCTAGCAAAAGAAATGGGAATACCATTCGAATTCGAAAATACAATTGTAGCTTTGGATAACAGCGCACCTATCCTGGACCGTGTG